>Ga0114930_10000906_pt1 | contig 29908 bp, 19 predicted proteins | sample AnhtaG_FD_87300 | JGI IMG/M metagenome (GOLD analysis project Ga0114930, IMG submission 87300) | Deep subsurface microbial communities from Anholt, Denmark to uncover new lineages of life (NeLLi) - Anholt_01485 metaG | ecosystem: Environmental > Aquatic > Marine > Oceanic > Sediment | place... | reverse complement strand
CAGATAAAATCACAATTTCAGTTCAAATCGATAACAGAAATTATCTCTTTATCTATTTATATATCAGCATCTTACAAGAAATATTAAATATTAAACCGGACAGCAGTGGGCCTGTCCCCATTTTTATTACTATTACCAGCACAAGGAGGGCCTACGGGTGAATATCAAGATCAAAACCAGTTAGTTTAAAGACAACCGCATATTTACTGGTCTTCTGGTCACTGCCGGATTTAGGAGGTTGAATCGTCAGAGTATTATCGTTATTGACAATGTATATAACTTTATCCGAACTGCCAAGTAAATGGATTTTAGCCTTGTCCGTTACTTTATTCACTTTTAGCGTCTCGAGAATTATCGCTTCCTGGGGCAAACCTAGTGCGATTACATAAAACGTTTTACCGTCTTTACTTTGAGTAAAACGAATATCTTTGGGTGTATAGTCTAATCGTCCGACAAATTGGCCGCTTTTTTTCAGGCGGGTTGGACCCTGCCCAAAGGTTTTCCAGGGGCGCGTTGCATAGATAGCCTCTCCATTTGTTTCCAGCCAGGTTCCGATTTCTAGAAGCACTTCTTTTTGATTGTCCGGGATTGTTCCGTCTGCCTTGGGCGAAACATTTAAAAGCAGGACGCCATTCTTACTCACAATATCGATCAAAGTATGGAGAACAGTCTTTGTAGATTTAATCTGCAGGTTCCTGGTATAACACCAGCTTCCCCAGCTGAGAGTATCGTCGGTCAACCAAGGGTAGTCTGTTAAGTGGTCAAGCCTGCCCTTTTCAAAATCTTCAACGCCAACTTCTCTTGGAAGGTCCTCACCCTTGTAGGTCACTACTACTTCTTTGCCCCATTCGGCTGCTTTATTGAAGTAGTAGGCCAGAAATTCTTTTCTGTTCACCTCAGGTATGTTGTCAAGAACAAAATCGAACCAAACAATATCCGGTTGATATCCGTCAATAACCTCAAAAAGCTTTCCTTTCCAGAGTTCGAGGAACTCATTTCTTGGCATGTGACCGTACAGCATCCTGAGCTCCGGATCATCAGAAGCTGTTGGCCATCCTTTTACATGAGGATAATAGCCTGTGGGATATCTGTTGATCGGATACTGATTATTGAATGCATGATGGAACGTAGTAATGAATCTCATTCCGTGCTTGCGAACAGCCTTTTCCATCTCCCCGACAATATCCCGTTTAGGTCCTTTGTCTTTGGCATTCCAGGGTGTCAGTTTACTTGACCACATGGAGAATCCATCATGGTGTTCTGCCACTGGCCCGGCGAATTTAGCACCGGCCTTTTTGAACAATTTGGCCCATTCCTCTGCGTTGAAGTGCTCGGCTTTAAACATCGGCACAAAGTCATGATAACCGAACTCTGCAGGATCACCATAGGTTTCTAGATGGTGCTTATTCTCCTTGCTGTCCTTTCTAAACATGTTGCGGGGATACCACTCACTGCCGAATGCCGGAACTGAATAGACGCCCCAGTGGAAGTAGATACCGAACTTGGCATCACGAAACCACTCTGGTGCTTCGTTATACTCATAAAGCGACTCCCACTCGGGAACATACTTTGTCTTTTGGGCGGTTGAAATCGGTTCTGATGTGGTTTTTTCCGAGCAAGCCGAAATCATTAAGAAAAAAACAGCACACATAAAGATTAATACTATGTTCAAAACTCTTGTTTTTTTCATGATAGAACTCCTTTCTTTAAAATCATGTTGGAATACCAGGCTTTTTCGCCGGATACTATTATTATATAAGCTTAAAAAAAAATACAAATCAATACCTTATTCACAGGAAGAACAAAAATGGTCCTTGTTGCCGGTCCTCCTATCTCTTTTGAGCCCTGCTTTCTATTCGAATAATGATCAAACTCAGCTCTCTGCGGCTTAGCGCTTCCCGGAATGTTTCTTTGAGTTGTGAGTCAGGGTTGTCCGGACCAGAAGTATACACATGTTTTACACCACAAGCCCGGGCAATTTGTTCAATATCTAAAGCTGGTGCTTCCTGTCCCATGGCATCTCTTCCAACGCCAGGATTCACCTGGAATCCAGAGGTGGCAGTTGCTTTGTTATCAAGGACGACCATCAGAATATTACCGCGGTTATGGGCCACGTTACAAATGGCAGGAAGAGTAGTGTGGAAAAACGCAGAGTCACCAAATATTGCCACAACACGCTCATCTACTCCAGCTTTGCTTAAACCATCGGCTACACTGACCGCAGAGCCGAGAGCGTATTTTGCATCAAGGCGGTCCGCTACTGTAACCAGGCAGCCCGGATCTCCGATAAGCACTGGTTTTTTTCCTAAGATCTCTGCGGCTTCAGCAAGCTTATCAAGGATTTTATCATACTGACAGCCTGCGCAGTAATCCTTCTTTTTTGGCTTTTCTTCCGCTTCTTTTTCTTTTGTGTATGTTTGCACTGGGACAAACTCCGGGATATATTCCTTCAGGGCACGCTGAATCTGCCAGCGAAATAATTCACCCTCCCGGCTTAAATGGTTACTCTGCTTTCCAAATATCTTAACAAGGCAGTTAATATCATGAGCAATTGCCTTGATATGGGTTTCCACATAAGGCTCGATTTCTTCAACAATTAGGACTTCATCACAATCCTGCAGAAACTGTTTAATGACCTCTCTGGGTAAAGGATAAAGGACGCCTAACTTAAGCAGGCGAAATTCTCCAAGATTTTTTTCCCCAACCACATCGAGAAGTTTCCTGTAAGCAAATCCAGCACCTACAATACCTTTTACGCCATTACCTGTAATCCTGTTAAACGGTGTGCTGTTTGCCCAGTCGCTCACAGCTTCGATTGTTTTGTGCAGAGCTTTGTGTTTTTCCACTGCATTTGAAGGGACCGGGACAAATCTCCATGGCTCTCTGATAAAACCAAGATTGGCCTCCTTGTAAGACTCGTCAGAAACAGGGACCGGTTCCTCCTGCTGGGTAAAGCTTCGAGTCTCCCGGATAATCACTGCGGTATTAAACTTTTCTGAAATATTAAATGCCTCTTGCATCATGGCATATCCCTCAGCCGGACTTGATGGCTCCAACATCGGCATTTCAAGCATGGTCGCTAGTGGGCGTGAGTCCTGATCATTTTGTGATCCGTATCCACCAGGATCGTCTCCTAGAAGGATCACCAGGCCTCCGTGGACTGGAGTCAGGTTAAGAACCATGAGTGGGTCTATCATCGAATTCAAGCCCACACTTTTTGTGCAAACTAAGGCGCGGCGCCCAGCAATGGAGGCACCAATACCCATTTCCATGGCCACTTTCTCATTACTCGACCATTCCGCATAAATTTTATGCTTTTTTGCCAGGCTTATCAGTGTCTCCACTGTCCCAGAGCTTGGTGACCCAGGATAACTTGTTACAAGCTTGATGCCACTGGACAGTGCGCCAAAAGCCATGGCTTGATCTCCATTAAGTGTTTTTAAACTCATTTGTTTCCCTTTTTATTAAGATTTATATCTTTGTTTTGTTATTTTTATATTGATCAAATTGGATATTTGATTTTAGAATTTTTTGTGTTCATTCTGGTTGAGGCGCCTCTTTTTCGACACCAGTAGAATGCAAAAGGGATTCCAGTGAGGATGAAGGCAAGATCCACAAGAGACTGCTGCCAAAAGAATAAGACCCTGAGGATAATAAGGCCTATAATCAGAAAAAGAGACAATAGGGGAAGGAAAGGATAAAGCGGAACTCGGAAGACATTCGTGCCTCCTATACGGTCTCTCCGCATTTTAAAAAGAGCCAGGGTGGAAAGCCCGTAAAAAATCAGGATAGCAAAGACTAGACCAGCCGCGATTGTCTCAAAGGTTCCCCGGATAATAAGAATGGCTCCTGCCCACAGGCAGTGAGCGACAATCGCCCGGGACGGCGTCCGGAATCGGGGATGGACGTGATCCAGCCATTTAAAGAAGAGCCTGTCTTTAGCCATGGCATAATAGGCTCGCGTCGCAGTCATCATGGTCCCGTTGATGCTTCCGGTTGCGGAGATTATCACGAGGACGGCAATGAGAGCGGCACCTTTGGGACCGATCAACACGGTCATGACATCCGAGGCGACAACTGTACTTTCCCTCATTCCATCCATTCCAAGGACCCTGTGGTAGGTCATGTTTGTTAATGCATAAAGCAGGACAACGATACCAATTCCGAATACAAGACTTACAGGAATAACACGCCTGGGATTTTTCATTTCTCCGGCCGAGTATCCAACCCGTTCCCATCCCGTGTGGGAAAAAATAATTAACATCAATGCAGCAACAACATACCGGACAGGGTCCAGTCCTCCTTCTGGCGCTGCCCGGGTAAAAAGTAAGTTTTCATGTCCACCACTAAAGACGAAACCGAAAATAACGATACTTAGCAGGGCTCCTGCTTTCAGGATTGTGGAGAGCTTCTGGAAAACGCTGGCCCTTTGAATTCCGATATAGTTCAGGACACCGAGCAGAAAAATGACGGCAAGAGCGACAAAAATCCGGTGGGCTCTATTCAAGGTGAAAAAATGGCCGAGGTAGTCCGCTACGATCAGGGCCAGGGCTGCTGCCGCGCTTGTCCGGATGATGAACAGCTGTGCCCATCCAAACATGAATCCAATATAGGGTCCAAAACACCGGCTGATGTAGACATATTCCCCACCTGTGTTTGGCATCCGCGTTCCTAGTTCGGCATAGATCAATCCGCTGATAAACACAAAGACACCGGCCAGAATCCAGAGAAGAAGGATCAAGCTGAAAGAACTGAGGTAGCTGGCAATGATCTGAGGTGTGGAATAGATGCCGGCGCCTATGGTGATCCCGATCAGGATGGCAATGCCGTCAAAGACGCCCAGAACCTTCCGGAGAGAGGGCTCTGAACGTTTTGCCTCATCAGCCATCGTGCGTAACATATAGCACAGCAAAATTTAACGGTCAATGGTGAAAATTGGCGAAAAAGGGAACATCTCCTGTTTTTCTTACATGTAGTGGTTTTTAAGAGTGCATGTAAAAAACGCATTGCTGTGAGTTTTCACCACGGGAATTTAAACGTATAAAGAGACTTGTTTCTTCCCAAAATTCCTTTTGAATAATCCAATTTTTTTATATAATGGCTTTTCACATGTTTGAATATTTGCACATTGCATGTTTAAAAATCGGCTGATCGCATGTTCAAACAATTTCTCATTTTATGTTTAAACAATATTTCAACACATACATAATTTAATCCAGGAGGTTTAGGATGACTTTACATTTTAAGAAAACTTTTCGGGTATTACTCATACTCTGCCTTGTTTTTGGTGTGACACGCCTCTTCTTTTCCCAGAGTCCGGAGGAAAGTCTGATCAAGGACCTCAAGTGGCGCAATGTCGGCCCGGCCAACATGATCGGCCGCATCTCGGATTTTGAAGCTCTAGACAAGGACTTCACCCAGGTCCTCTGTGCCAGTGCATCCGGAGGCGTCTGGAAATCCGTGAATGCGGGAACGACATGGGAGCCGATATTCGACAAATACGGTTCTGCTTCTATAGGAGATGTGGCGTTTTTTCAGAAAGATCCGAATATTATCTGGGTGGGCACAGGAGAAGAATGCTGCAGGAACAGCATTGCCTGGGGTGACGGTATTTATAAATCTATTGACGGCGGTAAGACTTTCACCCGGATGGGCCTGGAAACCACACAAACGATCGGCCGGGTCATTACCCATCCAACTGATGCTAAAATTGTCTATGTGGCAGCGACCGGCCACACCTGGGGCTATTCAGGGGACCGTGGTCTTTTTAAAACAAAGGACGGTGGAAAAACCTGGAATAAACTAACGAATGGACTGCCGGATGATGGAAAAACCGGCGCCATTGACCTTGTTATGCACCCGACGAATCCAAATGTCCTCTACGTCAGCTTCTGGCAGAGGCTGCGGCAGCCGTGGCGTTTTGATTCCGGAGGTCCGAACGGCGGCATTTTTAAAACAATAGATAGTGGAAAGACCTGGAAGAAGCTGACAAAAGGGCTTCCATCAGGAGACCTCGGACGAATTGGGCTGGCTATTTCCCGCAGAAATCCGAAGGTCTTGATGGCTGTGGTCGAGCACAGCTTTCAACCCCAGAGGACGATCCGGGAAGGTCAAAAGCAAAAACCCGATCCCGATTACAAAGACATGAAGAAACTCGGGACCGGCATCTACAGGTCCGAAAACGACGGTAAATCATGGAAATACATGAACCGGACAAACGTCCGCCCGTTCTACTACAGCCATATCTATATTAGTCCGTTTGACGATAAGCTAGTGTATTATCTGGCAACCAGCATGCAGTATTCCGAAGACGGGGGAAAAACTTTTAAGACAATAAGAGGGCTTCATCCTGATTTTCACGCAATGTGGATCGACCCGACTAATAAGAACCGATTTTATGTGGGACAGGATGGAGGCGCATCTCTTACCCATGATCATGGCGAGTCCTGGATTTTCTTCGACAACCTCTGCCTGGCGCAGTTTTATGCGGTAAGCGCGGATCTGCGGGACCCCTATTATGTTTACGGCGGCCTGCAGGACAACGGAACATGGGCTGGTCCCAGCATGAGCCGGGAAGGGGCGATTCTTACGGATTTTTGGTTCAATATCGGCGGTGGAGACGGATTTTACACGCAGAATGATCCCACAGACTGGCGCATTGTCTACGGCGAAAGCCAGGGAGGGAGTATCATGCGGGTAAATGTGGAGACACGGGAGACCACCCGCATCCGACCATCACAGCAGAATACATACAACTGGAAAGATCACCTGCCGAAGACAAGCAAGAAGGAAGGCGAGGCGCAAGCACAGCAGGCCAGCCGGCAGCAAGCGCAGCCAAGTATGTTCGGTCGCCGGAGATCTCCTTTCCGTTTCAACTGGAGTTCCCCAATCCTCCTTTCTCCTCACAATCCCCACACGGTTTACTTCGGTGGAGACCACCTTTTTAAATCGGTTGACCGCGGAGATCACTGGCAGATCATCAGTCCTGACCTTACGACCAATGACCCGGAGAAACACAGTAAACCCACTGGAGGAATCACTCTCGACCAGACGGGGGCAGAAACACACTGCACCATTACCACCATATCCGAATCACCGATCACACCGGGCCTCATATGGGTCGGCACGGATGACAGCAATGTTCAGCTGACACGAGACGGAGGGAGCACCTGGACGAATGTGCGGGAAAACGTCCCGGATGTCCCTGAAGGAATCTGGGTGAGCCGCGTTGAAGCCTCACATTTTGCTGATGGAACATGCTACCTGACTTTTGATGGACACAGGAGCGATCTTTTTAAACCATATGTGTTCAAGACCACGGATTACGGCAAAACCTGGATTAATATTAGCGGGAACCTCCCAGATGGAGGACCGGTATATGTCATTCGTGAAGACCTGAAGAACAAAAACCTCCTCTTTGTCGGGACTGAATTCGCCGTGTTCTTCTCAAGAGATGGAGGCAAGAACTGGAATAACCTTAGCCTCAATATGCCAACCGTGGCTTTTCATGACCTGTTGATACATCCCCGGGATAATGATCTGATCGCGGGGACTCACGGGCGCGGCATATGGATTCTTGATGATATCTCGCCGCTTCAGCAGGCTACAGACGAGGTTTTGTCCTCAGAGATGTTTCTTTTTGAGAACGATCGGCCGGGCACTCAGTGGCTGAGTCTTAGAAGGGGCGGCTATGGGCGCGGCAACCTCTTTTTCCAGGGGGAAAATCCTCCTGATGGTGCAACGATCAATTTTTATCTCAAGGACAAGCCGTCCGGTCCTGTGAGTATCGAGATCACGGACGTGACAGGAGAACTCAAAACCACTTTCTCTCTCAAGAACCCGGAAGCAGGAGTCAACCGCCTGATGTGGGATATGCAGTTTGATCCTACACCGGAGCAGCTGAAACAGCGCCTCACTCAGATGCAGCAAATGATGGATAGAATTCTTCAGAGGCCGGAAGTAGAAGAAGAACAGAAAGAAGCCGTAAAAAAGGCGCTAGAACAACTCAAACAGGAAGGTCTCACTTACAGAGAGGCAATGGCGATTCAAAGAAAAGCCTTTGAGTCGATAGGCTTCGGCGGCTTTATGCGTAGATATGGCAGAGGAATGGGTGCGGCTATAGCTGAGCCAGGGACCTATGCTGTTAAGATCACGGTTAACGGCAAAACGTACACAGGAAAGGTCTTTGTTCGTAAGGATCCTATGCTGGAGAAATAAAGAAAAGGGGTCGCGTCTCAACATTTGACATTTGGATGTGTCATAACGAGTCCAAAGTGACGCGGCAATCTCACTGATTAAATCTGGATAAGTAAAATTATCTATCAACGTTTGGCTTTTTTGTCGTAGGTTGATAGTTCTTCGCGAATAACATGCCGGAGAGTTTCCTCGAGCGATTCTATTTTTGAACTTATGTATTCTCGCAGAGCCATATTGATGAGAGTTTGATAATTCCCACCGCCTGCATTGTGCACCTGTTGTCGGAACCAGTCGAGGATATCGTCGTCTATTCGGATAGTGATACGTGTTTTTCCCTTTGGAGTTTTGATTACTGGGCCTCTTTTCCCTTTAGTAAAATTGTATTCTTTTTTCATTGGATTAACCTTTATACTCCTTTATCTCCTTGGCTGTTGCTTTCCTGGCCGAGATGATACGAATCCGGCTATCGTGCCAAGCGTAGACAACTACGAGAATACGGCCGAAAGAGTCCATACCGATGGTAACAAAACGTTCCTCATCAGGGTAGTCGTCAAGTATTGTGATGGCCCTTTCATCCTCTAATACAGTTACTGCATCTGCGAAGTCCACTCCATGTTTTTTGAGATTGGAAATAGCTTTCTTGCTATCCCATTCAAATAACATTATTATATTATATGTACATCTGTACATATTGTCAAGCATCAAATACAATAAAGTGGATAAATCCCTTATCCCTACATAGGATTTCTCTTCTAAATCAGGGAAGTAAATGGGGACAGGCCCCATTTTTCTGTGACAGGCACAAATTCCCCGTGTCATAACGAGTCCAAAGTGACGCGGCAGTCTCACTTTTTATATAGAGGCTTGACATTTACTCAATTCGTTCCTATATTTTGAACACCCTACGAAGGAGGCTTTTCTCGATGGAAAAAAAAGAGACTTTAAAAGACGGAACAAAGATTTTAATCAGGGGGCTTCATGTCAATGATCTGGACAAACTGATGAAATTCTACTCTACACTTCCACCTGAAGACCAGAAGTATTTGAGGATTGATGTTACAGATAAAAAGGTTGTTGAGCAAAGGATTGAGCTAACAAAGGCGGGGAATGTTTTTCGTCTGATTGCCTTATTCAAGGATGAAATCATTGCTGACGGAGCTCTTGAGCTTTCCGGTGAAGAATGGCGCAAGCACCAGGGAGAACTCCGCGTTATCGTAGCCAGGCCATTTCAGCAAAAAGGCCTGGGAATGATTTTGGTGAGAGAGATGTATTTTCTTGCGGTCGAAAAAAAAGTAGAGCAGGTGATTGTCAAGATGATGAGACCTCAAATTGCCGCTCAGCGGATTTTCAGGAAACTCGGCTTTAGGGAGGAACTCCTTATCCCTGATTATGTTCAGGACCGGGGAGGAAAAAAGCAAGATCTAATAATCATGGTTTGCGACACCAAGGATCTGTGGAATGAACTTGAACACTTCTACGGAGACTCGGACTGGCAGCGATGCCGCTAACCACATTAAACAATTAAGAGCTTATTAAGTCTGAATTTGGATTTTAAAATAAATCTCGTAAAAAAGGGGATCGTTAAAAAAGTAAAAAGGGATCGCGTCTCAACATTTGACATTCGGATGTGTCATAACGAGTCCAAAGTGACGCGGCAACCTCTTCATTAAAGATGGGTTTGATAAATCAAACCCCTACACTTTTGATTTTATCACGCAGTGATTCATCGGTACGTCCACCAAGGTATATACCTGTAGCTTTTGTCACGTTTCCATTTTTATCCAGGACAAAGCGAAGGCGAAAGACACCGTAACCTACTAGAGTAAATGTATCTTGAGTAAGCGGCATTAACTTGTACTCCTTTCTTCCATCCCTCTTGTAGAACAATGTGTCCTCCCGGAGGTACACACGCCGGGGCCCATAGTCGCCGGCATATTTTTTTAGCAGCCTTTCTGGAATCAAAACTGGCTTCTCTTCTGCCTGAATGACTTCCTTGACCCAGGGGATACACATTTTTGCAAATGAATTTTCAGGATCCAGTGTTTGTGCCATTTGGAGACATTCAAGAGATTCGATGTTTTTTCCCATTTCAAGATAAAGCCTTCCGAGGCCTGCCCAGGCGATAACTGACTTCGGATCTGAATCAATTGCCCATTTAAAGATAGACGCAGCTTCTTCTGTTTTGTCTTTGCTTGCCAGATACTGTGCAATGTCGTTAAGATTAGTTATCTTAAGAATATCCGGAGATTGACTCTTCATCTCTTCCATTTTGTCCAGGCCAGCTTTTTCGCCTTCTTCAAGAAAAGTCTTTTCTAGTGTCATTATGGCAGTCCATTCCGGGTCGCCATAGCGTTTATAAGTGAGCCAGTTGAATGCGTGCTGCGGGTCGTCCAGAACAAGAGAGATGAGCGGCTCAGCAATTAGGAATAGGTTCTCGGAATTTGCAAAGAACACTAGACCTTCTTTTCTTTTCCTGTAAGAAACTGTATATGCTCTGAGTTCCCCGTTGTCACCCCAGTGCCAGAATCCGTTTTCTTTTTTTCCTGGCTGGATTCCCCAACCGAATCCCCATGAAACATACTCATCTAATTTATGTTCAGGATCTCTCCTTTTTGTTACTTTAACATGGGGAGTCAGCATCATGTTTATGGTTTTTTGCTCAAGCACTTGATTATTCATTATTGAGCAAAGGAATGTAGCATAATCCAGTGCTGTGGTCAGAAGGCTCGCACCTCCATTCGGCTCTGTTGCCCTTCCTCTTTGACTGGCAAAACCATGACGGTCATGGCCTGCAGAAATGTTTTCAGCATAGATGTTTTTCCAGACATAACTGGTCCTGGACATTCCCAGTGGCTCAAATATTTCTTTTTTTGCGAATTTTTCCAGAGACATCCCTGTGATTTTTGCTATTGTGCGGCCTAAATACAGAAATCCTTCGCCTGAATACGCATAAAGCTCTCCAGGCTCGCGGATGAGCCTGTTTCCCCAGTTGGGAAGGCCGGTCGTGTGTGTAAGGACATGTCTGGCAGTTATCTTTTTATAACGCTCATCGCCTGCAAGTTTTGGATAGGGGAGATATTCGGCAAGAGACTTGTCGAGATCTAATTCTCCGCGCTCCACCAGTTTTAATGCAGCAGCGGCAGTTATAGTTTTAGTGAGTGACGCAGCTTCAAAAATAGTATTCTCATCCACGGATTCATTTGTTTCTCTATTTCGTACTCCAAAACTACCGGACCAGAAAATTTCGCCATCACGGATAACAGCCATAGAAAGACCTGGAATATTTGCCTTTTCCATCAATTTTGGAATTTCCTTCTCAAGTTTTTTCCCTAGGTTCAACAGGTTACAGTTGAGCAGAGCAAGAATGGTAAAAGGAATGAGAAAAAGGACATACAGTTTATAACGTTTCATAATAACCTCCATAGTATCAGTTATTATATGTGAATAGTTTTGTTTTAATCATTATATATGAATATCTCTATAATTATTTAGAAGTTAACAAATAAAAAAAGTTGCTTCTCTATAAAAAAGTAAAAAAGGGGTCGCGTCTCAACATTTGACATTGTAATTCCTGTAGGGGCTTGATTCATCAAGCCTATATACTGGTTATTCGTCAGTAAATAATTTATTCAACATGGGTGGGTTTGATAAATCAAACCCCTACGCTCTATCTTCAATACGGGTTTGATAAATCAAACCCCTACACAAATATTTAACCATTTTTATTCGTGGAGAAATAGGGGACAGGCCTCATTTTTATAACTAATTATGCTGGGTGAACTTCAATCTGTTACATTATTCAAAACTATTCGATTCTTTACTTCACTCTCGCAAGCAGCTGGCTGATTCTTTGCGCAACAGGACTTGCACTTCTGTCATAGTTGGACATAACAGCAACGATATATCCTTTATCTAAGAAGATATCAAGATTTGCATTAATACCGGGGAACCCTCCACCGTGGCCGACAACTTTACCGTTCTGTTCCTCTGCAACCCTGAAGCCGTATCCATAATTCTCGCCTGAGTGGTCTTTCCAGAGGAGTTTCAGAGATTCAACTGAAACGAGTTTTCCTGTCTGGAGAGCTTGAGCGAACCGGTGAAGATCACCGACTGTAGAGAATCCGCCGCCAGCAGGTCCTCCTTTGATAACGTGTTTGTAGAGGTTGTTCTGCCAGCCCCACTTGCTGTTACTATCGGGGCTGTAGCCTATGGCCAGGTTCTCTACGGGATAATCCATCTCGTAACAGCCGGAGTTCTTCATGCCCGCCGGTTTGTAGATGTTCTCCCGGATGTAATCGAAATAATCCCCTCCAGTCACACTTTCGATTACCACTCCAAGCATGAACATGCCGGTGTTGCTGTAGCTGAATCGCTTTCCAGGTTCAAAAGCAGGCCTGTCATCCTTGATCAAGGCTTTGTAGTCGTCAAGTTTGCGGAAAAGATCGCGGGAGCTCTCCGCGTATTTTTTATTGAAATAACTTCCCAACCCAGAGGTGTGGGTCAGCAGATGATGGATGGTGATGGTTGATGATACTTCTTTGGGAAACCAGCTCTCATCCACATACTTATCGATCGTATCTGTCAGTGAGAGTTTCCCCTTATCTGCTAGCTGCACTATGGCAGTGGATGTAAACATTTTGTTCATTGAACCAAGGTTGAATTTTGTATCTATGTTGTTGGGGACGTGAAAACGTTTACTGGCCTCGCCACAGAAATGTGAGAGAAGAACTTTGTCGCCTTTGGCAATGAGTACGGTCCCAGAGAAAACATCCCGGCTGAATATCCGCTGAAGTATATCTTTTGTCATCTGGATAAATTGCTTTTCAGAAAGATTGGATTCTTTCACATTTGAAGGCGTACGGGCGTTATTAAAATTAATGCCTGCAATAAGGCAATTCTCTGACTTGTCGAAACTTATTACAAAAGCCTGCCAGCTATCGAAGTTGCGGCCTTTAAGAATTACTACTGTCTCTCCCTTGCGTTCTGGGACATAGGTGCGGATGCTGTGAAAGTCAAGGCCTCCTGTTTGGCGGTTAACGCTAAGGAATACGTTGATGTGTTGTTCCATAGGTGCAAATTTTCGGAATTTTTCAGTACATTCTTCATTCATAAAGCGGCGTATCTGATCAGGAGTCTTTGAATTCACAGTGGCAATTAATGACTGGATGCGCTCACCTTTTTTACCTCCGGGCATGACTGATTCGTCATGGTAGCTTTTCTCACCTGGCATCTGGGCGTATAAAAGTTGAAAAGAAAATAAACATAAAATAGCTAAAGTCAGGCTTTTTCGTATCATGCGTTTCCTCCTTTCTTGGTTGAGATAGATAACATGTAAATACATGTAAATATGTTTATGTTAAAAGCTATAACCTTTCATTATATAAAACGGACGGCTCTTTGAAAAGTTCCGCAGAAAATGAGAAAATGGGGCCTATTCCCATTATTCTTCTCATAAATTGTATGGGCTTGATTTATCAAGCCCATATACTAGTTATTCGTCAGTAAATAATTTATTCAACAGGGGTGGATTTGATGAATCAAACCCCTACACAAATATTTAACCATTTTTTTCGTGGGTTTGATGAATCAAACTCTTATAGCCAAAATTTCCCTGGTCATAACGAGTCCAAAGCGATGCGGCAATCTCTTCTGGTTAATTATTCTATTTCACTCTTAAGGACATTATAAAACCTGCTTTTTGCGGACCTTTCGATCCATGGTTGGTGGCCGCAGTTGTCTAATAAGATGAACCGGAAGTCTTTTAGGATGCAGGAAAGTGGGCGTTTGATTCCCTCGTAAGGATGTGGATCATAGTCTCCATGGAGTGCGACTACCGGGCATTGGATATTTTTCCCGAACTCTAAAAGTTTTCCACTGCTTCTAAGCTTCCTGGCTTGTTCCCATACATTCTGATATTTATCATACTGGCATTCCAGTATTTCGCTCTTGTGAGGTAGGGGATCATATGAGTCAGCCTTAGAGATCAACTTTCCAAACAGGGCCATGGGTGTGTTTTTATCCTTAATGGCGGGGTTACTCAAGGTTTCTATCAGTGAAAGGGCTTGTGCTATTTCTTCTTTGCTTAGCCTGTTTAACCTGGTTTTATTTATGTTTAGGGAATATTTTTCCTCATATGGCCCGCTCCCAATGAGTATGAGCTTTTTTACGAATTCAGAGTGCTGAGCGGCAAAAATAAAACTGAGCCAGGCACCCCATGACCAACCGATTAATAAAACAGGAAGATTCCCGTTTTTTATTAAAACGTTCTTTAATTCCTCAATTTGCCCTTCAATTGTTGTTGCTGTTTGGAGCGGCTCCAGAACGCCCCAAATAGAGGAGAGCTCTCGAGCAACTGGCGCCATTTCTCCCGGCGCGCCCGGACCACCGTGGATAACTGCTACGTTAAAAGGCGCATTCCCATATTTTCTGAGGTTTTTCATATTTGTGCCTATTCTAACTCTTTTTATTTTAGAAATAAAAGGGGCAGTGACCACAAACGCGAGTATGAATAATTATGGACAAGGCAAATTGGAAGCATCTAAAAACCAATTTGACGATGTATTTGTATCGTTACGTCAATTGTTTTATTATTCTGCTTCATACTTAAGGAGATTATAAAACCTGATATGGCAAATACAGCTAAGGCAACTTTGATAGAAGGTCCGGTAGGTAAAACCCTGGCCCAACTAACCTGGCCTATGGTCATTGGCCTTCTGGGCATGGTGGCTTTTAATCTGATTGATACGTTTTTTGTCGGCCAGTTGGGGACAAAAGAACTGGCGGCTTTGAGTTTTACATTCCCTGTTGTACTGGTGATAAACAGCCTGGCAATGGGATTGGGTATTGGCACTTCCGCTGTTATATCCCGTGCTATTGGAGAAGGTGATTTAGAAAAAGTAAAGCGTTTGACCACAGACAGCCTGATCCTCGCTGTCCTGATAGTCGCATTTTTTGTGGGCATCGGGCTTTTAACTATAGGACCTGTATTCCGCCTGCTGGGTGCGACTCCTGAACTGCTGCCGCTCATTAAAAGTTATATGCGGATATGGTATTTAGGGATGGTCTTTGTTGTTGTTCCCATGGTAGGGAACAATGCCATCCGGGCTACGGGCGACACCAAAACTCCAAGTGCTATCATGCTGACAGCTGTGGGCGTAAATCTCATCCTGGATCCGTTATTGATCTTTGGACTGGGGCCTTTCCCCCGGCTTGAGTTGCAAGGAGCAGCCCTTACGACTGTTTTTGCACGGGCGATTACATTTGTGGTGGCAATTTATGTTTTGGCTCATCGTGACAGAATGATTACTCTGGTGATGAAGCCTTTTAAATCTGTAATTAATTCCTGGAAAAAAGTCCTTTATATAGGCTTGCCGGCAGCAGGAACTAGAATCATTATTCCCCTGGTAATAGGATTTATTACCAGGATAGTATCAGCCTATGGGACTCCTGCAGTTGCTGCTTACGGGGTCTCTTCTCGCATCGAATTCTTTGCCCTGGCTGTAGTGTGGGCCCTGGCATCGGTTCTTGCGCCTTTTGTAGGACAGAACTGGGGTGCGGGAAGGCTTGAGCGGGTTAAACAGGGAGTAAGATTGAGCGGAAGATTTTCCCTAGCCTGGGGATTCGGGGTGTTTATTCTGCTGGCAGTTGTAGCCCGGCCTGTAGCCTCAGTATTTAATAGAAATCCGGATGTCATTTCAGGGATTGTGCTTTATCTCAGGATTGTCTCCCTGGCATTTGGACTGCAGGGAGTGCTGGTTCTTTCAACTTCGGTTTTGAATGTTTTAAACAAGCCTTTCCATGCAGCGGGAATGATTTTTTTTCAGATGATTGCTCTATATGTTCCTCTGGCATATCTTGGGTCTGCCCTGTTCGGGCTGACCGGCGTCTTCGGAGCACTAGCCCTGGTTTATACTCTCGGCGGCACGGCCGCACACTTTTTACTAAAGCATGTTATTAAAACAACTGTTTAACCTGAATTATTCATATAAGATAGAGGGGAAAAAGGAAAAAACAGGGCCTGTCCCCATTATCCTTGGAATGTCAAATGTTGAGACGCGACCCCTTTTTCGACGCGGATTTGATTTATCAAACCCACTTCTAAATCGATTTCTTTTTTGATTGACCGTGTGATTTTGCTGTGATATAAGTGATAAAAAGGGTCAGTAAGCGGAAATTGAATAAAAAATATTGGGAAATTGTTTGCAGCTCAAAAATAAAATTCCTATGTTTTTGTAATTATAATGTGAATTAAACTAATTATCGTGGATTATTCACGAGCAGTTTTTATGAATAATTCAAATTAATAAATACATAGAAGGAGGTTTGACGATGAAAAAATATCTGGTTTTTTTACTAATTTTACTGGTAACCGGGGTATTGGTAGGGTCTCTTACTCTGTGCAAGGGAAAACCAAAAATAAAGTCAGCCGTAGAAAATAGTTATGATGAAGTCACTTCCAAACTGAATCAAGGAGGAAATCTTTACCTGTACGTCAGCACAGAGAGGGTTGAAAAGTTCGTGGATGAATTTGGTGGAAAGCTGCGTAAAATCATTGAGGCAGAAGCCACCAGATATGAGTCGGAGAATACGGAGGCTTTGAAGATTTTTGATTTTGTTTTCGGGATGATAAAAAAATGTGGCCTGACCGAAATCAGTGGCATAGGAATGAGCTCTGTCGCCATGAAAAATAATCTCAATCACAGTAAAGTTGTAGTGCACCATTATAAAGAGAAAGGAAAAGGACTTATATGGCAGCTCTTAGAAGAGAAATCCCATGACCTGGATGGACTAAAACTGCTGCCTGCGGATACAGTGCTGGCCGGGTTCATCGATTTTAGGTTGAATATGTTGTGGCAGTGGATAAAAAAAGAGGTTGAAGCATCCGACATCCCCGATCTCAAGAAAAATGTTCTGTCTTTGGAGCCTCTGCTGGAGGGCCAAGGAATTCAGCTGGATAAGTTGCTGGACTCTTTTAGCGGAAGGATAGGATATCTGTTGACTCTCGACAGTGAAAAAAAATTCACCATTCCTATAGGACAAACTCCTCTAGAAATCCCCGAGCCCGGACTGGCTCTTGTATTCTATGTCAAGGATGATACCTTCTTCAACCTGCTGGAAACAAAGCTTCCCTCTGCCCAAAAATCAGAGGAAGAGGGGATCAAGAAACTGACTATTCCTGTTCCCCCCATGCCCATGCCTCTGAAACCTGAAATTGTTCAAACGGATGATATGCTCATTCTGGCTTCCTCCCCCAGCATTATAGAGGCTATGCTTGCGGCAAAGGAGAATGGAAATGGTCTTACCGCCACCCAAGAGTTTAAAGAACTGTCAAAACATATTCCACTCAAAGGGAATGGCTTTGATTTTATCGGATCAAGGCTTTTTCATAATATCCTGGATATCCAGAAAAAAGCCATGGAGGTATCCGGAGAGATAAAAGATGAAGGTATAGCTGCAAAGGAGTTATTTGACATGTTACCCAAAGATATGGCGGTGTTCGCAGTTCTGCAAAATTCAGATGAAGGACTGGTTTACAGCACCAATCACGCTATGGATTTAGAGCTTCTTGTCCTTATGCCAGCTATCCAGGCAACAGGGATAATAGCTGCGGTTGCTGTTCCGAATGCTCTTACGGCTGTGCAAAAAGCGAAGCAAAAAAACTCCATGAAAGATATGGCTGTTATTTCCGGATCCCTTGCAGATTATGTTGCTGATAACGGGATTACACCTAAACAAGATGGGATATATGATAGGAATAGTGAATTTAATAAAGCCTTAAGCCCTTTTTATGTAAAAATTCTACCTGTAAAAGATTCCTGGGGAAACAATTTTATAGTTTATTGTGGAAAAGCCTGCAGTGGAAAATATGGAATTTCTGGCGCTGTTAGTGATGACTTTGTTGTTGTGTCTTATGGCCGGGATGGAAAAAAAGATAATTGGAAGTTTAGCTCAAATAATCCAGAGGCAGGCCTTTTTGTGATGGAGGACATGGAAGATTTTGATAAAGATCTTGTTGCGTGGAATGGCAGTTGGATCCGGGCACCAAGGAGAAGTAGAAGATAGCTCAGATTTTGATCTTGTAAGTGATTTATTTCTCCAAAGACTTCAGATATTCTTCTGTACTCAAAACTTTTGCATAGTAACCGTCGAGAGAGCTCAGAGTTGAACAATGGACATCCATAGCCTTGATTACCCTGTCTCCGTATTTTAAATCTCTTGTTGCACAGGCATCACCGATAAGAATAACATCAAAATCCAGGTCGTTAGCTGCACGAGTGGCAGCTTCCACGCACATATGGGTCATCATTCCGCAGATAACAAGGTGGCTGATTTTATGGGATCTCAGGTATTCCAGAAGACCGGTGTCTTTGAAGCTGTTGGCATAATCCTTTGAGATAATCTTTTCCTCTTTGAGAGGGGCTACGTTTTTGTGGATCTCTGCTCCTGATTTGGCATTGTGTTTAATATGAACGATAAGTTTGCCTCTCTCTCGAAAAGACTCTAGAATTTTCTGGGAGTTCATGCTTGCCTTCTCAGGATTTTCTAGGGGAAGCCTCCCCCCGGGAAAATAGAAGTTCTGGATATCGATTAGAAGTAGTGCTGTTTTTTTATTCTTTTTTTCTGGTTTTGAATAAGTAATCTGTGCCATCAAAAAAATCAAGACGAGAAGGAAACTTATTGTTATTTTCAATGTCTTCATAGAATTTTCTCCCTCATAATATGTCTGCATTCTGGGTCTTAAAAATAAAAAAGTCAATTTAATTGCCATCATCCGGAATTCTGAAATAATCGTTATTGAAAGGAATATTTATTTCATACGATTCTACCCATCCCTTAATTTGGCCGTAACGTGATCCATAAGTAAAACCATGGGGCAAATAAAGATCATTCACTTCTCGATAATCAAAGTAATCCCGATAGGGATTAACCTCATTATTATTCATTTTAAAATTCGCAGCTGCCTTAACGATCAGATATGTCTCGTTATCTATAAAATATATGATAGTGGCCCCCAAAGGTAACGTTACCTTCAGCTTGTAAAACTCACGTCTGTCAATTGTTTCTACCCCTATGAGTTCGGGTGGGTATTCGAAAATTGCGGGAAAAACAAAGGCTATTTCTACTTCGAAGTCTTTCCATTCTTCTGGATCTACCAGTTCTGGTTTGGAGTCTCCATTGATACCTTGAATCCAGCATGCACGTTTTCCGTCGAATACAAGTTTTCCACCTGCGCTGCGTGAAAGATTCGGTCGTTTTATTTCGAAAAGAAGAGGATGCTCACCATGATCTGGAAATACGGCATACGTTCTTATCGTTTTTAGATTGTTTATATGATGAATTCCTCCCATAGCCTCGGCACATCTCGAAATAATTTCCTCAGTAGATAATCTTTTTTCAGTGCACGAGTTGATTAATAATAAAATCATCAGTATTAATGACTGGAGCTTAAAATAAATTTTATCCAAAGCAATGTTCTCCTTTATTGTTGTTATTTCAATTCCTTTGGCCTTAAGTTTTCAATGACCTTTATATCGACCCACCAGATATCATTTTTCAAACGTGGAGTCCTGTGTTGTCGGATTCTGTCAATTATCTATATTTTCTAAATTGGATTCTTTGGAATAACAAATACTTCCTTGCTTATGGCAGCCTCTACCATTTTCAACCTATATCTTGTTATATAATACCAACTTAGGGTGACATTGTTAAGTGATTTTTGTGTTTAATATGGGGAATATGGATTAATATGAGATATATATGAAAAAAAAATCTCTAGTATGTTATAAAACAAAAACACGGAGGATAAAATGAAGAAAAATCGAAAGAATCAATTGTTTTGTTTTGTATTAGCGGTTTTAGTACTTCTCCCGATATTGGATTATGCTCAAGGAAAGCTTGAAGATTACGAACGGGCAAACAGCTACCGATCCAAGTTAGGGAACCTGGTCTATAACGCAGCTGACCGCCCGGATTGGATTAAGGAGTCCCACCGTTTTTGGTACCGTGCCCACACCCGTGAGGGCGACATGTTTTTTCTTGTAGATGCAGAGAAAAAGAGAAAAAAACCGGTCTTTGATCACAAAAAACTGGTGCAGGACTTAGCCAAGGCAACCGGGAAGGAGGTAAAGCCTGATTCTCTTCCCTTCCGGACTATTGAATTTGTTAAAAATATGCAGGCTGTGTCTTTTAAGGCTTATGGATACTACTGGACCTATGATCTTAAGACAAAACGCCTTGATAAGGGGGAGGAAGCTGCAGAGTCTGACCAACCCCGCCGAAGTGAGGAGGTGAAATCTCCGGACAAAAAGTGGCTGGCCTTTATCCGTGATTTTAATCTGTTTGTTCGCTCTTTCGAGACGGCGGAAGAATTCCGCTTATCAAGAGACGGCTCTAAAGATAAATATTATGCGCGTATAGTATGGTCTCCGGATTCGAAGAAAATCGTTGTCTTCCAGCTCAAACGCGGACTGGAGTCAACCGTCCATCTTATTGAATCTTCACCCAAGGATCAGTTCCTTGCCAGGATGCGATCTCGAACATACCAGCTCCCTGGTGATGTCCTTGATATTCCCCGGCCGTGTATTTTTTTTGTTGAAAACAAACAGCCTGTTAAGGTCAACCTTTTCCTGAATCCAGCTCCCTGGGGGATGCGGCGTCCGGTCTGGAACAAAAACTCTAAAGATTTTATTTTTCGTTACCAGGAGCGAGGGGAGAAACTCGCCCGGGTTTACCATATCAATGCCCGTACCGGTGCTGTCCGAATGATTTTGGAGGAGAAAGCGGATACATTTATCGACCGATACAACACTTACCTCGAGTACGTCAGTTCGGCGGATGAAGTTATTTGGAGCTCAGAAAAGGATGGTTGGCGGCATCTCTACCTTTACGACGCAAAGGAAGGTAAACTAAAAAACCAGATCACAAAAGGAGAATGGGTGGTCCGCGGTATTACTCATGTGGATGAAAAGGCGCGCCAGATTTATTTTCGGGCAAGCGGAAGGGAGCCGAAGGAGGATCCCTACTTGATCCATTATTACCGGATTAATTTTGACGGGACTCATCTTCTCAACCTTACGCCAGAGCATAGTAATCATTATCTCTCCTTCTCCCATGACAAAAAGTTTTTTGTAGATACATACTCAAGAATTGATGTTCCTCCGGTCACAGTTGTTCGCCGTTCTCAAGATGGAAATATTGTAATGGAGTTGGAGAAGGCAGACATCCAGGATCTTCTTGCTGCCGACTGGAAGAAACCAGAGCCTTTTGTTGCCAAAGGAAGGGATGGATCAACAGACATCTGGGGTGTGATCTACCGTCCTTTAAATTTTGACTCTACAAAAAGCTATCCCGTGATAGAGTACATTTATGCAGGGCCCCACGGTTCCCACGTACCCAAAAACTTCCGTGCAGACAGATCACAGCAAGCACTGACAGAGTTGGGTTTTATCGTAGTTCAGATGGACGGCATGGGTACTGCCAACCGTTCCAAGGCCTTCCACAATGTGGCATGGAAAAACATTGCTGATGCGGGATTTCCAGATCGCATCCTTTGGATTAAGGCCGCGGCAGAGAAATATCAATATATGGACATCTCTCGGGTAGGAATCTATGGGACATCGGCGGGAGGGCAGAACTCAACCACAGCGGTCCTTTTCCATCCAGAGTTCTATAAGGTGGCTGTTTCTTCCTGTGGCTGCCACGATAACCGGATGGACAAAGCGGTCTGGAATGAGCAGTGGATGGGTTATCCTGTTGGCCCCCATTATGCGGAACAGTCCAATGTAACTAACGCCCACAAGCTTGTAGGTAAGCTTCTGCTGATTGTTGGTGAAGTGGATACTAATGTGCCTCCAGAGTCGACAATCAAGGTCGTTGACGCTCTTATCAAGGCAAAAAAAGATTTTGATCTTCTGGTGCTCCCCGGAATTGGACATTCATCGGGCGGTGAATACGGAGAAAGGCGTCGGCGTGACTTTTTTGTCAAGCATCTTATGGGTGCCACACCGCCTGACTGGAACAAAATGAAAAAGGAAGAAAAAAAATAATCTTCCGCTTAGGGATTGTTTTTGCGAGCGCAGCGCGGCAATCTCACTATATAAAGTTGTAGAAACTTGATTTATCAAACCATTGAAAGTTGGTTATGTGCAAGTAAAAGCATTCCCTGGATAGGGACGTTGTAATGGCAAGCTTCCTCGCAGTACCCTGGGCATTCGTGGCATGAATCTGCCCTTTCACCTGGGATAGCAGCGTACTGCAGCATGGCTTCCTTCTCCCGTCCCTGAGCTGTGAAATAATGGAAGTATCTCATGATCGTGTTTACAGGAACACCCTGTGGGCAGCGGGGCTCGCACAATCCGCAGGCGTGGCGGCAGTAAAGTTCGCCGCAGCTTTCCTTGTAAGCAGCTAGCTTTGCCTTATCCCAGTCACTGAGTTTTGACCCGGATAGGGGGAGAATCCTCTCCATCTCGTCGTAGGTATTAAGGGAACAACAGACCGTGTTGACAAGGGGATTGTTTAGCACGAACCGGATGGCTGCCTCTCTTATCTCATCTGGATTTTGAAGGCCATACTTCTTGACAAATTGTTCTGCTTTATCAAACTTGTCTTTGTACCGCTTTAAACCTTCCTTGTAGAGGGGATGGACATCCTTTCCTTCCTTTTCAAGCTTTTCGAGCCGAGACTTGATGACGTAATACTTAAAAACTGGGGTGGACTTCATCAAGACTGCTCCGATATTTTTCTCCTTGCAAGCTTCAAGCACATTCTCTGACTGGTCCATCTTCAGGAAGTTATAGGCGAAGAGGAAAACATCGAACCGTCCGTCATCGGCAGCAGCCAGAAGTATCTTCTCCATGGTTTCTTCCGGGCCCCTGAGCCAGAACGAGCCGTGGTGGGTAACGCCCACGAACCGTATTCGGCCTTCGCTCTTAAGTTCTTGCATGGCGGCGTGGAATGCCTCGTTTTTCAGCATTTCGATTTTATCCGGCATGTGCATCATCATGCAGTCAACGTATTCGGTGTCCAGCTCTTGAAGTGCTTTTTGTACCCTTTTGATTAATCCCTCTTTTGAGGTATCTCCTTCCATCAACATCTTTGTGGTAATGAAGAGTGATTTGCGGTCGCGCCCCTTGATCACTTTGCTAATTGTGCTGTGGGCACCGGGGTAGCTTTCTGCTGTATCGATATAATTTGCTCCGGCATCCAGCATGGCACTCATCAATCCTTCATCCTGAATATAACCAATCGCGAGGTCTGAGACCTTAAAGCCCGTGCGCCCGAGGATGCGGTAACCTTTGATCTTGGGCTGAGTTTTATCTTTTATTTCCTTACTTTGTTCCTGGGTGCTTTCTTTTTCTTGAGCCCATCCGGTTTTGGTGGCCATGCCGGCACCAAACATCCCGAAGACAGAAGTCTTCAGAAAGTTCCTGCGGCCAAGATGTGTCTTTTTACGCATGTTCCCTCCGTGGAATATATTAAGTTCCTATTTTAGCCTTTTTTGATAAGTTTGGCTTTTTTAAATCCAAGTATTATATTTTAATTGAAAATCTCCATAAAAGGAAAGGAATCCCGGCTCAATTTTTATTTATGAAATTCCAGACTTTGATTGACACATTTATGTCAACATATAGAATAAGACCAGGATGTAGTTGAGGAAGAAATCTTAAGTATTTTTCGTCTATAAAATATGAGGTATGTGTGCTTGAGGATATCAAAGGGAATATAGATTAACTTGTACAAGGGAATCAACACATTTATATAGGATAGAAAGAAAATTCAAGGAGGATCTAAAGACTATGTGTAAAAAATTTATTTCTTTCAAAAAAATCTTAGTCTTGCAGATTGTAATTTTAGCCGGTTGCTCTGTACATACGATTCATGATGAGTCTTATGTTTCAAATTCAATAAACAATCGAACTGGCCATGAACTCCGGTTGTTGGAGGAGGAAGGAGTTTTTAAGCTGCCAGAGAATGTATTAATAGATGATGGTCTGACCGAAGATGAAGCTGTCGCTATTGCACTGTGGAATAACGCTCAATTTCAAGCTGACCTGGTAAAGATAGGTTTTGCTCGTGCTGATTTGGTTGAAGCTGGTTTGCTTCGCAATCCTGTGTTATCACTGCTGTTTCCATTAGGCCCGAAACAGGCTGAGGCGACATTAAACTTGCCGGTTGAATTCTTTTGGCAAAGGCCAAAACGTGTTGCGGCAGCAAAGCTTAACGCTGAACATGTTGCAGATAATTTTATCCAGCACGGCCTCAACCTTATCCGTGATGTTATGATAGCCTATACTGAGCTCGTTTTAACCCGTGAAAAGGCAGAAATTGTTGCAGAAGAAGCCGCTCTTCGAGGTGAGATTGCAGACATTGCATCTGCCCGCCTAAGAATTGGGGATATAAGTGGATTAGAAGAAACCGCATTTCATCTGGAAGCCGCCAGAACACAGGAAGCTTCTGTTCGCGTGGCTCGGGATGCTAAAATCGCCGAAGAGCGACTGAAAACACTCCTGGGATTTGGATTAAAGGATGTTTCGCTTCAGCTTTCTCCTTCTCCTGCTTCAATTGAGTTCAAAAACCAACCTTCTGATTTACTCACTGCAGCATTTGCGGCCAGGCCGGATTTACGCGCTGCTGAGATCGCGATTGAAGCTGCAGGGAATCGAGTGGGGTGGGAACGTTCTAAAATATTCAAGCTTACCGCTATGCTTGATGCAAATGGAGAAGGAAAAGAAGGATTTGAGATGGGCCCAGGAGTGCAGCTGGAATTGCCGATTTTAAATTGGAATACTGGAAAAATTTCACGAGCTCAAGCTGAATTGGTGCGAGCAGCAAGAGAGTATATGGCGATTAAACATCGTATAGCCAAAGAAGTGCTGGAAGCGCACACTAATTTCCTCGCGGCACAAATAGCTTTAAAAATACTACGAGTCGATATTTTACCTGCCGCGACGACAGCCGCCAAAAATGCAGAAGAAGCCTATTCAGTTGGTGAAATTTCGTATCTGGAACTTCTTGATTTCAAGCACCAGCTTTTAGATTCGCGGTTGCGCGAAGCTGAAGCCGAGGCTGATATGCATCGGGCTGAGGCAAGTCTCAGACACAGTCTGGGATTTAAGCTGATTGAATAAAAAAATTGAGGTCTTGAGCGATTTTATAACTAATTAGAGGAGGGAATTATGTATCGAGAGGTAAAATTGGAGTTTTCGGAGCTTGGGAAATTTTTATTTATTGTTTTATTAATAGTTTTCTATTCCTGCGGAAAAAACCATCAATCTGCTGATAAATCACAACCCCCTGCAAAAGTAGAGAATGCAAAAAAAGAATCTGAACTTTCAACCGTTACTCTTTCTCCTAAAGCAGAGGAGCGATTAGGGATAAAGATTTCAACTGTTATAAACAGAAAACTCCCGGGAAGTTTAAAACTTGGAGGTGAGATAATTGCTGTTCCAGGAAATGAAGTTAGAATTGCTGCCCCTGTTGCCGGAACAGTGCTTAAATCGGAAGTTGGCGAGATCCCAATCGCAGGGAAATTTGTGAAGCGCGGACAGGAGATACTGCGCTTATTATTGTTACCGCCGGAAAAAGATTTGCTGGGGGCACGCGAAGAAGTGACAGTAAAACAAGAACAGCTGGAAGTTGCAAAAGCACAATCCGAGCGTGCCAAACAACTATTAGCCAGTAAAGCCATCAGTGAAAAAGTTTTTGAGGAGGTTCAGGTTGAGTTAACCAGGGCCAAAGCGGCTCTGAAGACAGCAACAGCCCGGATGAACCTATTAAGTGGTACCAATTTAGATGCAGCAGCGAGAAATGCCTCAACGCTTGTGCTGGAATCACCTGTAGAGGGAGTTCTCCAGAGAATCTTTGTAGCTCCGGGACAAACTGTTCCTCCATCAACAGTCTTGTTTGAGATCGCGAGTATAAATCCTGTCTGGGTACGCGTACCTGTATACGTTGGGGATTTGGCTAAGATCGATCTCCAGAAAGATGCTTCTATTAAACCACTGGGAACAGGTCAGGATTTGCTCTCACTTTTAGCAAGACCGGTACAAGGTCCTCCTCTCAGCGATGCCAGGAGTGCTTCAGCTGATCTTTTTTTCGAGATTTCCAACAACGACAGGTTCTTCCGTATCGGTCAAAAAGTAAGCGTTTCGCTTTTACAGAAATCTCCAGAGGATAGCCTTGTTGTGCCCATTTCAGCAATCCTGTATGACATCAACGGCGGGAGTTGGGTGTATACAAAAGTTGCTCCTCACGTCTACTCACGCCGTCGTGTTGAAGTGAGCCATATCGTGAATGATTTTGTTGTTTTAGCTCGTGGTTTAAAAGTTGGTGATCAAGTGGTTGTCGCTGGAGCAGCTGAAATTTTTGGAACTGAATTTGGAGTGGGAAAATGATGAAATGGCTCGTATCAACCTCTCTCCGTCTACGTGTGGCGATTGTAGTCCTTACAGTGGTCTTGCTAATTGCCGGTTCGCATATTGTCAGCAGGGCTCGTTTCGATGTATTCCCGGAATTTGCGCCGCCTCTGGTTGAAGTCCAGACTGAAGTGCCCGGACTTTCAACATCCGAAGTTGAAGTTTTAGTGACAGTGCCGATTGAGAATGCTCTTAATGGTGTCTCTTGGTTGCAGAAAGTGCGCTCAAAGTCTGTGCTTGGCCTCTCTTCCGTTGTGCTTTATTTTGAAGAGGGCTCTGATTTAATGGAGGCACGACAGCTCGTCCAGGAACGTATAACTCAACTCGCGGAACGATTGCCGGCAGTGGCTAAAGCACCGGTCATACTTTCTCCACTATCCTCCACCAGCCGCGTCCTGAAAATCGGTATGTCTTCAGAAAAACTGTCTCAAGTGGAAATGACGACTGTCGCCAAGTGGACGATTCGCCCACGGCTTATGGCGATTCCTGGTGTAGCCAATGTCGCTATCTGGGGGCAGCGGGACCGCCAGATTCAAGTGCTCATTGATCCGAACCATTTATACACCCATGAAGTAACTACAAACGACATTGTCCGCGCTGCTCAGGAAGCAGTACAAATCAGTAGCGGTGGATTTATTGATACACCGAATCAGAGACTTGCGATTGCTCATACACTGTCTGTTCAATCACCGGAAGATTTATCCCATGTGCCAGTTGCTATCCGTAACGGCGTGCCATTAGAATTGGGTGATCTGGCGGAACTCGTTGAAGGATTCCCACCTCCGATAGGGGATGCGGTGATAAACGATGGCCCCGGAATATTACTTATTGTGGAAAAGCAGCCCTGGGGGAATACCCTTGAGGTGACGCAGAAAATTGAGGATGTTTTAGATGCGCTTCGTCCTGGCCTCAAAGATATAGAAATTGATTCTACAATATTTCGGCCAGCAACTTTTATCGAGATGTCGCTCAGCAATCTTAATCGCGCTTTGCTCATCGGATGTGTATTGGTGATTGCAGTGCTGGCCTTCTTTCTCAACGACTGGCGCACTGCTTTGATCAGTGCTCTTGCGATCCCAACTTCACTGATTATTGCTGCACTCATATTGAACTATCGGGGTGGAACCATTAACACCATGGTTCTTGCCGGCCTTATAATTGCCCTTGGCGTGCTTGTAGATGATGCAATCATCGTTGTCGAGAATATCATGCGGCGTCTTCGAATCAATAAGACATCCGGAAATCCTGACTCGGTCTTTAAGGTTGTGCTCAACGCTTCTCTGGAAGTGCGGAGTGCGGTTATGTTTGGCAGCGTGATTGTTGTTCTTGTGCTTATGCCTGTGTTTTTCCTTCAAGGATTATCAGGTGCATTTTTCCGTCCCTTGGCGTTGTCCTGTGTTTTGGCTATATTATCTTCCTTGTTAGTAGCGTTGACCCTCACTCCGGCACTCTCTATGCTGCTTTTGCCCCGGGCAGTAGAGCGCAAGCAATCTCCATTCCTGTTGTGGCTTAAAACGAGATATGAGGCGATATTACCTAAATTGATAAACCAACCGAGAAAAACTTTGGCTATTACAGCCAGTGCTCTTGTTCTAACTTTGGCGGTCATTCCTTTTCTGGGCGAAGAGTTCCTCCCTAATTTTAAAGAATATGATTTTCTGATGCATTGGGTTGAAAAACCGGGTACATCTTTACAAGCAATGGAAAGGATCACTGTGCGTGTAAGCAAAGAACTTCGCTCTATCCCGGGAGTTCGGAATTTTGGAGCACATATCGGCCGGGCAGAAGTTTCTGATGAAGTTGTGGGTCCAAATTTTACAGAACTCTGGATCAGCCTCGATCAGGATGTAAATTATGGAAAGACTGTAGGTAAAATTCAAGAAGTTGTTGACGGGTATCCAGGCTTATACCGCGATTTGCTGACTTATTTGCGTGAGCGGATTAAGGAGGTTTTAACAGGTACCGCCGCAACACTCGTTGTGCGCATTTACGGCGAAAATCTTGATATTCTACGCCAAAAAGCTGAGGAGGTGCGAGCCGCAATTGCTGAAACAGAGGGAGTTATCGACTTAAAAGTACAACCGCAAATCATGGTACCGCAGGTGGAGGTGCATTTTCGCCCAGAAGCTGCTGTCCAGTTTGGATTAACAGCAGGCGAAGTCAGACGTGTGGTCACACTTTTGATGAAGGGAACTAAGGTTGGAGAATTTTATGAAGACCAGAACATATTTGATGTGGTTGTTTGGGGCGCCCAGCACATACGTTCCAACATAGAAACACTGCGTTCATTGAGAATAGAGACACCCACTGGGGGTTTGGTCCCCTTAAACGAAGTAGCAGATGTTTTTATAGCCCCGACTCCGAATCAAATTACGCGTGAGTCGGCATCTCGTTATCCTGAGGTGACCTGCAATGTGCGAGGTCGCGACCTTGGAAGTGTTGCCCGGGAAATCGAGAGCAAAGTGCAGAAGATTCCCTTTGCTCGAGGTTATCATCCAGAGTTTTTAGGGGAATATGCTGCTCAGAGAGCATCCAGGCAGCGGATTTTAGCCCTCTCTGTTTTTGTACTCATCGGTATCTTTTTGATCCTGTACACAGATTTTGGGTCTTCCAGGCTGGCATTATTGGTCATTGCTGGATTGCCTTTTGCTTTAATCGGTGGTGTTCTTTCTGCCATTATAAGTGGGGGAGTGCTTTCACTTGGGTCTCTTATAGGATTTATTACAGTATTTGGTGTAGCTGCAAGAAATAGCATTATGCTCATCAGTCATTATAAACATCTGCAGCTAAAAGAAGGTTATTCTTTTAGCATCGATTTGATTATACAGGGAGCCAAAGAGCGGCTTGCGCCTATCTTAATGACGGCATTAACAACAGCTCTTGCACTTCTTCCAATAGTAATTGGAGGAAATCGCCCCGGACAGGAGATTGAACATCCCATGGCTTTGGTAATTTTAGGAGGTTTAGTCAGTTCTACTTTGCTCAACTTGCTGGTGATGCCAATACTTTACTGGAAATTCGGACGAGTAAAAAAAATAAATGAATAAAAAAACAAGAGAGGGGGCGTTTCTCTATATTTTTAATATTGTGGGCTTGATGAATCAAGCCCCAACATGAAAAACGGGATTGCCGCGGCTCTTCGGACTCGTTATGACATTTGATAAAATGGGGCTTGTCCCACTGCTGTCCGGTTTAATATTTAATATTTCTTGTAAGATGCTGATATATAAATAGATAAAGAGATAATTTCTGTTATCGATTTGAACTGAAATTGTGATTTTATCTGATGTAACTTCAAT
>Ga0114930_10000904_pt1 | contig 29939 bp, 25 predicted proteins | sample AnhtaG_FD_87300 | JGI IMG/M metagenome (GOLD analysis project Ga0114930, IMG submission 87300) | Deep subsurface microbial communities from Anholt, Denmark to uncover new lineages of life (NeLLi) - Anholt_01485 metaG | ecosystem: Environmental > Aquatic > Marine > Oceanic > Sediment | place... | reverse complement strand
TCGCCATATAGATTACATCAAGATTACCATCTTCGGTTTTGCCCTGGCTGCCCTTTGGGGCAGCCTGCACACTATTGTTCTTCAGGAACGGCTACTGGACTTCGTTGCCGAACCACAAAAGAACACCTACCTCGGGCTGCTTACCTTCGCCGGCTTAATTCTAGCCATGATAGTCCAGCCCATAGCCGGAGCGCTCAGTGACCGCTCTAGCTTTAGCTGGGGGCGCCGCCGACCCTACATCCTGGTGGGCACTATACTGGCTATTCTGTTTCTGCCCGGGCTAGGTCTCTGCGGTAGTTATTTTACCTTTTTGATTATTTATTGCCTGCTTCAGATTACCTGTAATGCGGCGCAGGGTCCGTATCAGGGCTTCATCCCAGACCTGGTACCCGGGGGGAAGAGGGGAGTAGCTTCAGGGGTGAAGAGCTTCCTTGAGATAGGGGGTGGGGTTGCCCTGATATTCCCGATAGCTATCTTCATGGACCGCTACTCCGCCGGTGAGGGTAGCTCTTGGCTATGGTTGTCCTTGGCCATGCTAGGTTTTGTCTTGCTGGTAGCCATGATGGCCACTATGCTGACGGTCAAGGAGCGACCGGGGGCTGGTGGTCCTCAACTGCCCCTGTTGCCTTCCCTGTATAAAAGCTTCAAGATTGATGTCAAGGCAAACCGTGATTTTATCTGGTTTCTGATATCTCGCCTCTTTATCATTATGGCGTTCACTACCCTGCAGACCTTCACCCTGTATTTTCTAATGGATGTTGTGGGGGTGCCCGATCCAGCCACAGCCACGGCCAAGTTTTCCATAGTGGCTGTGGCTGGCATGCTAGTTATCGCCTATCCGGCGGGGCGTCTATCGGACAGGATAGGACGCCGACCGATTGCGACCACTGCCGGGCTCCTCGGCGCTCTGGGGATGGCGCTGATATTCCTCTTTAAAGACAGCTACACGCCTATAATGTTATGCGGCGGTCTGGTGGGAATCTCATTTGGAGCTTTCATCAGCAGCAACTGGGCTCTGGCTACAGACTTGTTACCCAAAGGTGAGGAGGCAAGATACCTGGGACTGACCAATCTGGCTACCGCCGGTGGTGCCGCCCTAGCTCGCCTAATCGGGCCAGCGATTGATTTCTTCAACGCCCATAGCCATAACTTGGGCTACTCAGTTATGCTTTTAGCTTGTTTCATCTATTTTATCGTCGGTTCACTGCTGATATTAAAAATCAAAGGGCGGAGCTAATCCAGGAAGCGTTGTATCATATCCCAGCCCAAAGCACCACCCCAGGCAACGCCCACGTATAGAATGGTTCTCCCCAACCAGCAGGCGAGAAAGAATTTCCACAACGGGAAGCGCAGCACTCCGGCAGCTATGCCGACTAAATCAAAGACGAACGGCACTATGGAGAGGAGAAAGATGGTCAAGAAACCCCACTTTGCCACCCACCCCTTCAGTCGGGTATAGACCTTCTGCCGGGACAATACTGCCTGCCCACTATAGCCCGCCACATAGCCGGTCAGCTCCCCGATAGCCGCCCCCACCCCGCCAGCCAGCCCGACCAGAGTAGGTGAAGGCAAGGCAGCGCCAAACGCCGCCATGGCAAAGAAACTGCCCGTGGGCAGAAGTATAGTGGCATTAAAGGTCAGGCTAATCAGGAAGGCACCAAAATAGCCCCAGCCTTTCAGTGCCTCAGCCTCAAACCTCTCCGGGTTACTCCGGTAAAAGTAAAAGACGCCAAAAACAATGCCTATAATCAGGAGCAGGGTTAGCAGAGGCAGAAGTCTACTTCTTACCCAGCCCCTCTTCACTTCCCCCTTGCCTTGGTCAGCATCGCCCATTTTGATTATTGTAGCACATTATAGCTCAAGCGGTGATGTGCGGGCGGGGGAATAGGGTGACAAATAGAAACCTGGAGATTAAACCGCCAAAAGTATTATCCCTGACTCCGTCAAGAGCCAAGGTTTCCAGTGCCTATTATGGGGTAGCCTAAAGACTACCCTCGAGACCGAACCAGAGCCAATGTCCCGAGAACAATGCCAGCCAACCCCAGTAGGCCAGCAATAGCTAGACATACAAGGGTCAACGGAAATTCCGATTTCACAGTAAACTGCTGGCTAAGCGGTCCGATAGTCACCTCATAAGTACCGGCTGTATCCCTGGTAACCAGGAAGGTTACCGTTTCTGTAGCTCCGCCTTCCAGGGTCAAGGTCTTGGTTGTCTCCACCTCTCCGTCTATGCTGAGGCTTACGGCCAAGACGCTCATCTCCTCGGACACATTGCTTACCTCAGCTTGCACCCTGACATCCTCACCTAGAACTGCCGATGCTGGCTGAATGGTCAAATTTGAGAACTCAATGGGGCTAACTCCCAAATCTACGCTCGTCCTGCCTATCTCCAGGCTGCCGGTGCTAAACCCGGACGATTTTTTAACCGCAGACAGAACCAGCGTCTCGGTATCACCGTCCTCTATGGTTAGCCTCTGCGAAGCCTCGGTACCGTCATCCAGCTTAAGAATCGCCGTGTAATCACCCTCAACAAAGCCAAGGTTACTAACCTCAGTCCTCACCTCAAAGCTTTGCCCGGCTTCCACAAAGTAAGGCTCAACCGTAACCGAACCAATCTCTAGGGCAGGGAAGATATCAATCCCAGCCCGCCTACTTGCCTCATCCAGATGCTCAGCGGGGATAAAATAACCCCGTGAATCGCCCTGCCCCCATGGAAGCAGTCCCAGACAATTTCCAAATTCATCGACCACCGGTCCTCCACTGAACCCGCCCCATGCTGTACCATGAAAACGCCTGGCATCCATGCCATATATCCTGGTCGAGCTGCCCAATAGTCCTGTTTCTATGCTGGGCCCTTCCCTTTTCATGCATTCCAGCATCCTCTCTTCCGCCTTCCTCATCAGCTCGGAAAAGCTATCAGGGCGTTCCCGGGGGTCTTCCATTATATCGTCCATTGCCTGCCAGAACTCCAAGGTGAGGTCTATGCCGGCATAGCCAATAACATACGCCTGGCTTCCTTCCAATGGAATATCTTCCCTTAGCCCAATATAAGGGGTATCGCTCAGCCCCGTTTCCAGGATAGCAATATCCATCCCCGTATCGGGGTCCTCCCAAAACCGGATGTCCCGCACCATGTGTGGCTCTTCCTCACCAGCGCGATATATGTAGTCCACCTCTTCAGCGGTGATAGTCAGGTCACCCTCCACCCACGCCCACCACGTCGACCAATAGTAATAGCTATAGAAGCTGCCAAAGTCAACATCCTCATACCATTCCTCCTCAAACCATATGCCGCCGAGGAAGTACATGATAGCTCCCTCTGCTAGGTCTTCATCTGTCATGTCAACGCAGTGGGCGGCGGTGAATACATCGCCATCCTCATTGGCAAAAAAGCCGCTACCCCACCCCCAAGGGCCTCTGGCCTCAAAACTCCACCCCCAGCCACTCACTTTGCCATCGATCCAGGCCGTAACCTGGACGGTACTCTCCTCAGCCGCGGCTACTCCCTGTGGGTACTGGCTTTCAGCGCCAAAGGCGAAGGAGGGCGATAGCACTAGCAACAAAACTAAAATCAGGGAAATCGACACCATAATTCTTTTTCCTTTAGACATTTCTACCTCCTTATATTATTTGCTTTGCCCGGTTAAACCCTACTATAAAGGTAAGATCATGTCAATATGATTTACATGGGAAGACGATTGATTTCCAGGGCAGTGGTATTGTTGAGGGAGGCATATCTCTGTTATACTTTAATAAGCATGCCCCCATCGTCTAGAGGCCTAGGACACTGGCCTTTCAAGCCGGTAACAGCGATTCGAATTCGCTTGGGGGCATTTATTATCTTGGGAGGGTAGCGCCATGATGATAACCATAAAATGCCCCAAATGTGGCACCGACGGCAGCCAATCTCTGGTTGAGCCAAACTATGATGGCCCCTACCGTTGCTGGAAATGTAGAGAGCTCTTCACCATCAAGATAGAAGGTAACGAGCTTAAGTCCTGGGAGCCCCTCACTGAGGAGCAACTGGAGAAGCAACAGGAACAAAGACGGCAAATAGAAGAGCTGAAAGCCAAATTCAAAAAGCAATCTCCAGACTAAAGGCTTCAGAGTTTGCCTTTTAGCTTCTCATAGGTCTCAGCCAGGGCTTCAGGCATTACCCTGACATCAGCTATTACCGGCATAAAATTGGTATCTCCCTGCCACCGCGGCACGATATGAGTATGGATATGGTCGTCTATGCCAGCTCCAGCCACCTTCCCCATATTTATGCCGATGTTAAAGCCACCGGGGTTAAATACCTGCCTTAAAACCTTGAGACTTCGGCTGACTATTTCAAAGTGCTCGTGAAGCTCTTCATCGGTTAGCTTTTCCAGGCTAGCCACATGGCGGTAGGGGGCTACCATCAGGTGACCGGGGTTATAGGGATAGCTATTTAAAATGACGAAGTTCTTTTCACCACGGTGCAGGATGTAGTTTGGGGTATCATTATTTTCTTTAGGTTTGTCACATAAGATGCAACCCTTTGGTTTTTTCATCTGGATGTATTCTATCCGCCATGGTGCCCAAATTTGCTCCATTTCATTCTCCTTATCCGCTGATTAGTGCTATTTTAGTCGGTGAGCCTTCAGCCGTCAAAGGGGGGTTAAGTGGCGACTCCCTCCCCCATGTTTAACATTTCTCTTACTTCCCACCCTAACCCACCCTATAAAGGCTGCGCCCTTTCAAAAGCTACCCCTCCCCCCTTCGAAGGAAACCAGCTTAACAGGGTGTCTAAGAGGGGCACTAGCCCCTCTTCTTAAAAACCCTCCCCCTCTCCCTCGAGGGAGAGGGGGATAAAGGGGGTGAGGGTGATAAGAACTCTAATAAAGCAATTGTAAAAACTAAAGCTATCGTCTATAGTTATATGGCTATGGCCGCCCGCGACGGCATTAAGTTTAATTTTCACAGTTAGAAAGTAAGGGAGGGGAGGTCCATGAAGGAAAATCCTGAGTGCGCCAAGTGCACCAAGGTAGTGTGCAACAGCAAGGCATCTATGAAAGGCCCCGAAAACTGCCCGACCAAGACCAAAGGAGGGGTTATCCAACAGGCGCTAGTTAAATATGATGACCCAGAGATCAGGGAATTTGCCCGGCAGGCGTCTATTCAGGAATTCGAGTGCTATATGCACCTGCCAGAAGGGCTGTCTACACGTTACCCCAGGGTAGAGGAGATAGCACAATTCGCCAAGAAGATGGGCTATAAAAAACTGGGCATTGCCTCCTGCATTGGTTTAATTGATGAGGCTAAAATACTGACCAGAATCTTAGAAAATAGAGGCTTTGAAGTCGTTTCCGTCTGCTGCAAGGCAGGAGCCATACCCAAGGAGAGGATTGGTATTACCGAGGAGCAGAAAATAGCCGGCCCAGGCTCCTTTGAAGCGATGTGCAATCCCATAACCCAGGCTGAAATTTTAAATAACGAGGGGACAGAGTTTAACATACTGGTCGGACTCTGTGTTGGTCATGATTCGCTGTTCTTCAAATATTCTAGAGCCCCGGTTACTGTTCTGGTAGCTAAGGACAGGGTCTTCGGTCATAACCCGGTGATGGGCCTATACCTGGCTCATTCCTTTTACTATCGCAAGCTGCTGCGCAAGGAATCCCCTGACTCATAGAGAGGAACAAATTGACCTACCCCGATAATATACTTTATCAGGTCGCTAAGCCAGCTCGCTATACCGGCGGCGAGTGGAATAGCATTATAAAGGATTGGGACAAAACCAATATCAGGTTTGCCCTGTGCTACCCCGATCTATATGAAATCGGCATGTCCAACATGGCTCTGCCCATCCTCTATGAAATATTAAATAGCCAGCAAGACGTCCTCGCCGAAAGGGTATTTGCCCCCTGGACGGATATGGAAGCCGCCATGCGGGCAGCCGGTATTCCCCTGCTCAGCCTAGAATCCAGGCATCCACTAAGGGATTTTGATATCATTGGTTTCTCCCTGGACTATGAGCTTACCTATACCAATGTCTTGAACATCCTTGACCTGGGGCAGATACCGGTCCTGGCCTCGGAGAGAAACGATTCCCATCCCATAGTCATCGCCGGTAGTAGTTGCTGCCTTAACCCTGAGCCCATGGCTGACTTTATCGACATCTTTGTCATTGGGGAGGGAGAGGAGGTACTGCTGGAGCTGGTTGATAGCTTTCGGGAGTGGAAGGGCAAGAAAGCCACCAGAAAAGAGCTGCTGCGCCGGGTAGCCGCCATCCCCGGCGTCTATGTGCCCAGCTTCTACCGGGTGGAATACCAGGCTGATGGCTTGGTTAAAAGCATTACCCCTACTTCAAGTGAGGCCAAACCGGTTATTGAGCGGCGGATAGTGAGCAAGCTCCCGCCCCCCGTTACCAGACCGGCCGTTCCCTATATTGAGGTCGTCCACGACCGGGGGGCAGTGGAGATTCAGCGGGGGTGCACTCGTGGCTGCCGCTTTTGCCAAGCTGGGGTTATCTACCGCCCGCTGCGCCAGCGCTCTCAGCCAGAGATTATACAGGCGGTGGGGGAGCTTATTGCCAACTGTGGCTATAATGAGGTATCCCTGGTCTCTTTGAGCACCAGCGACTACCCCCACATTGAGGAGCTGGTGGCTAGCTTGTGCCATCATTATCCCAACCTGGCTCTGTCACTGCCCAGCCTGCGCATTGATAGCTTCTCAGTAAAACTGATGGACTCCCTCCCCCGCCGTAAGAAAACCGGGCTCACCTTCGCCCCGGAGGCAGGAAGCGAAAGGCTACGCCGAATCATCAATAAGAGCGCCCCTGAGGATGTAATCCTGAAAACGGCGGCGGCTGCCTTCGATAGGGGCTGGACGGGACTTAAGCTATATTTCATGCTCGGCTTACCCACCGAGACCATGGATGATATCGAGGAAATCGTCCAGCTAGTAGCTAAAATCCGCTCCCTGGGCCGGGGGTCTAAAGGGGGAATGCCCCAGGTAAGAATCAGCCTCTCAACCTTTATCCCCAAGCCCCATACCCCCTTTCAATGGGTAGCCCAGGAAAGCGCAGAGCAATTAAATGCCAAGCACGAACTGCTCAAGCAGGGGCTACGCCGCAAGGGGAGCCGGCTATCCTGGCAAGACCCCGAAATCAGCCTGCTGGAGGCGGCACTGTCACGGGGAGACAGGCGGTTGGGCCAGGTTATCCATCGCGCCTGGAAGTCAGGCTCAACCTTTGATGCCTGGGATGAAGGCTTCAACTATCAAAATTGGCTGGGCGCCTTTGCCCAGAGTGGACTTGAACCCAGCTTTTACGCCCATCGGGAGCGTCCTTTAGATGAGCTCCTGCCCTGGGCTCATATTGACGCCGGAGTAACCTCGGCCTTCCTAAAACAAGAATACCAGTGTGCCCTGGAAGGTAAGGAAACCCCCGACTGCCGCCAGCAGTCCTGTAATGCCTGCGGGTTGGAACGCTTGAGCGCAGACTGCCAGCAGAAGCTAGGCGCTTGAGCCGCCATCGACAATAATAGTATGCCCGGTGATATAAGCGGAGGCATCGGAGGCTAAAAACAGAACCGAGCCCACTATATCACTCGGCTCAGCCAGCCGACCCAGTGGTATCTCAGACTCAATTTGCTTCAAGGTCTCGGGGTCGCTCCACAATGGCTGGCTGAACTTGGTCTTAACCATATAAGGGGCAATGGCATTAACCCGGATGTTGTACTGGGCTAACTCCACAGCCAAAATCCTGGTGAGCATAACCACCCCCGCCTTGGCGATGCAATAGGCGCCCATCTCTGGAGCTGCCTTTATGGCTGCTGTGGAGGCCATGTTGATAATACTGCCTCGCTTTTGGGAAACCATTTGCTTGCCCACTGCCTGAGAACAAAGGTAGTATCCCTTAAGATCAGTATTGATAACCTTGTCCCAGCCGTCCTCACGCAGCTCAAGCAGTGGTGCCCTGATATTCATGGCCGCATTGTTAACCAGAATATCAATGGCGCCAAACTCGCTTGTCACCCTCTGAACTAGACTATCCACATCAGCCTTGCTAGTGATGTCAGCCTGAACCACCAGAGAGCGCCGACCCAGTCGCTTGACCTCCTCAGCCACGGTTTTTAGCTCGCTGTCATCAACCACCCGGTCACAAATAGCGATATCAGCCCCAGCCTCAGCCAGAGCCAGAGCGATAGCCTTACCTATTCCCCGTCTACCCCCGGTGACCATAGCCACCTTGCCGGGCAGAGGGAAAGTGGTTACCCCCACTATTTAGTCTCCTTTTCAAAACAGGCAATAGCCACCACGCTATCACCAGGGTCAAGCTCCTGCAGCTTCACCCCCTGGGTGCTTCTGCCCTGAATGGTAATGCCCTGCCGGGGGTCTTTCTCCTTAACCGGCGTCTGGATGACGATGCCCTCCGCCGTGATAATCATCACCTGCTGCTTTAGAGAGACCACCCCGGAGGCGGCAACTTTACCTGTTTTCTCAGTAAGCTTAAACGTCCTGACCCCACCCCCGGCCCGGCGCTGCTTGGGATAGTCGGCCACCGGAGTGAGCTTACCGAAGCCCCCGCTGGTAACGACTAACACATAGTTTTTGGGACGGACAATATCCATGCCCACCACCTGGTCATCAGGGGTCATACGGAGACCGCGCACCCCGCCACTGGTTCGGGAGGCAGCCCTTAGAGTAGATACAGCAAACCTGATTGCCAGCCCTGCTTTAGTGACTAAAAGGACATGGTCCTGGTCACTAGCCAGGCAGGCTGCCACCAACTCGTCTTCTGGCTCCAGGTCCATGGCAATAAGCCCGCTACTTCGCACTGAAGCAAAGTTGTCCGCCGGCGTCTTTTTTATTTCCCCCCGGCGGGTAGCCATCAATAGATAGGAGCTCGGCTTGAAGTCAGCCAGGGCCACCATGGCCGTAACCCTCTCATTATCGGTAACGGGGAAAAGGTTAATCACCGCTGTCCCCTTAGCCGTCCGGGAGCTATCGGCGGGGATTTCATGGCACTTAAGCTGGAACACCCGGCCCCGATTGGTGAAGAAGAGCAGGCTGTCATGGGTATCAGCCACCACCAGCAGTCTTATGGCGTCGGCCTCTCTGGTCACCATGCCGATGATACCCCTCCCCCCGCGATGCTGGGAGCGGTAGCTACGAGAGACTACCCGTTTAACAAACCCCCGGTTGCTCAGCGTCACCACCACCCTTTGATGAGGGATAAGGTCTTCCTCACGGAACTCGGTTACCTCTTCCCCACTTATCTCGGTGCGCCGTGGGTCGCCATAGCGGGACTTCAACCCACTGATTTCCTCCTTTATCAGGACGAGTATTCTCCTGGGGTTGGCCAGAAGGTCTTCCAGATAGGCGATGTTCTTTACCACCTCAGCATATTCATCAGCTATCTTGCGCCGCTCCAGATTGGCCAGCCGCCGCAGCTGCATATCCAGGATAGCCTGCGCCTGAGCCTGAGACAAGCCAAAGCCGCTCATAAGCTCACGGCGAGCCACCTCAGCCGTCTCCGATTTCTTGATGGTGGCGATAATCTTATCAATATTGTCCAAGGCGATTTTAAGCCCCTCTAGAATATGAGCCCTCGCCTTAGCTACTTTAAGCTCAAACTTAGAGCGCCGGGTAATAACCTGATGGCGGAAATCGATATAATACTGAAGCGCTTCCTTAAGACTAATTACCCGGGGCTGACCATCAACCAGAGCCAGCATATTAACGAAGAAGGCTGACTGCATGGCGGTGTATTTGTACAGGTTATTGAGCACCTGTCTGGGTTGAGCCTCTCGTTTAAGCTCAATGACAACACGCATACCCTGACGGTCCGACTCGTCGCGTAGCCCACCGATGCCCTCAATCTTCCTGTCCTTGACCAGATTGGCTATCCTCTCCACCAGGGCCGCCTTATTGGTCTGATAAGGAAGCTCGGTAACCACGATTTGACGCCGCTCCGCCCCAGGCATGTCACCCAACAGAGCCTTAGCTCGGACTACCACCTTACCATGGCCGGTAGCATAGGCATTCTTAATCCACTCTCCCCCCAGTATGATGCCAGCGGTGGGGAAATCTGGCCCTTTAACAAACTGGGTAAGCTCATCCACAGTAGCTTCGGGGTTATCAATAAGGTATGAGATGGCATCGCACACCTCCCCCAGATTATGAGGGGGGATATTGGTAGCCATCCCCACCGCGATTCCAGCGCTGCCGTTTATCAGCAGATTGGGCAGTTGGGTGGGTAGAACCAAAGGCTCCTTAAGGCTATCATCAAAGTTGGGCATAAATTCAACCGTGTCCTTATCAATATCAAGTAACATCTGCTCCGAAATAGAAGCCAGGCGTGCCTCGGTATAGCGCATAGCTGCTGGGGGGTCATTATCCATACTGCCAAAATTGCCCTGCCCGCTAACCAGGACATACCGCATAGAGAAATTCTGTGCCATGCGCACCATAGCCTCATAAACTGGGGCATCACCATGAGGATGATACTTGCCCAAAACCTCGCCCACAATACGGGCGCTCTTCTTGTGCGGGCTGGTAGGAGTTAGCCCCAGCCCATGCATAGCATAAAGGATGCGCCGCTGTACCGGCTTCAGTCCATCACGTACATCGGGCAGGGCACGGGATACGATGACGCTCATAGCATAATCAAGGTAAGAGCTACTCATCTCATCTTCTATTTTTACTGGTTTGGTCTTGCCTGAAACCATGCTCGGTTAAACCTCCTACTCCTGATTATCCATCCTCTTATTCTCAACATCGTCAGACTCCTCAGCCGATGTCTCCATATACTCCAACCCACGTCTGAGCATTTTGTCGCTAAGATAAGGACGGAGGCTCTCAACCCCCTTTGAGGGAAAGGAAAGCTGCCCTGCCTGAGAGGGGTCCTGATATACCTCCCTAATGATGATAGCTACCCTGTCCTCGGCTGAGCTGACAATGGCCGCGGTATACTGGTTACCCCCCGCCATTAACTTAATAAGCCGCTGGGCATGCCTAGGCTCCACCTGCCCCAGGTACTCACCACGACCATTTTCCACGGCTAAAGTAGAATCGTCTACCTTCAAATATACCCTATCACCAGCCACCATTTTAGCTAGTATCTCCTGTGGTGCCAGACGGTAAAGGTCGACCACGCCTGCCTTACCGGTCTCTTCAATAAAATGCTGGGGCTCAGCCTTAGCCGAATCAACCTCGGCGCTAACTTCAACCCCCTCCAAATAGGACAAACGGCGAAGATTCTTCTGGGCAATGATATTATAAGGGTCAAGCTCTATCGCTCGGCTGTAGGCTTCCTTTGCCGGCGAGTACTCCCCCAGCTCCATATAGGCTCGGCCTAAACGGTTGTAGGCGTCAAAATCATTGGGGAAGCTGGCTATTATCTCCTGGTTAGCCGCTATCGCCTCCCGCCACCGACCCTTCATAGCTAGAGCTATGGCTTGCTTGCTGCGCTGCCGCCTCAGCCTTACCTGTTCCTCTTCCTGATACGCCATCCTACCGCCCTCAACTAATCTGAATCATGGTATTTTACCCCAGCTAAAGCAGCAAAACAAGCAAAATCAAGAGTAAGAAAATACTATTTATTGGCCATAGGGCAAATTATTCTTCTATTTCAAGCTCAAAGGCACGGTGTAAGGCATGAACTGCGTCCTTAACCCTGGCTTCATCAATGATACAGGTTATCCTTATCTCCGAGGTGGTAATAAGCTGGATGTTAATCCCCTGCTCACTGAGGGCGCCAAACATCCGGGCAGCAAAGCCCGGGGTATTCTGCATGCCGGTGCCAATAATACTGACCTTACCCAATTTGGCGTCGCTTTGACACTCCCTGGCGCCCATTGAGTCGCATATGGGTTTGACCACCTCCATCGCCTTACTTAGCTGGCTCTTAGCTACGGTAAAGGTTAAATCGGTTATATTGTTGATGCTGGCATTCTGAACAATGGTATCCACACTGATATTGGCCTTAGCCAGTGGCTCAAAGATAGAGGCGGCAATGCCTGGTCGGTCAGGAACGCCAACCACGGTTATCTTAGCCACATCAAGGTCATGAGCTATACCCCTCGCCTTATTTCGTACTTCCATAGATACCCCTCCATGAATTAGTGTCCCCGGCTTGTCACTGAAGCTGGAGGCAACCAGAATAGGGACATTAAACAGCTCCCCCAGCTCAACCGCCCGAGGGTGCGTCACCTTAGCCCCGTAGGTTGCCAGCTCCAGCATCTCCTCGTAGCCAATCTCGGCTAGCTTTTGGGCTTCAGGAACAAGTCTGGGGTCAGCAGTATACACCCCTTCAACATCGGTGTATATCTGGCAGACCTCTGCCCCCAGGCTGACCGCCAGGGCTACGGCAGTAGTATCAGAGCCACCCCGCCCCAGGGTGGTAATGTCCATCTCATCGGTGATTCCCTGGAAGCCAGCCACAATGACAATATTTCCCTTATCCAGCTCACTGATTATCCTTTCCGGGTCAACCCTTTGAATCCGAGCCCGGCTGTAGACAGAATCAGTCCTTATCCCCGCCTGGGCACCGGTGAGGCTAATCGCCTCATAGCCCAGAGCCTTCAGTGCCATGGCCAGCAGGGTGCTGGAAACAATCTCACCGGTGGAGAGCAGCAGGTCAAGCTCCCGCTCGCTGGGCTGCTGGGAAACCTGACCAGCCAGCTCAATTAGCTCATCGGTGGTATTGCCCATCGCCGAGACCACCACCACCACCTCGTTGCCCTCATCTTTAGTCTCGGCTATGCGCCGGGCGACGTTTTTAATCTTATCGGCATCAGCCACCGACGAGCCGCCGTATTTTTGCACAATTAAAGCCATTAACCTTCAACCTCTCCTATCAGCCTACCCATTATTTTATACCCATCCTCCATAAAAAGACCAGTCCTTTTGGCTTCCATTTCGGTGAATTTTTGGGCCCCGTTTGAGCTAAAACCTGGCCCCCACAGCAGAAAGGGCACCGGCTCCGCACTATGGGTCTGGGTTTTTATCGGGGTGGGGTGGTCGGGCATAACTAGCAGCCGCAGGTCATCTTCACGCCAAGAGCGAAATTGGCTCAAAACCTCCCTATCAACACTCTGGATAGCCTCAATCTTATCATCAATGGAGCCAGCGTGAGCCGCCTCATCCGGCGCTTCAATATGGATAACCACCATATCGTGGTCATCAAGTACCTTCAAGGCACCGCTGGCTTGAGCAGCATAGTCATTGTCCAGACCATCGGCCACCCCGGGAATATCCAGTATTTTCATCGCCATCATCTTGGCCAAGCCCCGTAAAAGGTCAACCCCGGAGGTGAGGGCAGCACTAAGGCCATAGACCTGCCTAAATTGGGGCATGTCAGGCACCTGGCCACTACCCCAGAAGAGCCAGATGGTCGTCACCGGTATATCGCCGCCAGAGACCCGTTTGACGTTAATTGGGTGGTCCTTTAGCACCGCCTCCGAGCGTCTCATCAGGTCTCGCAAGATTTCGCTCCCCTCACCACTGGGCAAAAACTCATCAATAGGTTTTCCTGGGATATCGTGCGGCGGGGTGCAGGTAGCTAGCAGCGTATCCTCTCGCCCCTTGAGCTTGCAGATATGCCGGTAGCTGACGCCGGGATAAAAATGCACGCTATCATTACCCAGGCTCTCATTTAAAGCAGCAATAAGCTGTTTCGCCTCCTCGGTGCTGATATGCCCGGCGCTGTAATCCCACATCCTGCCATCACGAACCGCCACCAGGTTGCAGCGGAAAACAACCTCCCCCTCCTCAATGGGAATATCCAGACTCCTGGCCTCGATGGCACTGCGACCGTGATAGTAGACCTTGGGGTCGTAGCCCAGCACCGACATGCAGGCACAGGCGCTGGAGGGTTCCATCCCCGGCGGCACGGTACGGGCCAGCCCCAGGACACCCTCCTTAGCCATGGCATCAAGGTTGGGGGTTTTAGCCAGCTCGAGGCAGGTCTTGCCGCCACGCTCAGGTAACGGTAAGCCCGAAGCACCGTCAATTATCACTATGCCATATTTCATTATCTTTATAACCCCACCCCCCTTTTAACAGTTCTCTTTCTTCCCACCCAGCCCACCCTACAGGGGTTGCACCCCTATAGAACCCTCTCTTTTCTCCCCACCCTCGGGGGCTCTACCCCTCTCTGGCTCTCCCCTGTTGCCGAAGAAGTTAAATCAGCTTATAATAACGCTTAATCGGGGTGTAGCGCAGTTTGGTAGCGCGCAGCGTTCGGGACGCTGAGGTCGGAGGTTCAAATCCTCTCACCCCGATTTTCTATTTAAGTCTACAGCAAATATGGCGACGAGTCTAGTGACATTAAGCGGTAGGCGGAAAAGAGATATAACGAGGGTTATGAGTTTTAGCCTCCACCCCCAAATACACCTCTAAGGAGAAGCGTGACTAAAGCTCCAAACAGTACAATAAGTAGCGCCCATTGTACTCTAGTGGTTATCTCAAGGTATCTTGTACGTTTGTCTACATCTGCAAGAGAAGCACTCGTGCCTTTTAGGGAAGTAACGAGGTTAATCGGCAAGTGTTCTTGGCCTTTGCGCTTTCCCTCATATCCTCTCTCAGCCTCGTGTTCCAGTTGGTAAAAAAAGATGACAAACATGTCGTCATTGTATTGCAATACCGCATCGGATGGCCCAGCATTAAATACTGAGAACATCAATTTACCTTCCCAACCAGGGTCAACGTGGAAACCAGAAATATTGATCAGCCCCTGCTCTTTTCTACCCAACCTAATTGATATTAGGCCTAAAAAATTCTTTGGCAATTTAATGAATTCCTTCGTCATAAGCAGTGCAAACTGACCCCGCGGAAGACTAACGTACGGATTGGTTTCCGAGAGATAGTTGGGATAGTCCTGTCCGCTTATATAAACCTCATCCCCCAGGCTTAACTTATAAGAAGCCTCCTCTACTTGGCCTGCCCTAAAGTAGTCCCCTAAGAACTGGGGACCCAGTTCCTTTATTTCCCTATCTGTTAGAAATCCAAAAGCCATATTCCCCCCTCTAAAATATGAGCTGGCTTGCCACCAGTAGAGCACCAACTACTACAGCACCAATCCCAAACGTCAATGCTAAGCGAAGGGTAAAAAGGACAACGCGGTAATCTGTCTCTTTCTTTTTATCAATGGTGTAACGTGGAGGCACCCGTAACACTAGAAAGAGAGAGATTCCCAGCAACACCCCCAAAACTCCTAAACTGATCCCAGTGTCCATAGTCTTTACCTCAACTTTTTGGCTCTAAATGTGGTGTTTGTCAAATAAGCTAGCAAGAGTTCTATAGTCCTCCATTTGTTGAGCTTTTATTCGCCAGATGAAAGCTCTAGGGCCAGGATGAAACAATGGATATATCTTAAATCCATTCCATGAAAATAACTTCCCCGCTGCTTCTGACAATCTTATCTGGTGGGGCTCAATAACATTTAGCGCTGCCAGCGCTGCTGCCCCCAATGGTACAACATACTTCGGCTTGATTATTTCCAGCGTCTCCTTAAGATAGACGGAGCAGTTGCGGATTTCTGATAAGGTAGGTGAATCATTATTTCCATCTGGCGTTCTGGGATTACACAGAATGGCGTTAGTGATAAAAACTGATTCTCTGTTAATGCCAGCGCTGGCGATAAGCATTTCAAAATTGCGGCCGGTCTGGTCACCATATAGAGGGATGCCAAATTTATCTGCTCCAAGTCTACCGGGGGCCTCAGCGATGAACAATACTGGAGAATCAATGTTGCCGTTTTGGGGGCCCAGCACTTTTTTTCGGTGCTGCATTCGCGGGCAAAGGTTACACTGCTGCACCCGGACAATTAAGTCAGCAAACAGAGCTTGCTTCGACTTTGCCACCTCTCATCTCCACACCGTTTAATAGACAGTCGGGGTCTTTACCATCTATCAATTTGCCCGCAGCAATAGCTTTCTGGGCAAGACAGCCCGAATTACATTGGGCGTATAAAGAACACGAGGCACATGAAGAGGTCAACTTGGCTTCATGTATCCCTCGCACTTCATTAAGTAAATATGATTTCTTCCACACCTCTGAGAGCGAATGAAATAAAACGTTTCCAAAGTCATCTTTCGTTCTGAATTGTTTAAACGCATCGCATGGAACAGCACGCCCGTTAGGTTTAACAGTTAATACGCTTAATCCAGCTTCGCACGGTGTTGCTAGTGTGGGACACAATATATTGAACGGTGCCCCAGTCCGAATTTGTATAGTTGAGTACTTCTGCTGTAATTCTATTTTTCTCTTAGCCAGTTGCTTTAATTGCTCCTTGTTTAATTGGAGTCTATCCCGATTTACTTCACCCCTCCCTTGAGGCACAAAGCGGAGCCAGCTAACCTTTTTAATCTTTACAGAAGCCAATAATTTAGTTATATCAGCAATTTCTTTGAAATTTATCGCTGTAGGCACAACATGCACCTGAGCGGATGCCCCGGCATTAATAGCCCGCTCCATCGCTATCATTGTAGTATGGAAGCTACCTTCAACTTGCGTCAATGTGTCATGGGTCTGCGCACGTGCGCCATGCAGGCTAAATATGATTTTAATATCACTTTCAGATAATCGAGCTAGCATCCTGTCTGAAATAGGTTGTAGGGAACTACCATTGGAACTAATACCCGTCGTATATATTGCTGTTTCAATATTGGCTCTACGACTAGCGTCGATAACTGCTGGCAAACCTTCATAGCATAGCGGCTCACCACCAGAAATGCACAATTTCTCGCCGCCCAAATAAGCAAATTCTCTTATTAACTCACATACTTTCTCTGGAGAAAGCTCTTCAGGAGCATGAGGCATACCGTTGGATGAGCAGTGGAGACATTTAAGAGGGCAGTTCCTATTAACCTCGAGCTTCAGGTCTTTAATCTGATAATTGTTCCTCACCAGCTCCTCCTTCCGAGGTCAAACAGAAATCACCGAGGGGCTTATATTTTACCACCAGTTACAGAATTTACAAGAGCGAACTGTCTTGATTGAAGCATAGCAAAATATTGACAAAAAGTCAACAATCCTCTTTAATGTAATTCTCTTTAATAAAGCAAGGTAATTACGCCATGTCGAAGCGAAGAGGCTGTCCCAGAAAAGAACGAACCCCTGGCATTTGTGAATACCTAACCGAGAAAAGAGAAGGGCTGAGAAAAACCCAGCAAGAAATAGCAGATGCCATTGGAAAGTCTAAAAGTTACATCTGCAAAATAGAAAGAGGCAAAAGAGAGCGAAAATCGGTTCCGCAAGAATCACTTCGTGGTTTCATACTATATGAACTAGCGAAGGCATATGAGGCGGACTTAGCAGAAGTCTTGGAGAAGGCTAACAGCCCGCAGCTTCTTCTGCTCGATACTACTGAAGAGGAAAGGCAAGAACTGATTCGCCGCCTTAATGAAATTCGTCAGCGCAATAAAAAGGACCGTTAATATCTAGGAATGACCTACCCCTTCACCTTCCTCTTCGCCTCCTCCCACAGGGCGTTTTGTTCCTCAAAGGACAGGTCGCCAAAATTCAGCCCGCGCTTACGGCAGACCTCCTCCATATAGGTAAAACGCTTATAAAAGCGCTTATTTGCCTGCCGCAGCGCCGCCTCTAAGTCTACCCCCAGGCGGCGGGCAATATTAGCCAGGGTAAACAGGAGGTCGCCAAACTCCGCGGCTTTCCGCTCCTTGGTCTCCGCCCGCTTAAACTCACCCACCTCCTCCGCCAGCTTGTCAATAACGCCGTCAACATCCTCCCAGTCAAAGCCAAGCTGTGCCACCCGGCGCTGAATCTGCTGGCTGTAGCCCAGGGCCGGCATCTGCTGGGGCACACTTTCCAGTATGGAGGTATCAGCTTCTCTCTCTTCCCCCTTAATCACCTCCCAGTTAAGTGCCACCTCCTCGGCATCCTTAACCTTCTGGGAGCCGAAGATATGGGGATGACGATGGATTAGCTTGGTATTGATGCCCTTTATCACATCCCCCAGCTCAAACTCCCCGGCTTCGGTGGCAATCTGGGTGTGGAGCACAATCTGCATCAGTAAGTCGCCCAGCTCATCACGAAGTTTTGCCGCATCCCCCTCATCCAGAGCCTCCAATACCTCGTAGCACTCTTCAAGCAGGTTTTCCCGCAGCGAGGCATGGGTCTGCTTCCGGTCCCAGGGACAGCCGTCAGGCGCCCGCAACTTGGCGATAATATCTACCAGGGTGGCAAACTGGCTTGAGTTCTGCGGTAAAGACAAAGTAGCCTCCTTGTACTGCTATGCCGATTATACAGGCTGGTAATAACTTGAGGCAATATAATTATGAGCGCCAGCTTTAAGGCAATGGCAGTACCGCCCCCATGAACTGCCTCTGCCCCCTCAAAAAGTCGGCGGCAGATAAAACCTGCTTCCCCTCCAGCTGAACCCTCAAGACACCTAAAACCCCATCTCCGGTACCAACACCAAAACCCACCTTTGACCCCTCAGGTACCGAGGTCAGTTCCACCACCCGCCCTAGCTTAAAGGTCCCCTCGCCAGCCAAGGGCACCGCCTCAATAATCTTAAGCTGTCTCCCCCGCCACCGGGTGTAGCACCCCGGCCAGGGGTGGAAAGCCCTGACCCGCCGCCATATATCTATGGCTGGCAGATGCCAGTCAATCTCGCCCTCCTCCTTGGTGATTGAGCCGCAGTAAACCGCCTCGGCTTCATTCTGGGGCTGGGGGGTAAGTTCACCCCGTGACCAAAAGAGTAGCACTTCCCCCAGCAACTGAGCCCCAGTCAAGGAAAGCTTGGTGGTAAGCGAGCCGGTGGTATCCCGGGCCGAAATAGGAATCTGCGCCCGGGCTAATATAGGACCACTATCTAGGCCCTTATCCATCAACATAAGGCTAACCCCGGTAAACTCATCGCCCGCCAGGATAGCCGACGCCACCGGTGAGGCACCTCGAAATTTAGGCAGCAATGAAGGGTGAATATTAATACAGCCCAAGCGGGGAATGCCCAAAACCGCTGGCGGCAGAATTTGACCGAAGGCAGCCACCACGATGGCATCGGGGGTGAATCCGGCCAGCTGCTCCACCACCCCCGCCTCCTTTAAACTGGCTGGCTGCACCACCGGCAGCTCCCAAGATAGCGCCGCCCGCTTAACCGGGGAAGACACTAAGGCGCGCCCCCTCCCCGCGGGCTTGTCCGGCTGGGTATAAACGGCCACTACCGGGTATTGCTCCCGAATTAGGCGCTCCAGAGGAGGAACGGCAAACTGGGGACTGCCCATGAAAATAACTCTCACTCTAAGCCTCCCCGGGCTAAGATTGTATCACTAAAAGTTTTTGCCGACAAGCTAACGTTTTATAGCTATCAGTTTGATATTGGGCAAAAAAACAAGTCCGATAGACCTAGCAAGGGAAAATTGGGGTCAAGGATTGCCCCCAACCAGCATGACAAAGTTTGCCATCAAAGAAACCAGGCCTTATTCTAATAACACGCCTCTAAATTTCCCCCCTCACTCCCCTTAAGGCTGCACAATTTTCGACTGCCACAGTCAAACGCTGCTTGAATTTATATTGAATAGGGAAGGAATTTGATGGAAACCAGGTCAGCTCAAGGAATTTGGGAAGCCGCTTTAGGTGAATTACAAATCCAAGTAACCAAGCCCAACTATCACACCTGGCTGGAAAAAACCGTAGGCTTAAGTTATGAGGATAATCAGTTTGTCGTCGGGGTTCCCAATACCTTTATCGCTGAATACTTAGTCCAGAACCAGCGCTCCCTGATTGAGAAGACGCTCATTGGTCTTACCCACCCCGGCATCAAGGTCCACTTCCGGGTAAGCCCGGGACCAGAAAGCCAACCCCGGCCCACCTTTCGCCCCGGCTATAATTCAAGGTATACCTTTGACTCCTTTGTGGTAAGCAACAGCAACCGCTTAGCCTATGCGGCTGCCCTGAGCGTAGCCGAAAACCCGGGACATAGCTATAATCCTCTATTTATCTATGGGGGAGTGGGGTTGGGCAAGACCCATCTGCTGCACGCCATCTATCACCTGGCTCTAGCCGGCGATATTCAGGCGCTTTATGTTAGCGCCGAGCAGTTCACCAACGAGTTTATAACCGCCATCCGGGAGAAAAACACCGAGCAGTTCCGCAGTAAGTTCAGAAGTGTGGATATGCTGCTCATAGATGACATCCAGTTTATCAGCGGCAAGGAGCAGACCGAGGAAAGCTTTTTCCATACTTTCAACGAGCTGCATAATGCTAACCACCAGATTGTTCTTACCAGCGACCGCCCCCCCAAGTCCATGCCCCATCTAGGGGACCGCTTATGCTCCCGCTTTGAGTGGGGGCTGATTGCCGATATCCAACCTCCTGATTTTGACACCCGCCTGGCTATCCTACAGGCTAAGGCCGGGCAGGAAAAGGTAAATGTACCTTCAGAGGTGCTGGAGTTTATCGCTAACCGCATTCAACAGAACATAAGGGAGCTGGAGGGTTGCCTACACCGAGCTATCGCTTACGCCAAGCTGTTCCGAGCTCTACTTACCCCAGAACTGGCGGCTCGGGCACTTGAGGACATTGCCACTAAGGGGGTTAAAGTTGCCTCTATTACACCCAATCTAGTAATAGAAAAAGTAGCCGATAGCTTCCAGCTAACGGCTCTAGTCTTAAGAGGCAGGAAAAGAGATAGGGAAACTGCCCTGGCCCGACAGGTGGCCATGTATCTTATTAAACAGGTAACTAATTGCCCCCTAGCCCAGATTGGGCAAGAGCTGGGGGGCCGAGACCATTCCACCGTCATCCATGCCTGTCAAAAAATAGCCAGCGATATGGATAACAATCCTTATTTGAGACGTAAAATCTCGGACATTAAACAGGGAATATACCTCAAGCCCAAGCGTGATTAATGCCGGTATGCCCACCGGAAATCAACTCTCTGTAAACAAGCTGGCTCAAACAAAACACCTCAAGTGGTGGATAACCACTCCGCTTTGTTGACAAGTTCAAATAAGCTAGCTTGGGTTTAACCCCTGTTTTACCCCAGTGGGTAACTTTCAGTAGCTACTTAATAGGCTTTGGTATTATAATTAGTGTTACTGTTATAAACCTATATAAATTGATAAACAGTAAATAAAACTAATAAAATGTTCATAACTTATCCGTATTATGTTTGACAGAGTAGAAATTGTAGTTAAAGGGGGAGACGGCGGCGATGGGATTGTAAGCTTCCGTCGGGAGAAGTGGGTTCCCTTTGGTGGTCCTGATGGTGGTGACGGTGGTGACGGTGGTGATGTGGTGATTATGGCTGGTTCGGCGGTTGATAACTTGAGGGCCTTCAAGCCGAAAAGACGCTATAGAGCCGCCGATGGCAAGAATGGGGGGGATAAAAAGAAGCACGGCCGGAGGGGGGAAAGCCTGCTCTTAACCGTGCCGGTGGGGACGGTGGTCTCCTATAAGTCGCAGATAGGGGGTGATAGCCTTATCGCTGACCTGGAGGCGCCCGGTCAGCAGGCAGTGGTGGCTAAGGGGGGTAAGGGTGGCCGGGGCAATACCCACTTCGCTACCTCCACCCATCAAGCCCCACAGATTGCTGAGACAGGGGAAGCCGGTGAGGAGAATGCCATAATACTGGAACTCAAGCTCATTGCTGATGTCGGGCTTATCGGTTATCCTAACGTGGGCAAGTCTACCTTACTGGCGGCGGTTTCCGCCGCCAAGCCCAAGATAGCCAGTTACCCCTTCACCACCCGTGAGCCGGTTCTGGGCATGGTTGAGGTTGGAAAGCTGAGCTTTGTCCTAGCTGAGATTCCCGGGCTAATTGATGGCGCTCACCTCGGTCGAGGGCTGGGGCACGATTTTCTGCGCCATATTGTGCGCACTCGTGTGCTCATCCACCTGGTAGATGGCAGCTCCTCGTCTCCGGCGGAAGATATGGCGCAGGTAAATACCGAGCTCAGCCTGTTTGACTCAGCTCTGGCCAAAAAGCCACAGCTGGTGGCGGTAAATAAGATTGATTTGCCCCCGGTCAGGGCTCGGTTAGACGAGATAAGTGAAAGCTTTACCGCTGCCGGAAGCAAAGCCCTGTTTGTTTCCGCGGTTACCGGAGAGGGCCTCCCTGAGCTTATGGCGGAAACCATGAACCGGCTTCAGTCAGCGGCCAGGAGCGAGGCTGGTGGTATAAAAATTCCGAAGAAGGTTTTTCACCCTCAGCCCAGGGGTGTTGTCCCCAAGGTACGTAAGGAAGGAGATACCTTTGTGGTGACGGCTCCCGAGCTGGAGCGTATTGTCGCCAGGACAGGGCTGGCAAACCCCCGGGAGCTCAGCCGGCAATTGGCCAGACTGGGGGTGACCAAGGCTTTGGAGCGGGCCGGGGTCAAGCCGGGGGACAGGGTTCGCTGCGGCAATCTGGAATGGGAGTGGCAGTAGCATGAATATCGGAGTACTGGGGGGGACCTTCGACCCCGTTCACATGGGGCACCTCATTATCGCTGAGGAGGTACGAGCCCGGCTGGATTTGGCTGAGGTCCTTTTCGTGCCCGCCGGTCAGCCGTTGCTAAAGCTAAATAACGCCATCTCGCCTGCCCAGCACCGGGTGGAGATGGTGCGCCTGGCCATTGCCGATGAGCCGTCTTTTAAGCTGTCTACTAGGGAGGTAGAGCGGGCTGGCCCCTCCTATACGGTTGATACCATGGCTGAGCTTGGTAGTCAGATTGGGACTGAGGATAAATTATTCTTCATCTTGGGCTGGGATAATCTGATTCAGCTGCCGCAGTGGCACGAACCATCGCGGCTGGTTAAACTATGTCGCCTGGTGCCCGTCCCCAGGGTAGGCCACCCATCTCCTGACCTTGACTCTCTGGAAGCGGCTGTCCCTGGATTGTCTCAGAGTCTGATTATGCTTGACACGCCGCAGATAGAGATTAGTTCCTCAGAAATCAGAGACCGGGTTGCCCGGGGGCTGTCCATTCACCAGCTCGTCCCCGAGCCAGTGGAAAGGTATATCAAAGAGCACCGGCTATATTTAAGGGAGGAAACTTCTAAATATCCAGGTTCTTGACGCTCCGGGCGTGGGCCTGGATGAAGGCTTTGCGGGGCGGGACTTCATCCCCCATCAGGACGTGGAAGATGCGGTCGGCTTTGGCGGCATCATCTACGTTTACTTCAAGCAGGGTGCGGGTGGCTGGGTTCATGGTGGTTTCCCATAGCTGCTCAGCGCTCATCTCGCCCAGACCTTTATAGCGCTGGACTTCTACCTTCTTGCTCTCTTTTAGCTTGGCTAAAACCTCTTCCTTTTCCGGCTCCGAGTAAACCCACTGCTGGAGCTTGGCCGACTTAATGCGGTAAAGGGGTGGCTGGGCAATGAACAGGTGTCCTTGATTAATTAGCTCCACCATGTGGCGGAAAAAGAAGGTGAGAAGCAGGGTGCGAATGTGAGAGCCATCAACATCGGCGTCGGTCATCAGGATAACCCGGTGGTAACGGAGCCTGGCCAGGTCAAATTCATCATCAATGCTTGTTCCCAGGGCGGTGATGATGACCCGGATTTCTTCGTGAGAAAGCATCTTATCAAGGGAGGCCTTTTCCACATTGAGGATTTTGCCTCTGAGGGGCAGGATAGCCTGGAAGCGACGGTTCCTTCCCTCCTTGGCCGAACCACCGGCTGAAGGCCCCTCTACCAGATACAGTTCACAGAGGGAGGGCTCTTTCTCTGAGCAGTCAGCCAGCTTGCCGGGCAGGGTGGCGGTATCCAGGCTCCCCCTCTTGACAATAAGATCCCGAGCCTTGCGGGCGGCTTCTCTACCCTTGGCGGCGAGGAGGCACTTTTCCATGATTCTTTTGGCTTCGTCGGGGTGCTCCTCGAAGTAGAGAGCCAGACCTTCGCTCACCACACCCTCCACCTGGCTCTTTACTTCTTGGTTTCCCAGCTTGGCTTTAGTCTGCCCCTCAAACTGCGGCTCGGCCAGTTTGACGCTGATAATAGCAGTAAGACCCTCTCTGACATCATCCCCTATCAGGTTGGGCTCGTCCTCTTTGAGCAGCTTATTCTTGCGGGCATAGTCATTGAGGACTCGGGTTAGGGCCGAGCGGAAGCCGGTGAGGTGAGTGCCTCCATCAACGGTATTAACGCAGTTAGCAAAGCTAAAGGTGGACTCGGAAAAACCATCATTATATTGCAGGGCGGCCTCCACTACCGTGCTGTTCACCGTATTGGAGATATAGATAGGTCGGCGGTGGCGAACCACCCGGTTTCGGTTAAGGTGGCGGACAAAGCCGGTAATGCCACCCTCAAAGTAGAAGGTCTTTTCCCGGTCCTTCCCTTCGTCCGTAATACATATTTCCAGCCCCTTGTTTAAGTAAGCTAGCTCTCGCAAGTGCTCGCTTATGGTGTTAAAATCATACTCGGCTTCACCGAATATCTCCTCATCGGGGAGGAAGACGATGGTGGTGCCGGTATTAGTGGCCTTGCCAACTACCTCCACCGCCCCACAGGGGATACCTTGCTTGTATTCCTGCTGGTACAGCTTGCCCTCACGCCTGACATCGACCTTGAGCCAGGAGGAGAGGGCATTTACCGCCGAGGCACCTACCCCGTGTAAACCACCTGACACCTGATAGGTATGCCCGCCAAATTTTGCCCCGGCATGCAGGATGGTCATTACCGTTTCCAGGGCGGTTATTTTGGTAGACGGGTGAATGTCCACCGGAATGCCGCGCCCGTTATCTTCGACCCTGACGCTGTTATCCTGACAGAGGGTGACCCAGACCTTGTCGCAACAGCCAGCCATAGCCTCATCAATGCTGTTGTAGGTGATTTCATATACCAGATGATGTAATCCGCGCTGGTCGGTGCTGCCAATATACATTCCTGGGCGTCGGCGTACCGCCTCTCGTCCCTCCAGGACCTGGATATCCTCCGCCCGATATTCATTATTTACTGGCTCAGATGGTGAGGGCTTATCCTGTGTCATAATCGTTCTTTACCTCTTTGTTAGCGGTGAGGATGGGAAAAAGGCTGTTGTGGAGATGTTGAAACTGAAGTAGCTTCTATCTATAGAAGAAGAGGCTACCCACCGGCAGGCGATTTCTGATGATAGCAAGGCAGCCATATATAACTATTATAGCACAATTTAGCCGTGGGGTGAAGTTGGGGCTGGCTACCCCAGTAGCCCTTTTAACTCGGTGGGGGGGACACTCTTCTGCTCGGCGCTGGTCATATCCCGCAGTATCACCGTGCCCGCCTTTACCTCTTGCTCGCCGATAATTACTGCGTAACGGACGCCGAGATTATTTGCCTGCCTTAGTTGTGCCTTCAGGCTCTTATTGCCCAGAGCCTCTATTACCCCGATGCCCGCCCGCCTCAGAGCAGACGATAGTTTTATCGCCCCCTCCTTAGCTTCATCACCTATATAGGCGATAAAAACCTGGGGCTTGGGCAGGGGTGGGACAGCTATATTTTGCTTCTTCAGATTGAGTATTATTCGCTCAATGCCAGCAGCAAAGCCAAGAGCCGGGGTCGGCTTACCACCTAGCTCCTCAATCAGGTCATCGTATCTCCCCCCACCCACCAAGGTGCTCTGAGCACCTCCGTCTTTAGGCTGAATCTCAAACACGGTACGGGTGTAGTAGTCCAACCCCCGCACCAGATGATGATTTACCACAAAGGGGAGGTCAAGTAGCTCCAGGTACCTCTTTAGCTGCTTGAAGTGCTCGGCACATTCGGGGCAGAGGTAGTCAACACTTTTAGGCGCCGAGTCGGCTAACATTTGGCAGGCGGGCTTTTTGCAATCAAGCAGACGAAGCGGGTTTGTCTTGAGCCTGGTCTTGCAGTCGGGACAAAGCTGGGGGGTGTGGTCGGCATAGTAACCCTTCAGGGCAGCTATATAGTTCGGTCGGCACTTTTTGCAACCGATGCTATTTAGCTGGAGTGATAATGAGCTGAGATTTACCGAGGCAAAGAATTGCCAGGCCATATCAATGACTTCGCCATCAAGGGCAGGGTCGTCATCGCCGATAGCCTCATAGCCAAACTGGTAGTGCTGGCGGTATCTCCCCGCCTGGGGCCTTTCGTATCTGAAGATAGAAGCGATATAATACAGCTTTACCGGCTGGGGCAGGTTGTGCATGCCGTGTTCCAGGTAGGCTCGGCATACCGGCGCTGTGCCCTCCGGCCGGAGGGTGAGCGAGCTTCTCCCCCGGTCTTCAAAGGTATACATTTCCTTTTTGACGATGTCGGTGTCTTCCCCCACACTGCGGGCAAAAAGCCTGGTGTCCTCAAAGGCGGGGGCATCAATGCGTTCGTAGCCATAGAGCTTAGCCATTTCGGCTATTTTCTGCTCTATATAGCGCCAGTAGGCTTGCTCCTGGGGTAGAATGTCAGTGGTTCCGCGTGGTGCCTGATACAACATGGCTTTTCTTTAAGCTAGAATACAGTATTACTGTGGGATTTGTAAAGGGATATTATATGCCCCGCCCCCCGTTTTTTTAAATTGTCTTTCTTCCCACCCACCCGCCCTATAGGGGTTGGCACCCCTTTAAGACCCTCTATCCCCCCACCCCCGCGAAAAGGAATTGATAGAGGTCTGGCCTCTATCGGGTGGGAGGGTGGGAAAGAAGACTCCCTTTAAAAACTAGGCTAATCCCTCCTCCTTTCCCCGCCCGCCCTATAAGGGTTTTGCCTCTCTTTGGCTCTCTTACTTTTAGGGTGTCTAAGAGGGGTGCTAGCCCCAAAATATAATAGGGAGTTTTAGAGGGACGAAGCCCCTCTTCTATAAATATTTCCCCCCTCTCCTTTGAAGGAGAGGGGGATTAAGGGGGTGAGGTAGATAAAGATATTTTGCACCCATAGTCCGCTTGCGCTATACTTGAAATATGAGTTTTGCCGAGCTTTTAGAGAGGGCTAGGGAGTATCTACCGCCGGAGAAGATAGCCCTGGTCAAGCAAGCTTACGATTTTGCCGCCGAGGCCCACCAGGGGCAGATGCGTAAGTCGGGCGACCCCTACATGGAGCACCCGCTACAGGTTGCCTTAACCTTAGCCAAGCTTCAGCTTGATGCCAAAACCCTGGCGGCAGCCCTACTTCACGATGTTCCCGAGAACTGTGACATGCCTATCTCTGAGCTTGAAGCCAAGTTCGGCTCCGAGGTGGCTAAACTGGTCGATGGCACCACCAAGTTGGGCAAGCTCTCCCTGCATGCTCCGAGTGCGGCGACTAGAGAATCGCAGGCGCAGAGCCTGAGGAAGATGCTGGTGTCCATGGCTGAGGACCTTCGTGTGGTGTTTATCAAGCTGGCTGACCGGCTGCATAATATGGAGACCCTAAAAGCGCTAGCACCAGAAATGCAGAGCAGCATTGCTCAGGAGACGCTTGAGATATATGCCCCCCTGGCCCATCGGTTGGGGATATGGGAGCTAAAGTGGCGGCTGGAGGATTTATCCCTCCGCCACCTGAAGCGGAAGGAGTATGATAAGATTGCCAAGAGGCTTGTTAAAACACGCGATGAGCGGGAGGACTTCATAGCTCAGGTAATTCAGGTTTTAAAGGGGGAATTTGAGCGGGTTGGTCTTAGGGCTGAGATATCAGGTAGACCCAAGCATATCTACGGCATATACCAGAAAGTGCAGAGGTACGCTGCCCTAGGCAAAGACTTTGACGATATATATGATTTTTTCGCCCTTCGGATATTGGTCGGATCGAAGTCTGATTGTTATAATGCTCTAGGCGTTATCCACAGCTTGTGGCGCCCTGTGTCTGGGGAGTTTAACGACTTTATTGCCAACCCCAAGCCAAATGGATACCAGGCGCTGCATACCTCCGTAATGTATCCGGGCACAATCCCTCTGGAGGTTCAGATTCGCACCCGGGGCATGCATTATTTTGCTGAACGTGGTGTCACCGCTCATTGGCGCTATAAAGAGGGGGAAAAGGAGGATATACGCGTCGAGGAGAGGATAGGTTGGCTGCGCCAACTAATCGAGTGGCACCGGGAGCTCAGCGGGGCGGAAGAATTTCTAGAATCGGTTAAAACCGATATATTCATGGACCAGGTTTTTGTTTTCACCCCTAAAGGGGAGATAAAGGATTTACCCCGCGGTTCCACTCCCCTTGATTTTGCCTATCGGGTCCACACCGAGGTGGGACACCGCTGTATCGGGGCCAAGGTAAACGGCAAGCTGGTGCCACTCAATTATCAGCTAAGTAATGGTGATGTAGTAGATATTATGTCGTCTAAGGGGGATAAAGCGCCGAGCCGGGATTGGCTGAACCCACACCTGGGCTATACCAAGACATCTCACGCTAAGGAAAAGATACGGCAGTGGTTTAAGCGGCAGGAACGGGCAGAGAATATTGAGCGTGGTCGGGAGCTTCTGGAGAAGGAGATGAGGCATCTGGGGATAAGAACCACCGAGCGGGAGGAGCTGGCTAAGCTTTTTGAATATGATAGCCTGGATGATTTTCTGGCGGCTATCGGCTCTGGCGATATTTCCCCCCATCGTATTGCCGTAAAGCTATCCGCCGAGCAGGAGCCACCACCGGCCAAGGCAGAGGCGGCTCCACCCCAACCGCCGGAATCAGCTATCCGGGTGCGGGGGGTGGGGGATTTAGTCCACCATTTAGCCCAGTGTTGCCGCCCTGTGCCCGGGGATAAGATTATTGGCTATGTTACTCGCAGTCGGGGGGTGACCATTCACCGTCAGGATTGCTATAATGTGGTTCATGAGGATGAGAAGGAGAGACTCATTACCGTGGAGTGGGGGCAGACCGATTCCCTATATCCGGTTAACATTCATGTTGAAGCCTGGGACAGGGTGGGACTCATCCGAGACATTACCACTATCGTGGCTGAGGAGGGGGTTAACATTGCCTCGGTAAACTTGGCTGATCATGATAACAATACCACATCTGTATATTTTACCTTGCAGACCAAGGACCTAGCTCAGCTAAGTCGGCTGATGACCAGAATTGATGGAATTAGAGGGGTGACAGGTGTTTCCCGGGTGGGAGACGAAGCCACTATCAAACCGAAACCCTCAACTTGAAGGAGGTAGATATTGCCAGTTAGTAAATCGGCTCAGAAACAGGTGCGGGTGGCGGAGAGAAAGAGGATCAGAAATAAGCCTATTCGTACTCTGTGTAAGACCAATGTAACCAAGGCGGAGAGGCTTATTTTCTCCGGCGAGCTGGAGGCGGCTCGGGAAGCGGTGGTGGTGGCTATCAGTTCTTTGGATAAAGCCGCCGAGAAGGGGATTATCCACCCCAATAATGCCGCCCGCCGCAAATCGCGATTGATGGAAAAGCTAAACCAAGCCCAGGCTCCGGCTTCGGCTGAAGCCAAGCCGAAAGCGGCTAGAACCAAGCCGAAGGCAGCTAAAGCCAAGCCGAAGGCAGCTAAAGCCGAGCCGGAAGCAGAGGAGCCATCCTCTCAGGAAAAACTTGACTCAGGGGAGTAAAGAGGTTTATGCTCTGGTGGACGCCATAAAGGTGAGGCCATGATTTTAGCTCAGTTTCAGACGGTAGGTCATGACCTGTTTACCAAAGGGCTGGTCTCCTCTCATAGTGGGAATCTGAGTATCAGGCTGGGAGAGCGTATTATCATTACCCGCCGCGCCAGCCGGCTGGGCTGTCTAGGGGAGCATGATTTAATCGAGACTGGAGTAAACAAAAATGACCGCAATACGCCGCTGGCGTCAATAGAATTGGCTGTCCATCGTGCTATTTATCGGGAAACCCCGGCACTTGCCGTTGTTCATGCCCACCCTCCTCACGCCGTTGCCCTGTCACTAACTGAAACCGAGATTGTGCCCACTGATACTGAGGGTCTATCTATAGTGGGGGGGGTTCCGGTCTTGGGTTGGCACATGAAGGTGAAACCCGGGGGTCTGGTGGATATAATTGCCCAGGCCTTAAAGCAACATAGAATCGTTATGGTTCATGGTCACGGCAGCTTTGCCATTGGTCAACTGCTTGAGGAAGCCCATAACTGCACTGCCACCCTAGAGGAAAG
>Ga0114930_10000901_pt1 | contig 29966 bp, 24 predicted proteins | sample AnhtaG_FD_87300 | JGI IMG/M metagenome (GOLD analysis project Ga0114930, IMG submission 87300) | Deep subsurface microbial communities from Anholt, Denmark to uncover new lineages of life (NeLLi) - Anholt_01485 metaG | ecosystem: Environmental > Aquatic > Marine > Oceanic > Sediment | place... | reverse complement strand
GGCTGCCCGATGGCCGATATGATCACCGTGGCCCAGCTAAAGGACCTCAAGGCGAAATACCCGGCTCGTCCTGTGGTTGCTTACGTGAACACGTCGGCGGCGGTGAAGGCGGAGAGCGACATCTGCTGCACTTCCGCGAATGCGGCTAAGGTGGTGGAAACGCTTGACGCGGAGGAGGTTATCTTCATCCCGGATAAGTGCCTGGCCGATTACGTCGCGTCGAAGACGCCGAAGAAGATCATCCCTTATCCCGGCCTCTGTCCCACGCACTACCGCATCCTCCCTGAGGACATCCTGAAGCAGAAGGCCCTCCATCCGGAAGCCCTCGTGATCGTTCATCCGGAGTGCACGCGGGCGGTGATCAACCTTGCAGACGGCGTGTTCAGCACATCGGGCATGGTGCGCTTTGCGAAGGAGAGCCCGGCGCGGGAGTTCATCGTGGGCACGGAGAAAGGGCTGCTCCACCGTCTTTATCGGGACAATCCGGACAAGAAGTTCTATTCCCCGACCGATTGGACCATCTGCCCGAACATGAAGCTGAACACACTCGAGAAGCTCGCCTGGTCGCTTGAAGATATGCAGTACTCAATCGAGATTCCAACCGATATAATGGATAGGGCACGCGGCGCGATCCAGCGCATGATGGAGATTGTGTGACGGAGAGGAACACAGAAGCGCGGCGGGGAAGTATAGGAGCGGCGGAGTAGTGAAGAGCCATCACTCCGCCAGTGTATTACCCCAGTATTCCCATTCTGTGTCCTCTGTGTTCGAGAGGTCAGGTCATGAGCCTGAACGTTCTGGAAGTCGAAGAAATCGTCCGGCGCGCGCTCGCCGAGGACATCGGAACCGGTGACATAACAACTGCGCTTACGGTTCCTCCCGCCTCCCTGAGCCGCGGACAGATTGTCGCCAACGAGGAGGGCGTCGTCGCAGGCTTGCAGGTCGCCGCGATGGTCTTCGCAGTGGTGGCTGAGGCCCATGCCGCTGGGAGCACGACCGTCCTGCGGAGGTTCCGACCCGGCGGCGGTGCCGTGGGCGTCGAATCGGTCCGCGTTACTGGGAAGCCTATCCGCGTCACCGCGAAACACCTGAGACCGCCGGTCGAGATACGGGGCCTGGGTGGCCGTGAGGCCGGTTCTTTTCGCGGGGCCAAGGAGCTGCTCCTCCGGCCCGAGGTGACAGACGGCGCGTGCGTCCAGAATGGGAATGTGATCGCCGAAATCAGCGGTCCCACAGCGGCAATCCTGATCGGAGAGCGGACCGCCTTGAACTTCCTCCAGCGGCTCTCAGGCATCGCGACGAAAACGGCGAGGTTCGTGGAGTTGGTCAAGGATACCGGCGTGCGGATAACCGACACGCGGAAGACCACCCCCGCCCTGCGCATCCTGGAGAAATATGCCGTGAGGGTCGGGGGCGGTCAGAATCATCGCTTCGGACTCTACGACGCCGTCCTGATAAAGGACAACCACATTCGAGCGGCCGGTGGAGTCAAAGAGGCCGTGGAGGCGGCCAGGTCCGGCGCGCCGCACACCATGAAGATCGAGGTGGAGGCGGATTCCCTGGCGCAGGTAGAGCAGGCGCTTGAAGCTGGTGCGGAGATCATCTTGCTCGACAATATGAGCCCGGCGACCCTCAGGAAGGCAGTCGCGCTCTGCAAGGATCGCGCGGTCACCGAGGCCTCCGGCCGCATCACTGAGCAAAACGTCGTCAAGATCGCGCAGACCGGCGTCGATCTGATCTCCGTCGGCGCACTCACGCACTCGGTCAAAGCACTGGACCTGAGCCTGGAGATCGTGGCCTGAAGTCTGGCTTTAGGCCGCAAGTTCCAAGTTGCCGATGACAGTAGCCTGTGACCTGGAACCCCGCGTTCTATGCGTTTCATCATCCACAGATTCGAATCCGTAGCTTCGACGAATGATCTGGCCATTCGAATGGCGGAAGAGGGCGCGCCGGAGGGCACAGTGGTGATCGCCGGCGAGCAGACCGCCGGGCGGGGAAGGCACGGTCGGTCCTGGGTGTCGCCGCCCGGTATGGGACTATACCTAAGCCTTATCTTGAGGCCCGACAAGCCGTTCAGAGACCTCTGGCAGATCGCATTTGTCGGCTCACTCGCCGCGGCGGAGGCGATCAGCCGGGTATCGGGCCTGCAGGCCCGCATCAAGTGGCCCAACGACATCATGCTGAATGCTCGAAAGGTCTCCGGCCTGCTGGCTGAAGCCCGGGCGGCCGGGGAGGACTGCCTTGTCCCTATCGTGGTCGGCATCGGGATCAATGTCAACATTGTCGAGTTCCCCCCTGAGGTCATGCAAAACGCGACCTCGATCTGCCGCGAGGTCGGTGGCCCGGTCTCGCTTCAGGACGTCGAACGGGAGCTGCTCCGTGCTGTTGATGCGCGGTACACGCAGTATCTCGGCGAGGGCTTTTCCTCGATACTCTCGGCATGGAAGAGGCTTGACTGCACGGTTGGAAGGCATGTGGTGGTGCGCTCAGGTGATAGGGATGTGGAAGGGACGGCTGTGGAGGTAAACCCGGAGGGGGACCTGGTCCTGGAGCGTGAAGACGGCACTCGCACGAGCGTCACGGCCGGGGAAGTGATTCTGGCGGGGTAGCTTCGCTCGGTATCGTTGACGGAACCGGCGCCCCCGTGCTATAATTTAGGAGCATCATTTTGGGTCCCCGCGCCCTGAACGGGTTTCGATTTCCCCGAAACTCATCCACATTTGGCCGTGATCGGCGTTGTTATGGAAGTCGCGTACCGCCGGGAGGCCGGCTGCGGGGCAAGGGAGTGAATTCATACATGTCGGGTCATTCCAAGTGGCGCAACATACGTCTCCGAAAGGGAAAGCAGGATGCCGAGCGCGGGAAACTCTTTACGAAGGTCGCCCGTGAGATCATCGTGGCTGCCCGGGAAGGCGGCGGCAACCCGGACACCAACCTGGCGCTGAGGCTTGCCGTACAAAAGGGCCGTGACGCCAGTATGCCCGCGGACAGCATAAAGCGTGCGATCCAGAGGGGCACCGGCGAGGTAGAGGGCGCGCACTACGAGGAAGTCAGTTACGAAGGATACGGGCCCGGCGGTGTTGCCGTTATGGTTTCCTGCCTGACGGATAACAAAAATCGCACTGTGGCCGACCTGCGGAACGTTTTCGCCAAGAACGGCGGGAACCTCGGGGAATCCGGCTGCGTGGCCTGGATGTTCGACACGAAGGGCGTGACCACCGTGCAGAAAGACGGGGTTGACGAGGATACCCTCATGCTGGCCGCGCTGGACGCCGGTGCCGAGGACATCCGGATCGAGGGTGATACCTACGAAGTGGTCGCCCGCCCGGACGACCTCCAGAACGTCAGGCAGGCTTTAACCGATGCCGGGATCGAGGTCGTCAGCGCCGAGATCACCAAGCTGCCGAAGAGCACCATAAAGTTGGAGGGCAAAGAGGCGGCTCAGGTACTGCGACTAATGGACCAGCTCGAAGACCACGACGACGTCCAGCAGGTTTATGCGAACTTCGACATAGCCGAGGAAGTCCTGGAAGCGGCGGCTGCAAGCTGAATCGGCCGGCAACAGGAGATTGCACGTAGGCCTGCGACGGATTGCCTGACGCCCCCTTCTCGATCCCCGCTCCGCACACTCGCCCAACCCGCTTACCGCATTCATTTGGCAATCGGACAACGGTTCTACAACTTGGGCGCTCGGCGCTCATGGATTAGGGCCAGCCGAGTATAAGTTCGTTTGCATTCCTACACTCTACGTCCATCTGCTCTGCATTCGGGTCGGCGATATGTATCAGGCCGAGCAGGCGCTCAGGGTCAGTTCGCCCCCTAGCCGATGTTTGGAAACCCATCATTTCTGGCAATAAACCAGTGGTTGAACTCCTTGTGGCTGAGGTGAACCGCGGATGGCACTGCGGGTGGGCATAGTTGGCGCAGGAGCGGCCGGCACGCTCCGCGCACGAGAGTTAGAGGCATACCCCGACGTTCGGATCACCGCGGTCGCCGATCCGAACCGACCGGCAAGAGATGCCTTTGTCAGAACCTTCGGTATTCCTCTCGCTGTGAGCGACCACGAGAGGCTGGTGGTGCACGAAGAGGTAGATATCGTCGTGATCGCCGCCCCTACCGTCACCCACGGCGTGGTTGCACTCGACGCGCTGGCGGCCGGCAAGCACGTGATCTGTGAGCAGCCGATCGCCATCACCGCCGCTCAGGGTGCAGCGATGATTGACAAAGCCGAGAACTCGACAGGGCGCCTCTTCGTCGCCCTTCCCCAGAGATACGACCCCGTCAACCAGGAAGTCCTCAGGATGTTGGAAAACGAGCAGATCGGATATCCGTTCCTCCTGCTCGGCTCCTATCTGAAAAACCAGTTCGACCGGCTGAACGACTGGCACGACTGGAAGGGCACGTGGGAGGTGGCGGGCGGTGGCATCCTGATGGAGTATGGGTCTGAGATAATAGACCTTTTCCACTACCTGATCGGGGACATAGGTGCGGTGAGCACGGTGTGCGCCCGCTTCGCGACCGACCCGCTTCACAAGGCGGAGGATTCATGCCTCGTCGGTATCGAGTTCATTGATGACATCTCCGCCGATCTGGCGATCACCGGGGCGGCGAAGTTCAGCGCCTGGCCGGAGGAGTATCCGGGGACCGCGATGCGGCTTGAGATGTACGGACTCGAAGGCTCAATACGCATTTTGAGCTCCACTCCTCGACTCACCGTCGTAACGAAAAGTGGTGGCAGAAAGAAGATACCCGAGTCGGAGATCAAGACCGACCTGCCCACGGATATGATGCGCGACTTCCTCGATTGCATCCTCGAGGATAAAGATCCCCTGGTCAACGCGAAGGACGCCCTCTCGGCTCTCCGGGTCGTGCTCGCCAGTTACAAATCCTCGCAGATGAAGCGGCGCGTCGAGATGCTTGAGGAGGTCTGAAGCCGCTATGCCAGCACTCTGTACGCCTCTTCCGCTGTCGTGATGCCGTCCAGTACCTTCTTCCTCGCAACTTCGGCCATCGTGATGAAGCCCTTTTCGACCGCGCGCTTACGTATCGCATCCGCATCGCTTCTGTCGGGAATTATCCGTCCCAGTTCGGGGTCTATCGTCAGGACCTCGAAGATTGCGGTTCGTCCACGGACCCCGGTACCTCTGCATTCCTCGCAGCCTGCCCCTCGGTAGAACTTGGCCTTTCCCACCTGGTTCTTCAGCCCCAGGAACTCGAGGGCTTCATCCGAGGGCGTGTACTCCTCACGGCAATCGGGGCAGACCTTGCGCAGAAGGCGTTGTGCGACAATACCGATCAGGTTTGTGCCAACCAGCCAGGGCTCTACGCCCATGTCCACCAAGCATCGGGGCACTGAGATGGCATCCTGCGTATGCAATGTGCCGAAGACAAGATGGCCGGTCATCGAGGCCTGCATACATAGCTGTCCGGTCTCTAGATCGCGCATTTCGCCAACCACAATCACGTCGGGATCTTGGCGCAGGAAGGCGCGAATTGTTGCGGCAAACGTCAGTCCCACCCGCGGGTTGACCTGCGCCTGCTCCACGCCATCAAGGAGCAACTCGACCGGATCCTCGATCGTCATGATGTTGAGGGCCGGATTCCTGATCTCGAGGAGCATCGAGTAGAGGGTCGTTGTCTTTCCTGCGCCGGTCGGCCCGCTGACTACAACCATTCCGTAGGGCTGGCGAATCAGGCTCTTCACAAGTTCCAACTGCTCCGGCAGGAATCCCAGTTTTTCCAAGCCCAGCAGGGGCTTACCTCTGCTGAGTATACGCATTACTATCTTCTCCCCAAGCACAAAGGGCATTACCGACATCCGAAGGTCATATTCCACGTCGTCCCGCCGCACGGAAATGCGCCCGTCCTGCGGAATCCCGGACACCGCAACAGGTATTTCGCTCATTATCTTTATCCTGCCCACGGCGGCATCGCGTTCCTGCGCGGATAGCTGTTTTCTGGTATGCAATACGCCGTCGATCCTCAATCGGACCTCTGCACCCTCGCGGGTTGGGTCAATGTGGACATCGGATGCGCCTGCGTCAATGGCGTCCGCGATGATCTCGTCGACCATCCTGACAACGGATGCCTCGTTTGCGGCCTGAGTCTGGTGCAGCACGCGCTGCGACATCTCCAGCTCGCGCCGGCAGCCCTGGCACCGCGCCAGGTGCTCGTCAATCTCCTTCTTGCGTTCCTCGTCCAGCTCGCTCTTCAGATAGGCGATCATCTCGTCACGGACTTCTTCGCATTTCATGGTTTGTCCCCCATTTCATGGTCTTACTCGCACTCGAATCGCGCCTCCCACATCAACCATCAGCCATTAGCCATTCCCGTAGCTTCCGCACGGCGGCTGACATCCTCGACTTCACCGTCCCCACCGGTATCTCCAGCACCTCCGCGATCTCAGAGTACTTCATGTCCTGGAAGTGGCTGAGCACGAACACCAGTCGGTAGTGCTCCGGGAGCTCCGCGATGGCGAGTTTGATCCTGCGGTCCTCGTACCGTTTGATGAGCAGTCTTTCAAGTCCGCTCTCGCTGGTCTCGAGTTGCCATATTTCCGCTAGGAACATCGGCTCCGGTCGGCACTTCCGCTTCCGAACCACCGTCAGCCAGTGGTTCCGTGCGATCCGGAACACGTACGACTTGAAATTCCCGGACGGCTCATACCTCTCCCTCGCCAGCCACAGGCGAAGCAGGACCTCCTGAGCGCAGTCTTGCGCGGTGTCGGCGTTCCAGCACAGTGAGTAGAAGAAGTTTGTGAGCGGCTTCCGATACTTGATGAGCAGCTCTTCGAACGCATCTTCATCCCCCTGTTTCACCCGGAGCATCAGTGATATGTCGGGATCGCAGTCAACTTGCGCACAGACCGCCATGGCTTTCTGCCTCACTTAGTCAGAACGCGTTTCGGCTGAAAAGGTTCGCGTTCGCCCTCGCATTTCTTGACAATGCCCGGCGCTTGGGCTAAAATGGTTCGTGCTTCGAGCCTAGCCATCCTGGGCATAGGATCAGTTGTTAAGGAGGAGTATTGATGAGCAGCGCACTCGCGGTGACCACTCAGGATTTCGACGAGGAGGTGCTTCAGTCGGAAGTTCCCGTGCTGGTGGACTTCTGGGCGGAGTGGTGTCGACCTTGCAAGGCCATCGCTCCGATGGTGGATGCGCTCGCCGACGAGTACGCCGAAAAAATCAAGGTAATGAAGGTGGACACGGAAAAGGAAGCCAGTCTCGCCGCAAAGTATGGGGTGATGAGCATCCCCACGCTGATCCTGTTCAAGAGCGGCGAGGTGGTGGAGCAGATGGTGGGCGTGATGCCGAAGCAGAAGATCATCGAGAAAGTCTTGCCCCATCTCGCCCAGTAACCCGTTGTCTGTCAAACGCCGAGCCGGGAGATCCGCCCAGAGCAGGGTCAAACTCAAGGGTCTGTTGACAGCGCAGATTGGCTTTAATTATAATTGTGAGTGGCAGGCGCAGATTCGGCCCGAAGCCTGTGGAAGCAACTAGGACCGAGCCGCGTGCTCGACGTTCTATATCCCACAGCAGCTTTTTGGTCGGGGATGCCGCATCGGGCCGGCGCCTGTTGTGGAGCCCTCGTCTACACACCAGACCCTTTCGGGTCGGGGAACGGCGGCCGGCTCCGCGAGCATGAGGAGGAACCAGAAACATGGCGAATGTCGTATTAAAGGATTTGACCAAGCTGTTCAAGAACGTCGTGGCTGTCAAAGACATGAGTCTGGAGATCGAGGATAAGGAGTTCCTTGTTCTCGTCGGGCCGTCCGGGTGCGGCAAGACCACAGCTCTGCGCATGGTGGCAGGCCTGGAGGAGGCCACCGCGGGCGAGATATACATAGCGGACCGACTCGTCAACGACATCTCCCCGAAGGACCGCGACATCGCCATGGTGTTCCAGAACTACGCCCTCTACCCGCATATGAACGTCTACGACAACATGGCCTTCGGGCTGAAGCTTCGAAAAGTTCCAAAGCCGGAGATCAAGCGCCGGGTACAAGACGCGGCACAGCTTCTCGGGCTTGAGGATCTCCTCGAGCGAAAGCCGAAGCAGCTCTCCGGCGGCCAGCGGCAGAGGGTAGCACTCGGCCGAGCCATCGTCCGCGAGCCCAAGGTCTTCCTGATGGACGAGCCGCTCTCCAACCTTGACGCGAAACTTCGCGTTCAAACGCGGTCTGAACTGATCAAGCTGCACCGACGCCTCGGAATTACCACAATCTACGTTACACACGACCAGGTAGAGGCAATGACCATGGGCGACCGGATCGTTGTTATGTGCGACGGTATCGTGCAGCAGGTAGATACGCCGCTGGGCCTTTACAACAATCCGGTAAATATGTTCGTCGCCGGCTTCATCGGCACCCCGGGCATGAATTTCATTGATGCGACCATCGTGAAGCAGGACGGCAGGTACGCGGTTGACGCGGGCACCTTAAAGGTCGTGATCCCGGAAGCCAAGGACGGCAAGAAGTTCGAGTCCCATGTCGGTAAGCCGATCGTGTTCGGTGTGCGCCCTGAGGATATGGTCGACAAGGCGATCAGCGCGCTTGTCAAACCGACTGAGGAGAATACCATACGGGTCGTCGTGGACGTGATCGAGCCCATGGGCCCGATTGTTACTATGTATCTGACCACCGGCAACCACTCCATGGTGGCCACTATCGACGCGGAGACGAAGGCGAAGGAAGGCGAAGAGATAGAGATCGTCCTCAATATGGACAAGACCCATATCTTCGACAAGGAAACGGAAGAAGCAATTTATTAGCACCCGCTCGTTCCAGCGAGACGAGCCCTCTGACACGGCAGAGATCCGTACAGCACTGAGGTGATAACTAAGAGACCTCGGCCCCAGCACTCAGTCGGGGCGGGGTCTTTTTAGTGGGCCATGGGAAAGCTTCTCGTTACCGGCGGAAGCGGAATGCTCGGGAGCTACGTCGCCGAGCAGGCGGCTGCTTCGGGATGGGAGACGTGGGCCTCCTACAGCACTCATTCGGTGGCGCTGGAGGACTGCCGGATGATCCAACTCGACCTCGCCGATGCCGCTCAGGTCTCGGAGGCGGTCGAGGACATCCAGCCTGATGTCGTGATCCACACCGCCGGCCGGGTGAAGCCCGATTTCTGCGAGCAGCACAAGCGGGTTGCCTTCGAGTCCAACGTGATCGGTACTTACAATATCGTGCGCGGTGCGGACAAGGCCGGCGCTCACTTGGTGCATATATCCACCGATGTAGTTTTCAACGGCGAACGAAATCCGTATCGGGAGGGGGACAGCCCGAGCCCGCCGAACTACTACGGCCTGACGAAAGCCGGTGGGGAAGCAGCCGTCCTCGCCGCTCACACCGATTGGGCGGTGGTTCGGACTTCGGTCATCTATGGGCCCAGCAAGTTTGCGCATCTCAATTCCTTTTCCGACGAAGTGATTGAGTCGCTCCGTGCGGGGAAGCCGTTCATGGCGTTCACCGATCAGCGTCGGTGTCCGATACCGGCGTGGAACCTTGCGGATGTCCTGCTCGAGATCGCCGAGCGTCGGCTGACAGGCGTTTACCACGCGGTCTGCCCGGAGTCGAGCACGCGGTACGAGTTCGCCCGCAAGATCGCGGAGGTCTTCGGGTACGACCACAAGCTCGTCAAGCCGATCACCATGGACCGAGTGGACGCCATCGCCCGGCGCCCGAAGACGCTCGTCCTGGATGTGACGGCCACCGCCCGGACCCTGCACGCGCCTCTCCTCGGCTTCGAGGAGGGTATCCGCGAATTGAGACAGAGGATGGGGTAGGGGCAGGACTCGGTGTAGGGGCAGGTTTGCACGCAGGGGCAGGTTTGCACGTAGGGGCAGGTCTGAGTCCTGCCCCTACCAGGGAATCACAAGGGAAATATCGTGCGATACGATTCGCAAACACATCACCGCCGGTCCATCCGGTTGAAGGACTACGACTACTCGCTCGCCGGCGCGTACTTCGTGACCGTTTGTGCCTGCGGACGACAATGCTTATTCGGCGAAATTGCGGACGGGACGATGCGCCTGAACCGATTGGGCACAATAGTTCAATCATGCTGGCATGATTTGCCGACACATTATCCCCACCTGGGGCTGGATGCGTTCGTTGTGATGCCCAACCACGTCCATGGAATCATCGTGCTGACTGATTCTGAAAACCTTGGCGTACGGCCAGGTCTGCGCGTAGGGGCAGGTTCTTCTGTAGGGGCAGGTCTGCACGTAGGGGCAGGTCTGAGTCCTGCCCCTACTCCTACAGGTGTGAAACGCCACGGCTTGCCGGAACTGGTGCGTGCGTTCAAAGCTTTTTCTACTCGCCGCATCAACGAACTGTGGGATACGTCTGGGCAGTCCGTGTGGCAGCGCAACTACTACGAACACATCATCCGTAGTGAGAAATCTCTGGATGCAATCCGGCAGTATATTGAAGCCAATCCGACCAACTGGTCCTTCGATCTAGAGAATCCGGCCAATATTCCGGCAAATCCACGGTAGAGGCAGGTCTGCACGCAGGGGCAGGTGTGCGCGTGGTAGGGGCAGGTCTGAGTCCTGCCCCTGCAGAACCTGCCCCTACAGAACCTGCCCCTACAGGAGCCCGTAAAGGAGGACATTCTGATGAGGCATGTTGTCACCGTTACGCTTTTCTGCTTTAGTGCCTTGCTATCCGCCGGCGAGGCGCGTTATGAGCCGACGTGGGAGTCGCTCGACAGTCGGCCCTGCCCGGCATGGTTCGACGAGGCGAAGTTCGGCATCTTCATCCATTGGGGAGTCTATTCCGTGCCCGCCTGGGCGCCCAAGGGCAAGTACTCCGAGTGGTACTGGCACTCAATGCAAGACAAGAGCGGGCCCACCTGGAAGTTCCACGTCCGGACCTACGGCGAAGACTTTAAGTACCAGGATTTCGCTCCCATGTTCAAGGCGGAGATGTTCGATCCCGACAAATGGGCCGATTTGTTCGTGCGGTCGGGCGCGCGTTACGTCGTGTTGACCTCGAAGCACCACGACGGGTTCTGCCTCTGGCCGAGCGCTCAGAGTTGGAACTGGAACAGCGTGGACGTCGGGCCTCACCGTGACCTGGCCGGCGACCTGACGAAAGCCGTTCGCGCTCGCGGCCTGAAGATGGGTTTCTACTACTCCTTCTACGAGTGGTTCAACCCTCTCTACCGATCCGACCCAAAGCGCTACGTGGATGAACACATGCTTCCACAACTAAAGGACCTGGTGACGCGCTACCAGCCCTCGATCGTTTGGCCGGACGGGGAGTGGGAGCACCCCAGCGACCTCTGGAGGAGTACGGAATTCCTCGCATGGTTGTTCAATGAGTCTCCGGTCCGAGATGACGTGGTCATTGACGATCGCTGGGGAAAGGGCTGTCGCGGGAGGCATGGCAGCTTTTACACTACCGAATATGGCCGTGGAGGAAAGGACCAAGGGCTTATCGAGCAGCACAAGTGGGAAGAGTGCCGGGGCATGGGCGCCTCCTTCGGCTACAACCGGAATGAAGATGTGTCCGATTACAGGTCGGCGACGGAGCTGGTCCATCTGCTGATCGAGACGGTCAGCACGGGCGGCAACCTTCTACTCGACATCGGTCCCACCGCCGACGGTCGAATCCCGGTGATCATGCAGGAGCGGCTCCTGGAGATCGGCGAGTGGCTCAAGGTCAACGGCGAGGCGATCTACGGCACCCGCCCCTGGCGTGAGACATCCGAGGGCGACTCCGTCCGCTACACCTCCAAAGGTAGCGCCGTGTACGCCATCTGCCTCTGCTGGCCGGGTCGGACACTCGTTCTGAGCGCGCCCAAACCGACCGAAGACACTATTGTCACGATGTTGGGGCTCGGCGACCCGCTGAGCTGGAGACATGCGGACGGCAGGCTCAGCATCGAGGTCCCTCCGCTCTCGGCAGACGACGTGCCATGCCGTCATGCCTACGTTTTCAAGCTGACTGCAGTAGACTAGTGGCGATGCGTGCAGGAGTGACATGAACCCCGGCTGAGACATGCTCCTGTGAGCGTCCTGCCGTCCCAGCCCTCAGTTAATAGTAGGGAAACTGACCCGGTGCGACTGGCCGTAAGGACCCCCGGCCTGGCCGCGCTGGCGCAGTTCTCCCTCTCCCGCTTGCGGGAGAGGGCCGGGGTGAGGGGCATCCGGCACGCGCAGAGCCCTGTTCCCCTTGCCGTAACACTTCCTGTTGTTGGAGGCGAGGGGATTCCCCGGCCTATGCGAGAATGTGAACCAATCATTCTCTTGCATCGCACACACTGGGCGAAGTAGAGTTCGCACCTATAGGAGGGGGCACAAAGGCATGACGCAGCTTTCGAAAATCCGTTGGACGGCCGCCTTGGCGGCGCTGCTTATACTCAGCCTTGGTGCTGGGTCCGCAGGCCCGCAGAGCTCAGCGCAGGCGAATTCGTCAGACCGAGTCACATATGCTCCGGCCTTGGCAGAGCGCGCTCGGCCGCCGCGCATCCCGAACGATGTCGAGCTTATGCGCGATGTGGCGTTCGGCAAGGGCGGCGACCGGCCGCTCAAACTGAATATACTGCGTCCGAAGAATCCGCCGAACCGACCGATGCCCGTCGTTGTGTTTGTTCACGGCGGCGGATGGAGAGCAGGAAACAAGAATGTCGGCATCCCGAGGTTGGTGCGCCTCGCACAGAAGGGCTATTTCACCGTGAGCATCGACTACCGCTTGAGCGGCGAGGCCGTCTTCCCGGCGCAGATCGAGGACTGCAAGTGTGCCGTCCGCTGGCTGCGAGCACATGCGAAGGAATACGATCTCGACCCGGATCGCATCGGCGTGTGGGGCACATCCGCGGGTGGGCATCTCGTCGCTTTGCTCGGTACGTCTGGCGGCGCAAAGGAACTGGAAGGCAAGGGCGGTTGGGAAAAGTACTCGAGCCGCGTGCAGGCTGTGGTAGACTGCTTCGGCCCGACCGACCTCCTCAAGATTATGGCAGATGCTGGCAGGAGCAAGGTCCAGGGCCGCAGGGAATTCGGCTCCGGCAAGAATCCGGTCGCACTTCTGATTGGCGGACCTATCGAGGAGAACAAGGACAAAGCTGCTGAGGCCAGCCCGGTCACGTATGTCTCGAAAGACGACCCTCCGTTTCTCATCCTGCACGGCGACCAGGATCCGCTGGTGCCGCTCGTTCAGAGTGAGCGGTTCTGCGAGGCGCTGAAAAAAGCGGGTGTTGAGGCTGAACTGCACGTGGTGAAAGGCGCGGGCCACGGCTTTGCACGCCTCGGCGAAGTGAGTCACATGATCCGCAACTTCTTCGACGAGCACCTCAAAGTGCGCTAGAACGCTGAGAGCAGAGAGACCTATTGGGGACGGGAGTTCGCGCCTTCGATGCTGCCGGAATGCAGTCTTTTCCGGCAGCAGGATTCCGTATCGGGCACTGCTGCGGGAAACAAAAGCATTCCCGCAGCATCTGAGAAATCCGCCTGAGGTGGAGAGCAGGATTTGCCTGTTCCACAACTTTATGCTACGTCCCCGGGAGGACGATCTGGCGGACCATGTCGAGGGTCGGGGTGGGGATCGTGCCCAGGAGGATGGTCATTACCGCCGCGATCACCAGGGCGGTCGCGGTGCCGTAGGATCGGACCGGCGGGGTCATCTCGCCTTCCGCGGGGCGCATGTACATATACACTATCACCCGCAAGTAGAAGTACGCGCCGATCACACTGGTCAGCACGCCGATGATTGCCAGCCCCACATACCCGGCCTGGATCGCCGCGCTGAAGATGTAGAACTTCGCCACGAAGCCCGCGGTCGGCGGTATCCCGGCGAGGCCGAACATGAAGAGGGCCATCAACGCCGCCGCTAGTGGGAATCTGCTCGACAACCCCGCGTAGTCGTTCAGCGTCAGATTCTCCCCCCGCCGCTCCAGGTAGAGAATCACCCCGAAGGCGCCCAGGTTCATGAAAGTGTACGCCAGCAGATAGAAGGCGATGCTCGAAATCCCCAGATTGCTCGCTGCCACCACGCCGATAACGAGGTACCCGGCATGCGCGATGCTTGAGTACCCGAGCATCCGCTTTAGGTTGGTCTGCGCAATCGCGACGACGTTCCCGGCGAACATGCTCAAGACTGCCAGCGCCCACAGGAGGCCGATCCACTGGGGTGCGATGCCGGAAAGGCCGGAAAGGAAGACCCGGGACAGCGCCACCAGGGCGGCGGCTTTCGTGCCGACGGACATGAAGGCGGTTACGGTAGTGGGCGCGCCCTCGTAGACATCCGGCGTCCATACGTGGAACGGGACCAGCGCGATTTTGAATGCGAGCCCTACCAGGAGCAGGCCGACTCCCGCGTAGAGCATCGGGTTTTGCATGATCCCCACGTGAATCACGATACCCGACAGGGCGGACAAATCCAGCGTGCCGGTGGCTCCGAAGATCAGCGCCATGCCATAGACCAGGAAGCCGGTGGCGAACGCCCCGAGCAGGAAGTACTTCAGTGCCGACTCGTCGGATTTCGCGTTGCCCCGCGCAAATCCTGCCAGCACATACAGCGCAATGGACAGCGTCTCCAGGCCCAGGAATATGGTGACGAAGTTAGTGGCAGCGGCGAGAAGCATCATCCCGACGGCGGCGAAAAGCAGAAGCCCGTAGTACTCCCCGTGCTCCAGCTCCTCCTTCTCCAGGTAACTTGCCGAGAATAGGATGGTCAAGCCGGCCGCGATCAGGATAACGAACTTGAGAAAGACCGCGAAATTGTCGCTGACCACCATGTTTGAGAAGCCGTACACCGCCGGGCCGCCCCAGAGATCCAGGGCGTAAGTGAAGGCCAGGGCGATCCCCGAGAGGCTGAGCCAGGCCAGGGTCCGCGATCGCTCGTGCATGGCGAAGGTGTCCAAAAGGAGGACGCCCGCCGCTACCACCACGAGGATCAGCTCCGGCATTATTATGTCAACGTTTATGGTTGGAAAGACAAAAGGCATCGTCTACTCTCCTGGACTCTCAGCCGCGGTCCGCCCCTGCTCCTTTGTTGGGTCAGCTCCACGCACTCCGGGATCGACCTCCCTTCCCGTGCTCCGTTCCCGTTCGGGGAGGAGTTGAACTCCTGCCCGAACAAAAGGCTGAATCCCATTCCTGCCGACCAAGGAGTTTCCCCTCCTTACGAAGGAGGGGTCGGGGAAGGCCTCTGGGGGAAGTGACCTCCTCTGATCCCCCTTCCCAAAGGGGACGTTGTGGTTGGCACCCGGGAGGCCTCGTTGGGAGGGTGCGACTCCCTGCTGAACAAAAGAGGTCAGGCGGGCCCATATCTCCCCGCCGACCTTTGGCGACGTCCGAATCACCAGCACCGGTTCACTGAGTTTGTCACGGTCAACCACTTGCGCAATCACCCGTTCGACGGAGCGGTGCATGACGTCGGTGAAGGTCTTCGGATAGATGCCGAGCCAGAAAACCAGGAGAACCAGGGGCACCAGCACCGCTATCTCTCTCGGGGAAAGGTCGGCGAGCGCGCGGTTCTCGGGTTTATCCGCCTCTCCCTGCATCACCCGCTGGAACATCCACAGCATGTAGATGGCGGCGAGTATCACGCCGGTCGCGCCGAGCACCGCGTAGGGAATATACACGCGGAATGCGCCCAGCAGCGTGAGAAACTCGCCGACGAATCCGCTCGTTCCCGGTAACCCAATCGAGGTGAGTGTGAAGATCAGGAAGAAGGTGCCGAAGACCGGCATGACCCCCCACAGCCCGCCGAAATCCGCGATCATTCTCGTGTGACGGCGTTCGTAGATCATCCCGACGATAAGGAACAACGCCCCCGTGCTCAGTCCATGGCTGATCATGAGGATGATCGCTCCCTCGATGCCGACCGCGTTCAGCGCGAAGATGCCGAGCATCACGAATCCCAGGTGGCTGACGCTCGAATAGGCCACCAGTTTCTTCAAATCGGGCTGTACGAGGGCCATCAGTGCGCCGTAGATTATTCCGATGATCGCCAGAACCATGACCAGAGGCAGGAATTGAAGCGCGGCATCCGGGAAGAGCGGCAGAGCGAACCTTAAGAATCCGTAGGTGCCCATCTTCAGCAGAACTCCCGCCAGGATCACACTCCCGGCGGTCGGAGCTTCAACATGTGCGTCCGGCAGCCAGGTGTGGAACGGGAACATAGGCACCTTGATTGCAAAGGCAATCCCGAATGCCAGGAAGAGCCAGGTCTGTATCCCGAGCGGCAGTCTCAGAGTCTCTTGGAGAGTCAGCAGATTGAACGAGAACTCACCCGTCTGCTCGCGATAGAGCAGCGCCAAAGTAATGATGGCGACCAGCATGAGCACGCCGCCGAACATTGTGTAGATGAAGAACTTCACCGCCGCGTAGATCTTGTTCGTGCTGCCCCAGATCCCGATCAGGAAGTACATCGGGATCAGCATCGCCTCCCAGAAGATGTAGAAGAGGAACAGGTCCAGGGCGACGAATACGCCGACCATACCACCTATCAGAACGAGCAGGAAGGCGTAGAACTCCTTCACGCGCTCGGTTATCCCCTTGTAGGAGGCCAGGATTGCGATTGGGCTGAGGAGTGCCGTCAGGATCACCAGCCACAGGCTGATTCCATCAACGCCGACGAAGTAGTTGATGCCGTACGCCGGTATCCACGAGGCACGCTCGATGAATTGCATATCGGCGCTCGTCTTATCGAATCCCCAGTACAGCCGCAGCGAGATCAAGAACGTGACCAGCGATATCCCAAACGCGAAGTTCTTGATGAACAGCTCATGCCGGCGGTTGACGAGCAGGAGGAGTACCGCCCCCGCGACCGGGAGGAAAACCAGTATCGTGATTATGTGCGATTGTATGAGTTCCATATTGCTCTACCTGGTTGGTGCGGATTTGAAATCCTGCACCCATTGGCAAATTGGGGTCTGTGACCCCACCCCCTGCTCGTCAATGGTCTAGAATATCGAGTTCTAGCGGCCCTTCCTCTCTGAGTATATAGGAACCAGCGCTTGAGTGCCACCAGTACTCAGGCTTTCCAACTAGTCCCTTGCGTACCGGGTTGTTATGCAAATATTCCAGCTTCTGCAAGAAGAACTTCTCTGATTCCAGAGTTTCGGGATGAAAACCATCCTGCCATACCTTGTAAGCTCCTGCCGGCCTGCCCGCTTTTCGCGCAGCATCCCGAAACACCCAGTCAAACAACGTCAGCCCGTCGGCTCGGACCTGTCTTACAATCTCTTTCGACGTGTGTTTGCGCGAATCCCTAAGGATTTCCGACAAGTCGGTGCCTGGTTCAGCGGAAATGACAGCATGGACATGTGTCGGCATCACTACATAGGCATGCACAAGCAGCCCTTTCTGCTGCCGGCAGTACTCGAGGCTGTCGGTGATCAGCTGACAGTATGAGTCAGACACGAATACCGGAAGCCACTCTTCGACGGTCCAAGTGATGAAATGGGGCTGCAACCCCTTTTCCGCAATCCGGTAGCGTCTCAAACGATGCATACTCCTTTTAATTGCGTCGGCTTTGGGAGTCATAGACTCCATCTTGCCGTTGCGGGCTAGATTGCAAATCTAGCCCGAACGGGACCGGGCCGGGGCAAGGCTGCAAATCCTGCCCCAACGGGACCAAACAAATCCAGCCGGAACGGGCTCTCTTGTGTTCCCTCGGGTCAGGAGTTTAACTCCTGCCCCAACGAAAGGGGGAGTTCGCACGTCGGCCCCCCTCCCTCGTTCGGAATCCCCCCATGTTCGGGATGGAGTTGCACTCCATCCCGAACGTCAGGATTATCCTACCTATACAGCAAGTATGCCACCACCAGCACGACCCCCATCAGCATGGTGAAGGCGTAGTTCCTCACGTAACCGGTCTGCACCCGGCGGAAGATCGAACTCAATGCACCCACGAGCCACGCGGTGCCGTTGACCGTACCGTCCACGATTCCTATGTCGAAAATCCGCCACAGACCGGTTGCCAGCGCGGTTCCCCCTCGTACGAAGATGGCGTGGTAGAACTCATCTACGTAGTATTTGTCGAACATGGCTCTGTAGAGTCCCGGCACTTTTTCCGCAATGGCGCGTGGAAGCCTCGTGTTAACCGTGTACATATACGCGGCGGCCCCCAAGCCGATGATTCCAGCGAGCACCGAAAGGATCATCAGCGTCAGCTCCAGACCAGCCGAGGCCCCCGCCGCCTCATGCCCGCCGACGGCAGGCTCCAGGAACGAGGCGATCGCGTTGTGGCCTCCGAGCACATGCGGCACGCCCACGAGGCCCACCAGGAGCGAGCCGACCGCCAGGATGATCAGCGGCCAGCCCATCAAGCCGGGCGATTCGTGCACGTGTGCCTCAACCTCCGGTTCGATCCGTGACGACCCGTGGAAGGTCTTGAAGTACGCGCGCCCCATGTACAGCGCGGTCAGAAGCGCGGTGACGAATGCCATCGCCCAGAGCGCTTTCGGGAACCAATCAGGGCCCAGGTGAGCCGTGAATGTTCGGAAGAGTATCTCGTCCTTGCTGAAGAACCCGGCGAACGGTGGAAACCCGACGATTGCCAGCACCCCCACCAGGAACGTCACCGAGGTGATCTTCATATACCGGTGCAGGCCGCCCATCTTCTGCATGTTGGCCTCGCCGTTCATTGCGTGCATTACGCTTCCCGCGCCCAGGAACATGAGCGCCTTGAAGAAGGCGTGCGTCATCAGGTGGAAGATCCCCGCGGCGAACGCCCCGACTCCCGTTGCCAGGAACATGTAACCGAGCTGGCTGATCGTCGAGTAGGCCAGAACGCGCTTCAAGTCGTTCTGAACCAGGCCGATCGTCGCCGCCACGAATGCCGTCAGAGCGCCGAGCCCCGCGATGACCATCATCGAGACGGGCGCGAGTTCGAAGAGCACATAGTTCCTCGCCACCATGTAGACGCCGGCGGTGACCATGGTTGCTGCGTGGATCAGGGCGCTGACCGGAGTCGGACCCTCCATCGCGTCGGGAAGCCAGACGTAGAGCGGAATCTGCGCGGATTTGCCCGTAGCTCCCATGAACAGCAGCAGGGTGATCGCCGTGATGATGGGAGCGCCGACGCTGAACAGCTTTGGCGCCGCGCCGAAGACGTCCACATAATCCAGGCTGCCGAAAGTCACGAAAATGAGCATGACTCCGAGGGTGAACCCGAAGTCGCCGACGCGGTTGACGACGAACGCTTTCTTGGCCGCATCGGCAGGCGCTTTCCTCCGGTACCAGAAGCCGATCAGCAGGTAGGAACACAAACCGACCAGCTCCCACCCAACGAACAGTAGGAGGAAGTTGTTCGCCAGGACGAGAGTCAGCATCGAGAACATGAACAGATTCAGGTAGGTGAAGTACCTCGCGTATCCGTCGTCGTGGTTCATATAGCTGGTCGAGTAAACGTGGATCCAGAAGCCGACGAACGTTACAGCGAGGATCATCAGCGCGGACAGTGAGTCCACCATGAGCGCGACATCAACGTGGAAATCGCCGGAGGCTATCCATGTGAACAGGCGGACGGTATAGGGGGCGTCATGGATCCCACGGCGGAGCAGGTCGGCGAATACCAGCGCCGAGACGATCAAGGAAGCAAAGACCACTGCACACGCGACGAGGCCGGCCAGCGCCTTGCCCAGCCTTTTTCCGAAGAACCCGTTTATCAGCATTCCTGCCAGCGGAAATGCCGGCACCAGCCATACGTAGTCTATCATGCTCATGAGTCCCAAGTCACCGATCGGGCCCAGGAATCGAATTCCTGGGCTAGCCCCAAGCGAAATCCGCCGTGGCGGATTCGGCAAAACTCCAGTCCGGTAGGACTTTGCTCTCCTGTAGCCCAGGCGTTTTTCCCGCCGCAGGCGGGATCCCGTCTGAAAGCGGGACAACCCTGGGCTCGCTGGTCGGAGCCGGAGCATAGCCGGCTCGCCAAGCGTGCTTATTCCGATCGTTGGGGCGGGAGCTTAACTCCCGCCCCAACGATCTTCGCTAACCCCTACCACCTCATTAGATCTATCTCATCCACGTTGATCGTCTTCTTCGTCCTGAATATGGACACGATGATCGCCAACCCGACCGCCACCTCGGCTGCCGCAACGGCTATGATGAAGAAGACAAACATCTGGCCGTCGAGCGAGTGAAGGTGGCGCGAGAAGGTGATAAACGTTAGGTTCGCGGCATTGAGCATCAACTCGATGCACATGAAGATGACGATCGGGTTGCGCCGCACCAACACCCCGGCCACGCCGATCGTGAACAGTATGGCGCTTACCCACAAGTAATAGGATGACGGAATCATTGCTTTCCTCTTGTTGTGAACGCAGAGGACCTGGACGATGCGTAATTCGTAACGCGTAAAACGTAAAACGTAACGGGGCCACGCCTCCCGAGTTACGCTTTACTCGTTACGCATTACGGCCTGTGATTCCCCTCTGCGTGTTTCTGCGTTCCGGCCGCTAAACTCTGCGTTTTGCCAAGTATATCGCCCCGACGATGGCGACGAGGAGCAGTACCGACGTCACCTCGAACGGGAATAGATAGTCTGTGAAGAGCACCCCGCCGATTGCCTGAACCTGCCCGATCTCGTTGACACGTTCCGGCGGGAACTCGCCCGGTACGCCGGTAATGAAGTTCGAACGAAGCACGAGCACCGTCTCGAGGAGCAGGGCCAACGAGAACAGCACCGCGAGCGGCTTCTGTTTCCTCAAGCGGTCGTGAAGGTGCTCCTCGCCCCTGACGTTCAAAAGCATGATGACGAATAGGAACAGCACCATTATCGCACCGGCGTAGACGATGACCTGAACCACCGCCAGGAACTCGGCGTTCAGCATCAGGTACATCACCGCCAGTGAGAAGAAGTTGACCACCAGGAACAGTGCGCTGTGCAGCGGGTTCCGGTTCAGCACAACCCCCAGGGCCGCCACAATCGCAACTGTGGCCAATATTGCAAACAGCAGGAGTATCATCGGCCTATCCCCAGGCGCTCCCTGGGCGTCCAGCTCCTCAGACCGCCCTCGCGCTTCCACGAGTTCGGTTCCTTCTCCAGAAGCTCTTCTTTCTTCGCAATAAAGTCCTGGCGGTCGTAGTTCGCCAGCTCGTAGTCCATGGTCATCATGAGCGCCTCCGTCGGGCAGGCCTCCACGCAGAACCCGCACCAGACGCATCGAATCCAGTTTATCTCATAAAGACTGGCATACCGCTCGCCGGGCGAGACTCTGTGCTCGTCGGTGTTCATCCCCGCCTCGATGTAGATGGCGCGCGAGGGACAGACCGCGGCACAGAGCGAGCACCCGATGCACTTCTCCAGGCCGTTCTCGTGCTTGGTCAGCACATGACGACCCCGCCAGACGCGTGGAATGGACGGCCGCTCGGGATACTGCACCGTCACCGGCCTCATGAAGAAGTGCTTTATAGTTGTCGCAAGTCCCTTCGCGAGCGCGAAGGGCACCCAGATTATGCTGCTCAGCATTCTACAACGCCCTTGTCCGCCAGGTTTCAGGTTACAACTGTCGAGTTCCAAATTGGCAGCGGCGCGGGTCCACAACCTGGAACTTGCAACCTGGAACTTCCAACCTGAAACTTCAAACCCTCACACTACCGCCATATACACGCCTGTCGCGAACACGTTCGCCAGGGATACCGGGATGAGCACTTTCCAGCCGAACCGCATCAACTGGTCGTACCGGATCCTGGGGAACGTTGCCCGCAGCCACATCGCGAAGAATACGAATCCGAAAACTTTGACAAAGAACCAGATCACGCCCGAGAGCCACGCTGCGCCGGGCAGCACCGGCCCCGACCAACCTCCCAGAAATAGGGTTGTCGCCACGGCGCCCATCGCGATCATGCCGACGTACTCGCCCATGAAGAACATCGCAAACTTGAAACTGCTGTATTCCGTGTGGAACCCGCCGACCAGTTCGCTTTCCGCTTCCGGCATGTCAAACGGATGACGGTTCAGTTCTGCGATCGCCGCCATCATGAAGACGACGAACCCCACGATCTGCGGGCCGACGAACCACCCGCCTTCGATTTGCGCCTCTACGATCGTGCGCATGCTCAGCGATCCTACCGCCATTGCGACTCCCACCAGCGACAAGCCCATTGCGAGTTCGTAGCTGATCATCTGTGCGGACGAGCGAAGCCCGCCGAGCAGCGAGTACTTGCTCTGCGAGGACCACCCACCCAGAACCACCGCATACACGCCCAGCGATGAGATTGCGAGTATGTACAGGATGCCGATATTCAGGTCGGCGATCTGCAGCGGGATCGTCCGGCCGAAGATCGTGATATCCTCACCGAATGGTATCACGGCAAAGAAGAGTAATGCCGTCACCATGGCAACCGCCGGCGCCACGATATACACCGGCTTGTCCACGCCCGCCGGGATGATATCTTCCTTCGAGATGAGTTTGAGCGCATCCGCAATCGGCTGGAGCAGCCCCGCGGGCCCCACCCGGTTCGGCCCGACACGGTCCTGCATGTAGGCAATGACCCTCCGCTCCATCCATATGAGAACGGGCACGAGGATCATCACGACGGCGAAGATCGCAATCACTCTTACTGCTATGATCGCTATGTTGATTATCAAGTCCATATTCTTCTGCGCTTTGTTTCTTCCGTTCTCCCGCGATCACGTTGAACGCGGATGCTGGCTGACGCGTAATACGTAAAACGTAACGCGTAAGAGGCCGTCCCCTTACGTTTTACGCTTTACCGGCTCTTCTCTCCCTTCTCGACCTTCACGTAATCCGCGTCTCGGTTCTTATCCATCAGGACGTTTGCCCCGGCGCCAGCCATCCTCCGGGGGATGGTGACCGTCCCGGGCCGGCATGCCTTCGTCACGACCGCGCGCCCGGCAATACTCCCCTTCGGCGAAGAGATGGTAACCCTGTCTCCATCCGAAATGCCGAGGTCGCGTGCGTCGCGGGAGTCCAACTCGACGCGTGCCTCCGGTACAAGGCCCTGGATCGCCGGCGAATTCTGCACCAAAGTGCCTCCGTCGAGGAGCAGCGCCCTGGTCAGCAGGAGCATTGGGTACTCTGGGGTTCCGGTAGAAAGCGGCTTGTACTCGATCGGCTCGACTTTCCACTTCCCGAATTCGTATTCCTTATCATACAGCGCGTCAGTCCCAGGGTGTTCGAATGTCGGGCAGGGCCACTGGAGACTGCCGTCCGACAGCCACTCGTGTTTCATGCTCCCGTACATGTGCACCAGGCGAGAGACTTCCTCCATGACCTCGGCGGCGGTTCTGTAGGGGAAGTCGCCGCCCATCAGGCCGGCGAGGGCGCTGATCGCGTGCCACTCCGCCTGGGCCGGACCGATTGTCGGTATGCCCTGGCTGATCCGCTGAACCCGACGCTCTACACTGGTGAAAGTCCCGTCTTTCTCCGCGTAGCTCTTCCCCGGCAGCACAACGTCGGCAAGCTCGGCCGTATCGGTCAGGAAAAGATCATGCACGACGAGGAAATCGAGTGTCTCAAAGGCTTCCCTGGCCAGCGATGCGTCAGGAAACTCGGCTATCGGATCGGCGCCCATGATGTAAAGCGCCCGGACCGCTCCCCCGGCGGCCGCGCTGAGCATCTCGCTCGTGCCGAGGCCGGTCTTTTCGGATACCTCGGCCTTCCACGCCTCAGAGAAGGCCTCCCGATTGACCGGATCGCTGACCGGGAGGTGTCCCGGCAGCATATCCGGCAGCAGGCCCATGTCTATCGCGCCCTGGGAATTATTATCGCTGATGACGGGATGTACCCCACCGTTCGATCTTCCTACGTTTCCGGTGATGATGGCCAGATTCGCCAGCGCCCGGACTATGCCGTCGGAGTATGGATGCTCCAGGACGTCGTGCCCATAAAGGATGATGCCCTCATCCGCTCCGCCGCGAGCGAACGCCCGCGCCGCTTCCTGCAAGACTTTCGCCGGGATGCCTGCGAGCTTTTCCACCTCGGCGGGCGTATAATCTTCGACCGACTTCTTCAATGATCCGATTCCCTCGGTCCGCGCTTCGATGTATTCCTTATCCTCAAGCCCTTCGGACAGGATGACGTTGATGATACCGTTGATAATCGGGATTTCCGCCCCGGGTAGGTAGCTCAGTCGGTGGCGTGAGTAGCGGTCGTACTCGCTGTTCTTGGTGTTAACTACGATAAGGTGCGTGTTCCTATTGACGACGGCTTCGCGTACCCACAGCGCCCCGACCGGCAGCTCCTCGACGATGTCCGTGCCGAAGAGGAGGATAACCTTTGCGTTGTGTATGCTCTTCAGCGAGGCGGTGCCCGCATCGTAGTCGAAAACCTTGCCCAGACCGCCCGACTCGGCAGTGTGTTTCAGGTTCAGTCGGTGGTCAATGTTATTCGTGCCGATGACCGCCCGCATGAACTTCTGGAAGAGGTAGTTGTCCTCGTTCGTGCATTTGACCGATCCGATGCCGCCGATGGCGTCCGCGCCGTGAGCCTTCTTGATCTCTTTGAGCCGCCTGGCGGTCTCGCCGAGTGCTTCACCCCAGGACGTGGGAACGAGCTCCCCATTCTTTCGGATGAGGGGCGTGTCCAGCCGGTCCTCGCTGTTCGCGAACTCGAAGCCGAATTGGCCCTTGTCGCAGAGCCATGCGCCGTTGACGTCGGGGTTCTCGCGTGCAACGTGGCGGAGGACCTTGTTGCGGCGTACGGCGAGCGACATGTTGCAGCCGACCGAACAGTGCGGGCAGATGGTGCTGAAGTGTGCCGGCTCCCATACGCGGCACTTGTGGACGAACGGCTCCGGCAGGAGAGCGCCAACTGGACACACCGTTACGGTGTTGCCGGAGAACTTGCTCTCGAACCGCCCGGCGTTGAAAGTGTTGACAACGGCGGTCACGCCCCTGTTGCCGAAGTTGAGCACGTGGTCGCCGGCGACTTCGTCCATGAACCGGATGCATCGTTTGCACCGGACGCAGCGGTCCATGTTCCGCCGGACCAGCGGGCCGAAATCGTAGTCTTCGGAATGGCGCTTCTCCTCCTGGAAGCGGCTTTCCCCGCGCCCGTAGTAGTAGGACAGATCTTGGAGCTCGCATTCCCCGCCCTTGTCGCAGACCGGGCACTCCAGCGGATGGTTTGCGAGCAGGAACTCGATCTGGCCCTGGCGTGCCTTAATAACCGCCGACGTGTCCGTGCGGACGACCATGCCCTCGGCGACCCTGGTCGTGCATGAGGTCTGGAGCTTCGGCATGCGCTCGATTTCGACTAGGCACACCCGGCAGCCGCCGTAGGGGAGCAGGTGCTTGTAATAGCATACGTGCGGGATCTCGATCCCGAGCTCCTTTGCGGCCTCGATGACCAGAGCGCCCTCCGGCACGCTTATTTCTTTTCCGTCGATGGTAAGTGTTACCATGTCCTATCTAGTTCCGAGAACCCTACCAGTTATGGCCAAGGAGTACTGGAGTAATGAGATTCCCGATACTCCATCACTTGTTCGGGCTGGATTTGCAATCCAGCCCGCATTGGCCGGACGGGGGATTTGTAATCCCCGAACTATCTTGCCTGGATACGCCACTCTACTTCCGGACTGGCTACATCGCCACGACTCGAAGACCCAGTCGCAACGGGTCGCCTGTGGCGCTCCAAAGAAGCTTATCCACTAGATCCAGGGTCGTCACTCTCCCGTGTATAATGCCTTCCATCTCTCTTGCCCGCTCTGCGAGTCGCGAGCGTTGACTCTCCGACGCAGCATCCCAAAACCGCCGGTAGAATTCGAGAACTCCTTTGTAGCCGCCCCCGGATGTATTAGCCAGCGCGCCCCATTCAAAGCGGTCTCGTTGCTCTCCCTCTGCTTCGAAGGCTGCGTAGCTCCACATCTGGATCGAGGTTGCCGCTTGGCTGTCGCAGATGGGAAAGCTGTCCGGGCAGCGGAAGTGCAGCAACTTGGTGACAAACGAATATGGCCGACCGGGCACGCCCGCTTGCGCCACTGCATCCATCGCCCTCGGCACAAACTCCGCCAGCACACCTTCCTCCTGTTGCGAACACCCAAACAGAGCTGGCGGCCCCGCAAACGACCAGCCTTGCTTATCAATTTCATCCAAGACGGCTTCAGCGATCGAGCGCACCCGCGCTACCGGCAAACGTGTTCGATACACCCAGTTCAGACGTCGCACAGGCCCGCTAGCCTCGCCCAAAGCCTGCCGGTCGCGCACGTTCAAGCTTCCGCGCAGTGCGTCGAAACCCCGGCGCATTGGGCCTTCCCAACGGCCGCTCTCTCGGAAGTACTCCGTAATCCTACCACCTGCCGTACTCTCTTTGAGAACGGATTCTACGATTCGCGCCATTGGATCCATGATGCACCTCTCTGGCTAAGCGTTTATATCGACACCTTTCAGGGAATCCGTGGGATTACAAATCCCAGTCTGCCCCTGCGGGCAAGACTGCAAATCTTGCCCGAACTAGAGGGCATATGGGAGACCAATTCCCCCACACACCAGCACTGCGACACTCCCACACTCACATAATCCTCAGCGGATACTCGCACGTACCCTCGCGGATGTGCTGCTCATACTCGTCTCTGAAATACTGGATGCTGCTGGTGATCGGAATAGTTGCGCCGTCCCCCAGCGGGCAAAAGCTCTGTCCGTAAATGTTGTCGCACAGGTCGAGCAATACCTCGATGTCTCCATCCCGGCCGGTGCCTCGAAGTATCCGCCCGTAGATCTTGCAGAGCCAGTCGGTGCCCTCGCGGCAGGGGACGCACTTCCCACACGACTCGTGGCGGTAGAACTTCGTCGCGCGGGCGGCCACACTGACCATGCATGTCCGCTCGTCCATCACCATGATCGCTCCCGATCCCAGCTGCGACCCGGCCTCGTCTACCGACTCGTAATCCATCGGCGTGTCGAGATGCGCCTCGGTCAACACAGCCGTTGAGGAGCCGCCCGGAATGACCGCGCGGATCTTTCGATCCTCCGGGATGCCGCCTGCGTGCTCGTAGATGATCTCTCGCAGCGGAGTTCCGAGCGGCAGCTCGTAGACCCCCGAACGGTTCACGTGCCCGCTGATGCAGAAGAGTTTCGTGCCCTTGCTCTTCTCCGTGCCGATGCCCGCATACCAGTCCGGACCATTCAGTACGATGTGCGGCACCGTGGAAAGCGTCTCCACGTTGTTGACGACCGTCGGCTTTGCGTACAGCCCGTGGGTCGCCGGGAACGGGGGCTTGAGCCTCGGATCACCGCGCTCTCCCTCAAGCGAATCGAGCAGTGCGGTCTCCTCGCCGCAGATATACGCACCCGCGCCCCGGTGAACGACTACGTCGAGATCGAACCCGGAGCCTAGGATCTTCTCGCCGAGGTAGCCCTTTTCGCGGGCCTGGTCTATCGCCTTTTCGAGCACCTGGGCCCCGTGTGCAAACTCGCCCCGGATGTATATGAAAGCCTTGTTCGCCCCGATGGCGTAGCTGGAGATGGCGATTCCCTCAATCAACTGATGCGGCTTCTTGTCAATCAGCAGGTGATCCTTGAATGTGCCCGGCTCGCCCTCGTCCGCGTTGCACACGAGGAACTTCGGCGTGACGTCCTTCGGCAGGAACCCCCACTTCATGCCGGTGGGGAAACCTGCGCCGCCGCGCCCGCGCAGCCCCGAACGCTTCACGAAGTCTACCAGCTCGTCCGGCGTGTGCTCCTTGAGCGCCTTCGCCAGGCTTTCGTAGCCGCCGTGCTTGCGGTAGACCTCGATATCGTCGAGGCCCTCCACCTCTATGTCTTTCAACAGTATCTTTTGTTCGGGCATTTTCTCTCAGGGTTCCAGGGATCCGGGATTCAAGGGATCCAGCGAACCTCTCAATCCAAAGACTCGAGCAATTCGTCTACTTTCTCCGCTGTAAGATTCTCGTGGAACTTTTCATTGACTTGCATCACCGGCGCGGTCCCGCAGGTTCCCAGACACTCGACCGTCGCCAGGGTGAACTTTCCGTCGGGCGTCGTCTCGCCTTCCTTGATGCCAAGCTTATCGCTGATACGGTCCAGGATGTGCTGAGCCCCCATCAAGCTGCACGAGACGTTAGTGCACACCTGCAGGAGATACTTCCCAACAGGCTGCTCGTGGAACATGGTATAAAAACTTGCTACTGATTCCACGTCGCCGGGGCTCACCTCGAAGCAGTCGGCGACCTCCGTTATGACCTCCGGGCTCAGGTGGCCCTGGTCTTCCTGCGCCACGTGGAGTGCGGGCAGCATCGCGGACCTGGGGTCCGGATACTTCGCGCGAAGTTCCTCGAGTTGTCTCTTAGCGTCGCCAGATAGCATGTCGGTTTTCGTCAAACCAGTTCGGGAGGGTATTGTCCATCCCTATCTCGTTTTTTCACTTAACGGGTGAGCCCGTTCGGATTGGGCGATTCCGCGGTCGCCCCCGTCTGGAAGCGGGACCGTCCGTAGGCGGGACATCCCGGGCCGAACTCTGTCCGCCCCTGAGGGTTTAGGCCCGGGCTTACCGATCCACTTCCCCCAAAACTATGTCAATGCTTCCGATCGCCGTGACTACGTCCGCGACCAGCCCGCCCTCCACCATCGTTGGCAGGGCCTGGAGGTTTGCAAACGAAGGCCCGCGTACACGGACCCGCCACGGATGATTGCTTCCATTGCTGATGACGTAGAAGCCCAGCTCGCCTTTAGACGATTCAATCGGGACGTACGCCTCGCCGGCCGGTGGACTGTACCCCTCGGTCATGATGATGAAGTGGCGTATCAGCTCCTCCATGCCCTTTGCGAGGTGCTTCTTCAGAGGGCCGATGTCGCGCGAGCCCTCGATCTCCTGGAGGCCGCCGGGAACGTTGAAGTGGCCCACGCGCCCGTCTGTTGGAGGCACGCATTGGGGCGAGTCGGCATAAATCGGGCCGTCGGGAAGGCTCTGCATCGCCTGGCGCACGATGCGGACGCTCTGACGCATCTCCTCAAGGCGCACCAGATAACGGTCGTACGTATCTCCCGCCTGTCCGACCGGGACGTCGAAGTCGAACTTCTCGTAACCCGAGTATGGGTTCGACTTCCTTATGTCCCACCTGACGCCGCAACCGCGGAGCATCGGCCCGGTGACGCTGTGGCTGATTGCGATGTCCGCCGGGAGTACCGCGACTCCTTTCGTGCGCTCCAGCCAGATCTTGTTCTTCGTCAGGAGGTCCTCGTACTCATCTATCTTGCTCGGGACCACGTCCATGAATGCCAGTGTCTCGCTCACGAAGTCGTCTGAGACGTCATTGGCCAGCCCGCCGGGCCTTATGTACGACGGTGTAATCCTCCCGCCCGCGATCATCTCGACCAGATTCAGGATCGTTTCCCGCTCGCGCATGCAGTAGATGAAAACCGTGGCCGCTCCGATGTCCATCGCGTGCGTGCCGAGCCAGACCTGGTGGCTCATTATTCTCTGGAGTTCCGCCATCGCGACCCGGATATGCTTGCATCGCTCGGGGACGTCAATGCCCATGAGCTTCTCCACGCTCAGGGCATACGCGAGTTCATAGAGGAGGGGAGAAAGGTAGTCCATCCGCGGACATAGGGCAACGCCCTGAAGGTACGTCTTGGATTCGTAGAGCTTCTCGAAGCCGGTGTGCAGGTAGCCGATAACGGGCCGCGCCTGTACGACTGTCTCGCCCTCGAGCTCGAGCACGAGCCTGAGCACTCCATGCGTGCTCGGGTGCTGGGGCCCCATGTTCAGCTCCATGGTCTGGCGCGTTAGGACGTCTTCCTGTGCTTCCCGGTCGGTTGTTATCTGATCAAGTTCCATGGAACTTCTTTAGAGCACATCCCGCACGTCTTCGTAAAGCAAAACCGTCTCCTCGCGTGTTCCGAGGAGCGGGAAATCCTTCCTGAGCGGATGTCCCTGCTCGTCGTCCGGCATGAGAATGCGTGTGAGGTCCGGGTGGCCGGTGAAGGTGATGCCGAACATGTCGTAGACCTCGCGCTCGAACCAGTTCGCGCCCGGCCAGACGTCTGTCACGGAGGGGAGCGCCGGCTCCCCGGCGTAGACGGGCACCTTCAACCTCAGCCGATCGTGGGTCTT
>Ga0114930_10000900_pt1 | contig 30000 bp, 32 predicted proteins | sample AnhtaG_FD_87300 | JGI IMG/M metagenome (GOLD analysis project Ga0114930, IMG submission 87300) | Deep subsurface microbial communities from Anholt, Denmark to uncover new lineages of life (NeLLi) - Anholt_01485 metaG | ecosystem: Environmental > Aquatic > Marine > Oceanic > Sediment | place... | reverse complement strand
TTTTACTAACTTAACTTCGACTTTTTCAAAATTGCTCATGATGATCATTTTTCTTTGTTAGGATATTTAAGAAAGAGATAGATTTAAATGAAACCAGTAGGATAACTTTGTAATTTTCAACTATTTTAGGAAAAGAATAAAAACACACCAGAAGAATTCATAGCAGATTTATGTGAAAGAATAGATAATGCCTATAGAATTGTGATGGAAGTAGAAAGTAAGACGAGTCAATTGGCGTGTATAATAGGGTTTTTAAGGGGGTTCAAAGGGAGGCTGAATCGCGTGTGTGATAGTCCATTCGATTCAAAATTTAGTAATGAGCACGGTGGTGAATTAAAAATTGTGGGAGAGGAGACTTTTATCGGGGAAAAGATCGACACTTCAGAAGAATTCATCAAGGATTTTCACAACAGAATTGATACTGTTTATGCAACCGCAATGGAAGAAGAGCAAGAATTACCTCGATTAGCTTATTTGGTAGGAGCTTTGATAGGTCTTAAAAGTAGACTGAATCGAGTTTGCGGAATAGATGAATTAATAAGGGATCGTTCCTAATTGTGTGTTGATATGCCGAAATTCACAGAACGAACTGCCTTGAAAGAAATCGTAAAGTTTGCGAAACGAGAATTTCGGGAAAAAAGACCTCAAAATGTACGAGTTTTAAGAGTTAAAGATGAGAAAATCCTCTCGATTGGTGGTCCAATTCCAGCCATAACGATAAAAGAAACGCAAGTCCCTTTTTATATTGTAGCTTTAGATTACGGCGATATGTATAGGTTGTATAATTTTAGGAAAGATGGAACTCTAATCATGGGGGAAAATGTTGAGAAAGATTCTGATAAAATGAAGGAAATCGAAAACTCAACTAAGACTGAATATATTATTCCAACCAAAAAACCTTAATACTACAAGAATAGATATTTATATTACCATTTTTCCACACACACTAAATAAAAAGAAAAATATGTAATGCAATTATATTGCTTCTAAATTTCTTAGAGGTTTTTAACAATAATTTGATGTCTTAATCCCTCATAATGTTCCTCGACTTCAATATATTTTAAATAAGTCTCAAAACTTACCCATATAATTACCATTCTGTCTCGACACGCGGTAACAATTACATTTCCATTAGGGGAAATTGCAATTTCATTTATCTCTTCCTCATATCCGGGAAAATCCTGTTTGATTGGCAACGTCTGAATAAGCTCTTCAATAGAAGTATCCCAGATTTTTAAAAGTCCTCCCTCTTCTAGAGCCCCTTGACAACCTCCTATAATGAACCGATTATCAGGAGGCAGTACAAAAGAAATAAGAGAAAGTCTTTCCCCCAATCACTTGTCTCTTCTAAGCGAATTTCTTTTATTTCTTTTCTTGATTCAATATCCCATATTTTAATGATACTTCCGAAAGAACAACTGAAAATCTTCCTGCTATCATTCGTTATTTGTACTTGAAGAACGGATTTTTTATGACCTACAAATGTGGTGAGTAATTTTCCGGTATCAGTATCCCAGAGATTGATGGTCTTATCAAATGCTCCACTTACCAAATATTTACCATCCTTGGAAAATGCAAGACAAGAAACTTCCCCCCAATGAGAATTTAAGGTTATTTTCAATTTTCCTTCATTTAAATCCCAGACTTTTATAGCACATTCACTCATCTCAAACTTGATAGATCCGCTGGCTAAGTAATTAGAATCAGGAGCAAAAATCATGCAATTAACATCATCCTTATGTCCTTTAAGAGTATACGCTAACTCTCCGCTTTCAAAATCCCATATTTTTATATCCTTATTTGAAGTGCTCGCTACATACTTGTTTTCACGAGAAACAGCTAACGCGTCTACTTAAAGATTACCTGATCAGTGAACAGAGAGAACTATTAAAACGCCTTCCAGTAGGACATGCTTATATCCTATGCAAGGGAAAACATGAGCCGCAAATAATTAGGTTCCCATATCTAAATTAATTTTTTTTCCTTTTATATTAATTAGATTATTAATTCTTCTTATTATTTTGACATTTTGTAATCTTTTTCTAAGAGTTTTCTTGATCAAGTTGTATAACCTTATTGTAAACCTCGATCTCTTTCTTAGTAAAAACCGAGTCAATTTCTTCTGCTTTAAATTCGATGATATTGAAGAATATCCCATTTATCGCCTTTATTAGTTTATCGAACAAACCATTAAAAGAAGAGTAGAATATACAGTCATAATCTTTTATCATGGAGAAAAGTAAATCTTCTGGGGTTCCTCTTTTTTGGTTGCTATTAATTAAAATAATTGCTTTTCTTCCCATACCATAAATTACACCCAGTTCTAGAACAACATTAGGTGAATATTTATCAAGTAATACAATTGCATATTTATTATTGAAAATTGTACAACAAATTTCTTTCGACCAACTTAACGACTTAAGTCTTTCCTGTTTAAGAATTGCTTTTAAATTGTATATACTTAAAATTCTTTCAATGGATTTAAAAATTTCAAAATTTTCTTTTATACTGTAGTTCATTGAAATGAAAACACCGTTCCCTTCATTAATATCAAAGTATTGGTCCTGACGAAATTCACATAAATTTCCTGATTTCCAACATGATGACTTTATTTTTTTATTGAAATATTGAGGATATTTAGCAATTAAAAAGTCCAACTTCTCTTGTACTATTGATACATCTACTCTCCCTCCAAAAAAATTGTAAAAAACATCTAAATATCGAACTTTCCTATGTGAATCAATAATTTCTCCAGGAATTTCGAATTTCTTAACACTTTCCAAGGCTTTTTCATAACACATCATTGCAAACATAACTGAATCAGAAGTTTTGAATGTTGCACCCAAAGGGATCCAATTTTCTGGTATTTCAAGGAGTAAACCTGCAATATTAATATATATATCGCCTAAAACATCGAAGTGGTTTCTAATAGCAACACGATCTGCTGACATATAATTCTTACTTAAAAAATGCTCTAAAACGCCAATATTGAAGTCTAATAAGTAAATAATATAGTTTAGTTTTTCAATATATGTTTGCCAGTATTTAGGAACAGACTTACTCTTCTTTGCATGATATCTGTTCAATATCCCGTCTACTGAACGTTTATAATCTGCATCAAATTCCATTGAGAGAACTTTTGGTAATTCAGCCCATAAGATCCTAAATTTAATATTTGAGAGTAAGAAAATAACTTCTAGATCATGGGTTGAAATATCATCAAATCCTTGTTTTATAATTACATTAGAACCATATTTAATTAATTCATCAATGTCAGAAGTTGGCCACTGCACAGATTGAATTAGTTTTAATCTTTCTATAATCTCTTCTAATAATTCGTTTTTTTTTCCCTAACAACAGATTGTTCGTATACCTTAAATTTTTGCTTTAAGTTATAAATTTTGTCAACGATTTCATTCATTTTCTTATTTACTAAAATTTAAGAATAATTCTTGATTTATAATGTGTCTATAATATATAAATTTAGCAAAAAATTTGTATTGTGTTTAAAATGAAGGTTTGAGATATAGCATTCTTTATTATTTTACTACAGTATCATCAAATCAACAGGTTCCTATATTTAATTTTTTTTATGAAATTAAACTATAATTTTTGCAGCAATTCAGGATTTCCCGATTAATTTATGAGAGAATTCATTCGATTTTAAATCCATGAATTTAACGATAGGCAATGCTGCAAAATTGAGAAAAATTAAAATCAAAAGTCAAGATAACTATAAATCTATAAAAAGCTTAGAAAAATCCCACTCAATTCTATTTAAATATAATAGTAGGGATAGTATAATCATGGTCAAAAAAATTAAGCGTGTCAAAAAAGTTCCTAAAGTTAAAAAGGTTAAAAAAAGTAAAAAAGCTAAGGAAGTCCCAAAAGTTGAGGAAATCAAAGAAGTAGATTCAATATGATTATCTAAAGAATTCTAATGATTAAACTATCCTCTATAAGAGGGGAAGAAGTGAATAATAAAAATAAATCTTATTTAAGAGACTATATAATAAAAGGAAAAAAAGAAAAGTTAAGGAGAAAATCAGTTGAGGCAATTATTCAAGAAAATTTCAAAATTTCTGAGGAAGAAGGGGTTACCTTAAGAGCTGTAATAAGTCCTGCTGATTATCCATATGATGAACAATTAGATTTTAATCCATTTGAGTTTAAAAATTTCTTCAATCAACTTATAAATAGAATTTATAGTTTCAATAAGGAAAATCAGTCAGCTTTCTTCTTTGATCCCCAAGGGTCAATAATAGATTATTCAGCTTTTCTCATTCCAATCCATCCTGACAAATGGATGAGTGAAAGAAAAAGTGATAGATTTAATAATATTATGATTAAACAGGATGGTGTTATACTCTTTATTACCTCACAGAATGTCCTAATAGATAACAAAGTTATACTAGATTTAAAACATTTATCGCGGCATTTAGAAATATTATTTACTCAGATTATCCCAGAAATCTATGAAAAAATGAATTATGAAGACAGATTAAATATCGATATCGATTGTTTTGGATTAAGTGATAGTTATCTTCAAATTGGAGAATATCCTGAAAACGTTAAATTACCAAGAGACACATCGAGTATATTTAGTCAATCTTATATCTTAAACCTTCAAAACCCAATCAAAATTAGTGATATAATTATTCTTGACATAAGAAGACTATTTGAATTCTAGAACATGCATTTTCTTCGTCTATAGGCTTAGAATAATTAAACAAAGATATGGGAAAAGATTAGAAAATGTCATTCAACATCAATTCAAGCAAATCTCCTAAAAGAACAAATTTCTTCACAAATTGGTAATTATCATTCCTAATGAAATTGTCTAAGAATTGTCTAAAATCGATGGGACGAGTGAGATTTGACCCTAAATGGATATCTGATGTTAATAAAAGTTCTTGATCAAATCTCATATCAATAACTCAGCTTTAATACAGTGCGTCTTCCTCTAACTTTTATTTTCTTTTTCAAGTTTACATATGGAATAAGTTGTCATTAAAAGAAAGATTGAGAAGGTGAACTATGTAAAATTAAAAACCTTTAAGAAAAATGTTAAAAAACTTATTAATAAAGCTATTATAGAAAAGAGATCAGATTTTCTTGACGATATATCTTGTTTCTTTTCATTTTTAATATTAATCTTATTTTCTAAAACTCCAATATAATTATTTATTATATTATTTTTAATTTTAAATTTTTCTTTCAATCTATCATTTTCAATGATGTCTTTATTCAATATTATTCGCAAATATTCATCATTTATCTTCGTCTTAAGATCTTTAAATAATTCTAGATTTCTAGATAAATCTTCTAAATTAAATATCAGTTTTTGATATTCTAATATTCTGTTTAGGCTTTTAATTGGATAATAAGTTAATGTTATAAACCTATACCAAGTATTTAAATCATTTAAAATTATTTCTAAATTTTCATTAAACTTATCTATTCGAATGATGTTCATAAGAAAAGAGATATTCATTAATATTTTTGAATACTTTATTCTCTAGCGTATATCTACTAATAATGTTGAAGATATCCCTGAAATTTACAATACGACTGAGATATCGCATCTTCCGCAAAACAGAGAGAAGAAGGATTGTAAGACAACTATTGCATATAATGCCAATAATGAGTTCTTCAATAAAAGTAGATTTAGATGTGATAAATAAGGGAAGATAAAAAAATGTAAATAGAGACATAAGAATGGTATAAAAAGATATCTCGAAAAAATGATATTTTTTAGCAAAATTACTCCAATAAGAGAGAGATTTATCTAGCTCAATAAAATAATTTTTAATATAATTATCGGAACTTTCAATCTGAAATAAGTCAATTTTTTGTCCTGAATTGGAATTTTCATTATTAATTTCATCGAAATATCTCTGCAACATTAAGAAATTAAAAAGTGCCTAGCTTATTTCAATTTAAAATATAAAAATAGGAAGGAAATCACAACTAAAAAACCATCTCCTCGTCCGAGCATTTGTTGAGTTATTCCTATTCCATTAGATACAACTCCAGTTATCAATCCTAAATCCTTTGAGTAATTAATCAATTCACCTAAAAAGGGACATAAAGTGCGCTTTGAATAGACCCTTACCTATTTCCTCTATGTTTAGACGATCTGGTTCTACTGATGAAGATTCGAGTATTTGTAAGTTGTTGGAATCTACTGGATAAGAACCATACAATCCCACTAATCGAGCTAATCCTTTATGTGTGATTTCTTTCAAAGCAAATCATTTTTTAAAAGTCTATTATGGATATAATCTTTTTCATTATCATATAACCTTTACGTGATATTAATAAAATTACTCTGTGAACAATTAGGAATAAGATCTAAGACCACTTCTTTGTTGTTTCTGATAATATCCAGTTTTTCACTTAAGGTTTTACCAAAAACACTTATTGGATAGCCTTCCACTTCTATCCGTATTGACCCTACATTTTATGAAGAAATGGAATTATGGTTAAATTGATTAAAACAGAATAAATGAATTTCAATGATACGAGTTATTCTTTTCTATATTTTTGACTTTTTACTTGTGCCTTAAAATCTGATTCTGTGCGTAAAACTAAATCACACGAGATCTGGTTCTTCCAGATTTTAATTACATTATAACTGCTTCCTTTATCACTACGAACATTAAGCCCCTTCTTTAACCGCTCTACCAATGGTGTATATACCTCTCTCTTCTCAGGATCTCCATAAATAGCAAAAATAACATCTAGATCGCTTCTGCTTTTATGTGTTCCCTCTCTCCTAGATCCAGAGCGCGCCACTCCACTCACTTTAAAACCAGAATTATGTAATAAAAAATTCTTTAAGCTCCGCCAGAAAGAGGCATAGGCTTGTTCATATTCTCTTTTAACAGACATTTCTTAATCTTCTTCCCAATTAAAAATAATTATTTTTTTTTGTCTTATTTAAGTATTGATTAAACTGCTTTATTAAGTTTTCAACATTACAATTATCTAAATTATATGAAGTTGTATGTTTCAGAAGGTTATATTGGGTACGAATCTGTAGAAATAATTTTTTATTTGAATTGTCGATTACACCTTTAGATTCTGCTAGTGAGAGAAGTTTTTCTTCTCGATCAATTTTTGTTCGGTTAATAGCCTTTAGGAGCCACAACTCCTCTAATCTCCCTAACATTAATAAAGCTGCTTCTTTTGATATTTTTAGTAATTTAATGCAAACATCATACTGTTTGAACAAATCTACATCAGTAATTTTGATTGAAATGGGTCGATGATATGTTTCCTCTTGACAGGTGAGAATTTCAATCTCTATTCTTTTCCAAAGAAATCTAAATTGTTGTTGTATTTGTTGAAGTGTGTCAGCGCATATCCACTGTTTACGAGTTTCTTTATCCAATTCTTCAAATATGAAGGTTCTAAATTTATAATCAAAACGATAATAACTAATCTCAACTTTTTCTTGCTGAGGTTCTATTAAATATGCTCCATAAACTTCATCTGTTTCCCAAACATCACGCTCCAATAGGAAAATTATAGATTTTTTCGATAACCGACGTGTATTGAATAGTAATATTTTTTTTAATTCGTCATCAAACCAATAAGAATTGTCTTCAAAAAAGTTCCATACATCTTGTAAGTGATCCCTTAAAGATGCAAACATTTTAGGTTCCCATTCATATAATGATGGTTCAAATCGTGGTTTTCCAATGAGTCTTTCATTTTCCATCTCTTCTTTATATGTAATTTTGCGATAAAGTGGAATTTTCTCTATCTGTTTTCCAAAATTCTCATGCTTTTCTAATAATTCTTTCACATCCATAGTAACATAATTGGGATAATGGATTTTAAAATTAATTTTGAGTCGTAAAAAAATATGTTACAAAGGAATCTGAATTGATATCTTTAAAAATTTTTTCTCTCTTTTTCTTTAAATATTTCTACCTATTTTTCCCAATAATACTAAATTGACAAAAAGTGAAATAGTGAAAAAAATGACAGATGCTCATAATCAAAGTTTTTTTGGGCAATCCACAGGAATGTTCATTCAGAGTTCTTCTAAAAGTGAACCATCTATCTTTCTGAGGTTTAGCATATGTTGGATGTCGATCCCTAAATGTTTCGGATCTGTATTTGCCATTCTATTGTAAAATTCTTGCCATTTTTCTTGATCTTTATGAGGTCTTTCTCGATTAAGATTCAGAATTGTAAGATTCTCATCATTATATTTCTGTTTTGCTTGATAATTTTAATCACTGTCACAAAGTTTTCTTAATAAAACAAAAAATAGTGGTCAAAAGTGGCAACATATAGGACAATTCAAGATAGTTTTATAGTTCAAGGCTTTTCCCCTTTAATATGTGATATTTGTAATTTTAGCGATATTACCGAAACTATTTCAGGATATGTCTGTAGAAATTGTGGAATTGTATTAGAAGCTCAAAAATTACAGTATGATAGACCATATAATACGGACCTTGTTCAATATGCGACCGGTATTGGAACAACACAGATAGGAACCAGAAAAGAAAGGGTTGTATCTCCTAACTCAAGGAGCTTAAACCGATTGAGCAAATTCAACAATATTATCGATAATGATAAAATAGCGTATGCTAAGGCACGTAAAGAATTCTCAGGAGTTCTAAATCGCTTAGGCTTAGGAGAGTATAAATCTACAAAAGAAATAGCTTTAGCAAACTTCAAAGAAATTAGGGCACAACTTAGACCAGGTTCGAAATATAGAAATGTAGAAAAACTGGTAGCTATTATTTTATATTTCCGTCTTCGACTTGATAGTATCTCGATAACTATGACAGATTTCTTTAGTGAAACTGAGCTCACAAAAAAGGAATTTAATGACTTCTTTACCCAAGTTCGCGTATATTTTCCTGAATATTTAGAGAGAGATAGGAAAAATTATATTTCACAGAGAATCCTTGAGGTCTGTGAGCATTTTGAATTGGGAATGGCCTTCTATCATCTCTCAAAAAAAATACTACATAAACTATGGGAAGTAGTTAAATGTACTACTGATGATGTTCTTGCGGGACTTGTGTGCTCAATATCAGGCTTATGTGCGTATAAAGGTAAGATTAGCGTAAATGCGATTTGCAGGCGACTTGGTATCAGTATGAGTACCATTCAGGTACAGGTGAAGCGAAAGATTTTAAAGCATTTTAAGGTCGACGGTTTTGTTAGCTTGGTAAGATCTTCGGATTTGTTAGAAAGAATACTGGATCGATTAGGATTGTTAGAAAGGCAAGATTCTTACTTGCAAAATGATCCTATGAATGAATAGCAGGATCCAAATTGGGTTCAAGCCGCCACTTTATTCAAACACGTGGTTGTTCCTTGTGAAGATTACATGTACGAGAGTTTATATGAGTTAGCAAGAGATATCACTACAAAATCGGAGCTTCATAGCAATAGAGTCGTTTATCAACTCTATAGAATTCCTAAATTATCACAAAAATTGAAAAAATTTTGGAATTTAAATTCAGCAGATTTTTTAGAAGAAATTGGGAAGAAGAAAAAATTATCAGTAAAAGAATTAAAGGAATTATCTGATTTATTTTTAGAGACTTTAAATGAAAAAATAAATCCATTGATAAAAGAAATTGAGGATTTAGAGAAAAGAATCAATGAGTTTATTTTTGAGAAAATAGTATGATTAATACAGAACTAATAAATAAATCTTAAAAATCTGACTCATTAATAATTAATTTTTTTTTATTTGATTTTTGATGTTTTAAATAGAATGTCTTTATTTCAATCCAGTGATATTATAAGAATTGTTATAGATACAAATATAATAGTTGCCGTTTCTCTGCCTGAAAGTAAGTATCGGTTAAGATTAAGGTATATTACAACAAAAGACGACAGATCATTCAAATAGACTCTGTCAGAATTACCAGATTTGGAATTTTAGAAAAATTCTATGATTTTTAAATTTAGATAATTTCTGAAATGTGTTTATCTGCTTCATTTACCAAATAGTAATTATTTACTTCCTCTGCTAGCCTCTTTCCTTCTATAAAATTTTCTAAAGCAATATCGTACATTCCAAGTTCTTTATAGCATTTACCCATATTAATATAAGAATCATAAATTAGGTGAACGTCCCATTCAATAAATTTCTCTTCATTTAGTCTATAATCCGGCTCAAGATTTAATACATTTTTAAAGATATTAACTGCTTCATTATAATCTTTAAACATCATTAAGACTTCTCCATATTTTATGTAATATCTTCCCTCTTCTGGATTTTTTTCTATTAATTTATTTATGGTTGCTAGTGCTTCTTCTTTTTTATTTAATTTTGCTAAAAAATTAACTATTTCATAATCAAATACCTTTTCTGGATTTTTTTCTATTAATTTATTTATGGTTGCTAGTGCTTCTTCTTTTTTATTTAATTTTGCTAAAAAATAAGCTTTATCATAAATATAATGTGTTGTAGACGGATCTAAATATATTATTTTAGCAATTTCTTTCAAATAATCATTATGAAAATTCATGTCTTGTAAAAGTTGAATTTTAATGTAATAATATCTTGGATTCTCAGGTGCCAAATCAATTGCTTTATCGATTGATTCCAAAGCGGCATTATATCTTTCTAAATTGTATTGATTTAATGCTTTTGTAATATAAGGTTCAGGAAGCTCTATTCCTTTTAAGTGATTTAATTCAGCTTCGATCATTTCATTTGTCTGAACAATTTTATCTCCCAAATACGGTGGGTAATTTTCGAATATTTTTAAAGAATTCTCATAATTATCGATAACTTCATCTATTATCTTTAAAGAATGCTCGTAATTTCCCATATCATATAATAGGTCCGCTTTCATTCTACAAAATTTATACCCATTAAATACCTTTTCTCCATCTATTTCTTTTGTAATATTTACGAATTCTTCAGTAATTAATTCGGAGGGAATGTATGAAGAAAAATCGTATTTAAATGATGGAAAATGTTGTGGATATTTTGGCCATATTTTAATTGCCTCATCGACTACATTTAAAGCATCATCATATTTTTTCAGCCCAACAAACGCTTCTATTTTATATTCATGGATTTTTGGAGTAGATATTATATGTTTATCAATTATTTTCAGCGCTTCTTCGTAATTTTCTTCTTTTAATTTTTTATTAATTTGATTGCAATAAGCGGGCATTATATACTGGAATATCAATTCTGAGAAATACTCTGGATCATCTGATTCCTCTCCCTTATCTATCATTTTTCGAGCTAGTTCATATTGTTCATTTTCTATAAATAAAGTAGCTACAAATGAGTAAAAATCTGAATTTTCAAGCCTCAAATTTGAAACTATACTAACGACTTCTAAAATAGATTGGAATCCCTTCTCTAATAAGACTAATGTCTTAATCTTATCTTCATAAAAAATTAAATTCTTTGGCGCTAATTCAATAGCTTTATCAATTGTTTTCAATGCCTCATCATATTTTTTCAATCTTAGCAAGATAAAAGCTTTTAATCGATAAATTTCAGCAGATTTTTGATCAAATTTGACGGCTTTAACGATTTCTTCTAAAGCAAGATTATCTTTTCTTTCTTTAAAAAAAAAATCATATGCATTAATTAAAAATTCGTTAGATAAATTTAATTTTTCTTTCATTCTTTCTGAGAAAGTAAAATTCATATCCTTTATATAAAATTCATAATATTCATAAGATTTATTATGTTTTTCTTTTATTTTTTGAGGTGATTCTAATGGTAAAGAACCTATTTCTTTTAATTCGGACATAATTAAAGGGGGTTTTTTGATAAAATCTTCTTTAATATCTTTTATATAATTGTCTAATAATTGATGTAGAGAAGCTCTAAGATCCTTATGGAATAATTTATACTTATTTATTAAATCATCTAGTATATTTTTATAAACATGATATAAATCGATAACCATTCTCCCCTGGTCGCTTCCCGTCCATATCCCTTCTTCACGGAGGATTTCGAGCGAAGGTTTTCCTAGATTTTTTAAATAATACAGATCTTTTAACCGAGATTTAATTGTAGTTTCAAAAAAAATTCCAAATTCACTATTCGAACTAAAATATAATGCCATTTTATTTGGTTCGAGAATTAATTGGTAATATTTAACTCCATATATGTTTTCGCCTACTACTTTTTGTACAAAAAATAAAATATCTGGTTTTGTTATATCATCCCTTGAATTAATATTATATTTTTTTAGAAAATCTTCAATAGAAATATTATTACTTAAGTAAAATCTTGGATGATTTAAGACCAAAAAAAGTAAAAGTTTATTAAATTTCTCTATCGAAAATATATCTTTAAACTTATCAAATGTAATGTCGTTTGCTAATTTTAAAAATTCAAGTTTTATTTCTGATTTAATAACGTCATTTTCTTTAAAAAATTTAGTAATAAGCTCTATATAATTACTAATCCTTTTTTGTTCTATTTTATTTAATGTCTCAAAATCTAAGTTATAATTCTTTAATCTCCTTAAAAGTTCATCTTGACCCATTGAAGTTATCTTATAGACACTTTTTTTACCTTCTTTACTTACCTCCACCCAGTTATTTTTCTTTAGTAATTTAACCCATTTATAAAATGTATTTTTATTCATTCTATCATTAATAGATTTTTCGGAATCGTTAATAAATTCTTCCCGTTCGAGAGGTCCATAATCTCCTAATGTGTAAAGAATAATGTCCTCGTATCTTTTTGCATTCCATATTTGATCAGGAACTTTTTCAGGGATTATATTTTGACTCATATAATTAATATTAATTTTTATTAATTTAAAGTTTATGATAATAGGACATTTCCTATTTTTTATTACGCATCCTAGTAAATAAGACATATATATTTTTTTAATTATTTTATAATTAAAACACTAAAAGGTGATTAAAATTAAAAAAATAATTATTGCTGACATTTCAAATATAGCCCATTATAATTGCCGAGGAGCTCAACCAAGACAGCAAAATATTGATCTCCTATTCTCTACAATTCCAGATGAGATAGAACTTATTAGCATTGCGGATTGCTCTCTATATCATAAAATTGACGATAAAAAGAATTATAAAAAAGATTATCTAATTCCAAAACTAATTATTGAATCACCATCAAGAACTCGAGCAGATGATTTCATCTTAACCTACGCTGCAAAGAATAACTGCTATATTCTATCAAATGATCGATTTGAGGGATATTCTTTTATTTCTAAAGACTGGGTTGACAATCATAGAATTAGTTTTATGATTATTAACAACCAATTGATTTTCCAGTGTCCAGAGCATCTAATCTTTGATATTCATCCAGAACTTCAAAATGAGGCAGAACTAATGGAATCTAATAAAGAGATTATCAATGAATTTTAAAAAAGAGGAAAATAAATAATAGACAATAAAAAATCTTATTTTTTGTAAAAAATACCTTATTTAAAAAATAATAATCAAATTTGGGATTGAAAATGGGAGAGGAAAACCCTATATCTTACAAATTTAGGTGGTTAGATTTTAAAATTACTAGTAGATGTAATAATTTTTGTGTATATTGCGGTATAAAAAATGATCCTCCATCTGCATCAGAAAAACTAGGTTTTCAAATTATAAGAAGAACACTAGATGATGCGATTGAAGCAGGTTTTAATTACATCTGTTTATTAGGTGGGGAACCCTCTATCAGAAAGGATATTGTTGATATAATTAAAATAATTTTGCCGAATACTATCTCATTGAGAAATATTAAAGGGGTATAGTTAAAAATTACACACTTTAATAAATAAAAATAGAGAGTTAAAAATTAGTCAATATTTTTAAGATGATGGGAAAGAAAGAGAAGAGTAAGGAATAAAAATTCCATACTCAAGAGAATACAAAAATTTGAGGATAAAAATATTTTAAGGCAAAAATAGGATTTTTTGATCCATTATATATTGTGGTAGGTTTTTGTGCAATGAGACAAGGCTAGACCAGATATCTGAAGGACCAACTAATAAATAAAAATTTATTTGTGGGTCATGGAAAGCTTTTGTAAAAAGTTTATCTATGTCCTCTATAATCTCTGTGTGGATTTTCTTTTTATTAGTCTTCCAATAGAAGTAACAAATGAAGTATAATTCAGGACTTGCTTCTCTATAATAAGAAGCCCCTTTTCTTAAAAGTCTAAAATCCTCAACAACCCCTTGCTTGAAGCGTTCTCTTTTAACTTTTATCTCAAATAAATGAGTACAATATACTGCCCGTTTTTCGCCGTTGATTCGGTCGCCATCTCTATTTTCTCCATGGACAATTAAATATCCATTAGAGTTATTAATATTACCAACATCATCTTTAGAAAAAATTACAATATCAACCTTATGTGCTCTCTCTTTATCCTCATTTTCAGATTTTATTGTTATATATGGATATTCTCGATGAATTAGATTTGGGTTAATTTCAGGTATTTTCATTAAATATAAAGATATAATAGTCTGCATATCATATTCTGACCAAATAAGCCCCGGATTCTCTTTTACAAACAATAAACTATCTAAGATAGATTTTTGAATACTAGTATTCATATAATACAATATTGAAATAGAATATATTTATTTATCCCACCTTCGTTTTAAAAGGATGTATAAGAATATTTCAAGGCAAAATGTTGTATTCTCCTACCACATATCCTATCATTTTTAGTCTTACACTATCATATGCGGTCTCAATACCATAATAAACAAAAGATATTTCAGGAAATGATTCTGTGGGAATCTGAGTAATAATCTTTAAAATAGTGTGCTTTCCAAGACCTGTAGGCTCTATTAAATCTGCTTATAATTATTTGGTAAATAAGTATTCTACTTTACCTAAGTGGTTAAAAATAGGAATTCCAATAGGAATTATAGCAATTCCTTCCTTGATTTTAGTTTTCTCAGAAAAATTTCGTAAAAATTTAAAAAATTACTTTATCAATTTAAAAATTAAATTAAATAAAACCTTGAGACGCATTTATGATAGTATTAAATATAATATTGAAATAACCAAAGATTTAATCACAGAATTATTGCCCTTTATCGAATTCAGCCTTGATGGATTGGGTTATTTATTTTACTCAGCTTATCAATTTTCTAAAGATTTAGAGTATTTAGAGAATAAATGATTTATTTATTCTTTCTTTTTTTAATTTATTAAAAGATGATGGAATTAACTGATGCATAAATCCAGTGGCTCGAAGCATTTGCCAAATAGCATGAATTTTTTGCATCCTTCCTGCTCCATTACAAGCTAAAACAGTATTTGTCGAATAATCAATATTAGGAGTTTTGTCTCTCCATTAATCAAGCTAAATAAAATTGTGCTTATTTCTAAATAAGCCATAAACAGTTTTTAATCGAAATTTGAAAAAAAGTTAGTTATAATTTGTTTAATTAACATGCATATATTACTTCTAATCTCGACAAAGGAGCTCATTTTCTGCCCTGTATCCTCGTTCATATAGAGTTTACGATTTATCTCAATCATTATAGATTTTACCCGTTTGTCGTGGTGAAGGAATTTTGATGGCACATAACACCCCGCAAATGGCTTATTAATCGCAGTCATAAGATTAATATCTTCAAAAAAACTCTGAATAAATTCTGCTAAATCTTCGGGGGAATGATAAGGATCTGTTCCAAGACAAATGAGCGGCCTTCCTATTTCTTGAGAAGTTTCATAGGGCAACGGAACAGAGGGGAATGAATGAGCGTCAATGATAAGGCATTCATCGAAATTATTCAATACCTCTTGTACTTCCTTTGATATAACCGTATGATAGGGATCATAGATATTTTGTAATAGCGTATTTCGCTCGTTTTCATTAATTTCTCTTAACTTTCGGCCATTTGAGTCTTTTGTATAAATCGCGCCCATACCTTTCGCTGCCATGATCTGTGGAAGATTCAATATACTTCAAGTTCCAGTCAATTAATTAAGGAAGTTATGTCAATTACTTCCCGGCAATTCATTAAATCAGTTCGAAGTAGGGTTGTCGGTGATATCGTATGGCAGGTCACCTCTCAACTAATAGGAGTTGCTGTCGGTGCTATATTCTCGGTAATATTTACACCATTAGGTCCACTTGCCGGTGCGCTAGGATTTATGCTCGGCTATGGCATTGCGAATGCTATTAAAGCACATAGGGAAGCGAAGAAAAATGCTCGAATGATAGCTTCTCAAACGTTTTATAATGAAGAGTATGAAGGGGAGATCACCCTTTCTGATAAGAAAGCACACGATAAGCTATGGGGCGGTACATTACCGGATATTACAGGATGGAGTACTTCAGGCACTTATGCTACAGTTCAAGTGGAAACAGATAAGCATCTCTTTAAGGGAGAGATTGTTCTTGCTAAGAAAGGAGTCAAGAAAACTGCAAACTTTGGTCTTACAAATATTCCAATTTCCTTAGACTACGCTTTGCAGACTCGTAGTTACTTAATGTATTCTGATTTCGATAGCGGACGCTTTAACGAGTACTTCTTCACTTATTCAGACTTTTTATCGAATAATTTAATGGTAACTCCAAAAGACTCTAGTTATTGGTACATGGCAAACAGCCTAATGTATTTGGAAAACGCAATTTCTCAAGAAACCAATGATGAGTATAATACTATTTACCCATATATGATTTATGGACAAGGCACCTTCGTGCCAACCTTCCAATTTGCCGGAAGCGATACCAATCATCCCGTTCCAGAATTTTATCATGAATATCCGATATATGTTGAAGAAGAATATTATTCGGCACTAGAAGATGAAGATGGATATCACACCATTTACAAAGTATATGATGGGGAAAGTTCACAAGATATTGAACTTGTTCCAGAAGATGGTACCCATTTAATCTTTGGAAAGGTGGATCATATTGATGTCTATTATCTCAATTCAGAAGGATTTAGCTACCAATTAATTAATAGTCCGTATTATCTCGATGAAGGAGATTATGCATTTGATAATGTTACCGGCATTTTAACGCTCAGTGATTCGATGTATGCTTCATTACACTCAACTTTAGACATATTAGAAAATATCTACTCTGACACCCAAGATTATGAGGGATACTATATGTTCGAGGTAAAAATAGAAAAGTATCGAGTTATAGATCCTGATAATCCAATCGATAATCACATTGCAACCATGCAAGCAATCGAACAGAGCATCTTAGAATATACCTATCAATTCAAACACGCCCAAAAGACACAGCAAGGTCTCTCAGAGATGTTCTATACCTTCTTTGTGACCTCTATTAGTACTATATTTACCACAGGTATAACTTTAGGAATGGGATTAGCCGCAAAAGGCATGAGTGCCACATCTAAAGCAGGTATAGGACTAAAAAATTATCTTACCAATTTCGCAAGTATAAAATCATGGCAATTCTTAAAGTTAGCCCTCTCGCCATTATTAGAAACTTTTCAGGAAATATTTGTCGATCCTTATCTTGAAATCATAGTAACTGATCTTGTAAGCAAACTCGGGGGAGATGTCTTTGCGCAAGTATTCTGGAGTAGCATGGCGGAAGGCGCTCGTGAGGGTTTGACAGGTCCACTTTCGCAATTCCTACATGGTCAAGCTCAGAGAAGCGCAAGCTCACAAATAAGTGAACAACATATAGCAGAGGGAGTTCAAAATACCGATCAAGACGCAATCTTTGACAACAATCAAGAAACTCAAGATCGCTCCAGCACGAAGGTAAAATGGGGTTCGGTATTAAAGTCAGGCGCTTCCCTTGTGCTTGGAGCTGCCCTCATTGGTATTGGCGGTCCTATGTTCTTTGGCGCGTCTCTTGTATTAGGCTTTTCTACGATAAAACATTTTGCCAAGAGTTTCGAGTTCAATAAGAAAGTTGTGAAAGATGTGGCCTTGCAACAAGTCAAGCAAGAAGCCGATAGAATAGTAAGGCAAGATGAAGCGGATGCAATTCAATGGGCACTCGGGGAAACCATGAAAGATTTAGCAGAAGAATCAATAAGGAAGCTTCCAGATGAAGTTGTAGATGGATATGTTGATGAGAACGGGAAATATCATTTACCTGCCTCTGAAGTGGGGGTGGAGCCTACCCCCGGTCAATGTTGTGGTGCCGCAGTTGGTCGCGTTAGCCCTGTTTTTAAGGCGCTTGACATTCTTACTAACGCGTTCCGTAATTTAAATAGACCAAAATTAATCCCATATCAAATACAATTCACTTTAGATATATTTTTAGGAAAGAGGCTTCCTGATGGTAGTGTTAATTTAAGATACTACGCTGCGAGAAAAGCAATGCAGATGAAGCGAGAAGTTGATAAAAACACATTATCTCTTATAGAAGCTCTTGGTATTGAATATAAAGTAGATATAGAAGACTTCTTTATAAATAGAAGAAACGTTAGAAGCTTGGTTTATGCGGGGGTAATTGATAGTATTTTAGACATAATAAGCTATGAAGGAGAAGTTAAATATGGGTGGAAAGGTTTTACGTACGTATTACACGATACGAAGACTGGTTTTTATCAAGTAGGCTTAACTAAAGAGCCACTTTTTGCTAGATTTACTCGGTATTTAGATAGCACATTAAACGAAGAGCAAACTACAGTTTTTGTCCTAACAGGAGAGAAAAAGATTTTTGGTTATCTAAAGGATTACTTGGACGATAATTATGGTTTAGAATCATTTAAAAATTCCCAGGGGAGATATAATAAGGTTCTTGTAGAAAGAGCTATTCTTAAACGATTTGACTTCGATATAACAGGAGTCTATTGGAGTGCTAAGTCCTTAGCGCTTGGTGAGACTAAACAAATTGCAGTCGGAAAAGTCGGTACAGGAGTGCTTGAGTACCAAAATTGGTTAAGAAAGTTTGGGATAAGAGGAAACTCAGATCCGATAATCCAAGACATTCTGAATAAATATGATATTGATCCTGATATGGTTGGTAAAGCATTAAATGATCCCAGACGCTCGGGACACGGTGCCAAGGGTCAAGATTTTATTTACTGGTTAATTTATTATTCTGCGCTAGGTTATTCATTTGTGAGAATGCATAAGGCATTAAAATCTTATCATGGTTATAAATCTTCTCTGTCAGCGCTAATGGCACAATATGAATCATTTTTTGGAAGTACTGTGGAGTTCAGACAAGATATAATAGAATTAATCGCTCATCAAATAAGAGGGGAAGGCGTAGATAATCAGGAAATCTTAGCTCTGTATCCTACTCTTCGAGTCAGAGATAAGAATAAGATTATCGAACTTATGAGAAAGGGCTTGAGTAGAGAGCAAGTAGCTGCTGGATTGGGCTACACTGTGTCGTATATTTCAAATATTGTTAAGGAGATTATACGTGAACAATATCCTGATTTGGTGATGTATAAGTACACTTCGACAAGCGGTACAGGAGTTACAACTAAGACTGAACCTTCATTTGAAGACCTTCAAGCTTACTTGGTCGCAGAGTCAATTTTAATGTATATGTATCAGGGGCTATCGAGGGATGATATTGTTGAGAAATTTAGGACTGAAGGCAGAGCAGACTTTTCAATAAAGACACTTATTTCGATTCTTGATAGAGTTATCGGGGGGTCCTTTGGTATTATATTAGACAATATACGTGAGGTGATCTTAACAATAATAATTATGGAGACCAATCCAAAAAGTCAAGTAGAAATTTTACGAGATAGTAGAATTTTTGATAAGGCTCAACAGACTGTTGCGACTAAGCTAAATAACCTATTTCCAGTCCAAGAAATACTTGACAAGCTGGGTATCTCAGAAGCTCGTATAGGGGGGTTACTATATTTAGATAGAGCGAAAGTTTGCGTTCTAGGTCCTCATTTGTTAAGGTTTTATAAGCTAGGTTATTCCGATGCTCAGATATTAGGTGAATTCGGACCAGCTTTTGCAATTGAAGACCTCGAATGGCTAACAGACGTTATTTGGGGATTAACTCCAGATCAGGCGAGAATAAAGTTCTATTCTGGATATTTAGGTTCAACTCAATAATTTTTCTTTTTCATATTTAATATATTGAAGATCTTCATAAATGTATTCTGCGATATCCTCTTCATTCTCGGGGTAGTTTACCGATGTTAAAAGCTTTTCATAGATCGCTTTCTTTTCTTCGGTTTTCACCTTACCTAAGATTAAATTAAGCAATTCTGTTATTTTAGGATTATTTTTTATTATATTCAAAAATATTGGTGAGCTATAAAGAAACGTTTCCATTTCCTTTTCATTAAATAAATACATAGACACTTCCATTGCTATTAGATGATTAAAATCATCCTTCTTTTCAAGTCTTATAAGTCTTAAGATCAATCTTTTAAGGATGCTCTTTGCTTTTTCATCCTCATAATCCTTTATTAGCACTTCTAGTATATAAAGAGCATCGCTTACTGTTTTTCGATTCTTTATATCTTCTCTTAGAGTCAGCTTTAGCTTCTTTCTAAGTTTTTTATTTGATTCCAGAAGCAGAGTAGCTCTTTCCTCTTCATTTAGGCAATTCTTAGGGTATCTTTCTATAAATAAGTAAAAAATTGTTGGTAAATAGCATTCATTAAACCGCTCCTCTATTTCTCTTTTCATCATGATTTTTGCTTTTATATCACCCAAGTTGGCTAGTTTTTTTAGCAATGGGAAGGATAGGTGGCTATGTAGTAGTCTTGTATCATAATCGTTTTCTACCCAAGTCTGCAAATTAGAACAATGCCCCCAGAACTCTTCTTCTGGAGGGATAGTGTATTTCGTTTCTACTATTCCATTCCATTGTTTCTCAACTATGTCATCAACGGACTGTATTTCATCAAAATCTGTTATGTTGTTAACTGGAATTTCTAGAATTAGTTTGCTACATTGCCGAAATTTTTCTCCAGCAACATATATTACAGTCTTGTTTTCTTCCAATTTTAGAGTTATAAACTCGTGTACTCTAAATTCAAGCATTTTCTATCTTTAAACTAAATATTTAAATATTTAAATTTAACCACTTGTAAGATTTTCAAAAAATTTTTTTTATGTTACAGGCATAATACTTATTTTTAAGTAATTTTGTTGAAATGATATTTACATAATACAATCAGATTTTGTATAGTGAGTATAGATGGCATATTCAGATAAAAGTTTAAATGATTTAACCAAGGATGTTTTTTCAGACAAATATGAATTTGTTAAAGGGCCAGTACAAGTTAAGGGTAAATCTGGAAAATCTTGGACCTTTGATGCTGTTGTAAAAAACAAACTGAACAATTTTGGAGTATTTATTAGAGATTGGAAAAGAGAGATTTCAATTACACAGCTTCGACAATTACATAAAGCTTGTATTGATACTAACATCCAAGGTGGTATTATGGTTTGTAATATTATAACAGATTTTTCTAGGGATTACAGCTCTCAATTTGGACTCCAACTGCTTTCTAGGGGGCATTTAATTTCAACCTTAAGAAGAAGACAATTTCAAAACAATTTTTAAAACGATTTCTAACAGTTCTTAAGTTAGTGTATTATAACCTAAGAATTTGTTCAACTCAACAACTAATTTCATCAAATTTGACTTAATTTTACATTCCTTAAGTGAATAAAAAGAAAGTATTCTAACTAAATTCCTAAAGACTTATTGGGATTTTACGGTTGATTATAATAAAAATGTTAAAAATTTATAAATCACCAATTAAAAATATAATATAGCATAAGAAATTCAAATGATAGAATATTGATATTTGTTTATAAATTCAATGAAGAATTAGGAGAATTTGAAGGAATAGAAATAAAAGAGAATGTCCCTTTGTTTGAATTATTGGATTCTGACAAAATTCTACTTCTTGTTGATGTTCATAGTGAAAAAGTATGGGTATGGCAAGGTCAAAATACATCAACAAGGATGAAATTTATTTCTGCTCAAGAAGCACCAAAAATTCGAGATAAGCATGATTTAGCATTCACAATCAGTTCAGTTGATGATAGCGATGAAACTGCCGCCTTTAAAATATTGGTTGGTCTTATCTAAGTTAATTTTATAGTTTCTATCATTATTTGTATTCTTATTTTATAAAATAGTAGATTTTCTGAAGTTTTTTTTAATATATTTAAAGTTAAATTATAATTTAGCATAGAAAATTCTCCAATTTCGATGGAAAAATTTGTAGGGAGATTTAATATAAAACCCTTATTATATGAACCATTATATGAATTCACTGATATTGTAAAAAAGATTGATAAAAAACTAATAGTCCTTAAAAAAGATTTATATATCAAACAAGAAAATGAAAACTTTCTAAATAGTTTGGAATAGTCTATACTTCTGTTGAAAGATTTAAAATTAAATTAAATATAGCAAAAAATTTTGAATTCAAAAAAAGATTCTGCTGAAGAGGAATATGTATTCGAGTTCTACGATGAGGATTATGCTGAATCCTTGGAAATAGAGAAACCAGAAGTTATAGAAGAATACAATGATATAAATTTTGAGGATGATTTAAACGATGAACAACTTGAAATCATCAATAACATTAAAGGGCCAATGCTTGTAATTGCTGGTGCGGGAAGTGGTAAAACAAGAACAATAACTTATTCAGTTGCCAAACTATTATTATCAGGAGTAAGACCAAGCGAAATAATGCTTGTAACATTTACTAATAAAGCAGCCAATGAAATGATCGAACGCGTAGAAACTCTTTTAGGCAAGCGACCGAAAGGGATCTGGGGTGGAACATTTCATTCAATTGCAAATCGTTTTATACGAATGTATGCAAAAACGCTGGGTTTGAAACCAAATTATACAATAATGGATGAAACTGATGCAAGGGCATTAATGAAACTTTCCATTGAGAAAGCTAATGTAAAAGAAATAGAAGAACGTTTTCCTAATTCTAGAATGGTAAAAGATATTTTGTCTTTTTCTATTAATTGTAATAAATCAATTCAGGATGTAATCCTTTGGAAATATTCTCAATTCGATAGTGAAGATGTCATTAAAAAATTAGAAGAAGTCTTTAAAATCTATAGGGATAAAAAAGCTCAAGATAATCTGGTCGATTTCGATGACCTCTTAATATATTGGAATCAATTATTAGATGAGAGATCTGTTGCTCAGCTAATTGCGAGGAAGATTAGATATGTTCTTGTTGATGAGTATCAAGATACTAACCATATCCAAGATGAAATTATATATAAAATAGTAAAACAAAACCCAGATCATAATGTAATAGCAGTTGGAGATGATGCTCAAAGTATATATGCTTTTCGTGGAGCTAATTTCCAAAATATTTTGAATTTTGAAAAAAAATACCAGGAATGTAAGAACTATACTATAACCTATAATTATAGAAGTGTTCCACAGATTTTAGCTTTAGCAAATAACTCCATTCAACACAATGTAAAGCAGTTTAAAAAATCTATGAGAACAACACGTCCTGAAGGAATACTTCCGTTTCAAGTTAACTTGGGAGATGATAAAGAACAAGCATACTTTATTGCAAATCAGATATTAAAATTACGCTCAGATGGGTATGATTTAAAGGATATGGCTATTCTTGTCCGTGCTGGTTTCCACTCATTAAGAATTGAACTTGAACTGAAAGCTAAAAATATTCCATATGAGGTGCGAGCAGGAGTAGCGTTTTTCGAAAAAGCTCATATTAAAGATATGATAGCACATTTACGAATAATTGAAAATCCATATGATGAAATTTCATGGTCTCGTATTTTTTCTATCATTCAAGGCATAGGAACCTCATCAGGAATAAAAATTTTTGAACAAATTTCCAAGGTTGAAAATCCAATAGATCTATTAATTAATAAGATGTTCTATGCCGAGAAATTAAAAGGATCTAGGATCTCAAAAGAAGGTATAAAAAATATAATATCCCACACAAGGAAGTTGGCGGGATTTAATCCAGAAGACACACCTTCCGATACAATTAAAGAATTAATGTCGGTCTTAGAGGATTATATCAAATCAAAATTTGATAATTGGCAAGATCGAATAGACGATTTAAATCAATTAAGCATATATGCAAACAATTTTCCAACTATTCGCAAACTTTTAGAAAATCTGAGTTTGAACCTATCCAATTTAGAATCTAAAACAGTTTTAGCTGGAAGCACAATGGAAGAAGAAAAACCCTTGATTTTATCTACTATTCACCGCGCAAAAGGTCTTGAATGGAGAGTAGTATTCATTCCAATGTTATTTGAAGATTCTTTTCCTTCTTCTAGAGTAAAGGGAGATCCTGAAGGTTTCGAGGAAGAGCGTCGCGTGTTCTATGTAGCCATAACACGTACTAAAGATCAACTATATCTAATATCACCTTCTATCGTTCAAGGTTCTAGAGGATATCAGACGGTAAGAACTTCCCCTTTTATTTCAGAATTGAATCCTAAAGGTTATCAAAAATCTTCCGTCCAAATCAGATCAAAAAAGGATCAAACTAAAAAGGTGTCTGATAAACAACAAAAATCTCTTTTTCAAACTGCAGATGAATTATTGAAAAAGAGAAAATAAAACAATTGAAATAAAGGTTAAATCCTTTAAATCAAATCTAAAATTACTATTTCATTTAAAATTAATGTGTTTAATCTTTTTATTACTTCAATAGCAGACTGTTGAAGTATAAATAAGAAATTTAAAATTAGTTAAAAGAAGATAAATAAATTTCTATTTTAAGATTAATATATTATTTTATTTACCACCAGTTATTATAGCTTAATAAATAAATTCGGAATAATGAGTGAATAGATTTGGATATAGCTATCATAGATTTAGAGACTACAGGCTTGGATCCTATATATGATTTAATCGTGGAAATTGGAATTGTTGAATTGAATTTATTAACAGGTGAGACAAGAGTTCTATTTGACACTGTTGTAAAGGAACTGACGTTTGGAGAAGAATATAGAAACTCTTGGATTTTTGAAAATTCAGATCTTACTTTTGAAGTCGTACAAAATGCCCCTTTATTTGATGATATAATGACGGATGTACAAGATATTTTAACTAAATATAACATAACAGCTTTTAACAAGTCATTTGATTTAGGATTTTTAAAAGCTCGAGGAATAAATGTGCCTAATGAACTTCCATGTATAATGTTAACTGCTACAAATATTCTCAAGATACCATTTCCGAGAGGTACCAAAGAATTTAAATGGCCAAATTGCCAAGAAGCTTGGAACTATTTCTTTCCGAATTCCGGTTATATTGAGAAACATCGCGCTCTGGATGATGCTTTCCATGAAGCAATGATTTTTTTTGAAATCTATAGACGTGGTCTTCTCCCTGTGTTTAAATAAATATATTGAATAATTTAATTTAATGAATTATAAGCCACATTTTTCTCTTATCTCATTTTCTGTAAAGGTATGATCACATGATCTACAAAGATATTTTCTTTCTGCATTAATTTTTATTACATCACCACAATAAGGGCACTGAATATAAATTTTAAAATATTTAAAATTTAGATCTAAAGATTTATTCCTTTTCTTACTATCATTTTTTTTATTTAATTCTATACTCATTTTTTCTCAATAGTCAAATTTTTTAATTATTGCAGAATCTTATTTCTCTTTATATTTAAAAGAAAAATTAATCTGATGATAAGGAGTTATTTTTTGACGAGAAAAATTCTTATTAATATTATATACTTTCTTTTGTAACTCTGGTTATGTGGTTTTCCTTTTTAAAGTTAAATATATCAGTTACAAAAGAATCAAGATTCCTTTCATGAGAAATTATTATCATTTGAGATGTATTTAATTTCTCAAAAATTGGTTGCATTCGATTAATTTGTTGCTGACTGAAACCATCGGTTGGCTCGTCTAAGATCAACAGATCTTTTGTTTTAACTTCTTGATATCGCTCATTAATAATTTTATTTAAAGCTAATCGGTAAGCTAAGGAAAGTGCGCTTTTTTCTCCTCCAGATAAATCTTTAAAGGGGGATACATAACCGTTAACATACACAATTGGTTGAAAGTCGCCAGTTCTGATCTCAACTTCAATATTTTCATCTTCTACTAATTCATGAAACCATTCTTTAAAATAAGAATTAAAATGATGAGCACTTGAAGAGAGAATCTTTTTTTCAATATCTCTGATTAATATAGGAAATTGCTCAACAACCCAATTTTTTAGTTGAGAGTAGTACGTTAAATCATCTTGTAGTGTATTTTTTAACTGGATATTAGAATTTAGTTCCACTAGTTCTTTCTGTAGATATTCAAGACTCTTTTTTTGAGCGCTAAGTTCATTTCCAGATGATTCTTTACTGAAATTCAGTTTGTTTAGTGATTTTTTTTCAGCATATAGTCTAACTTTTATTTCTTCTCCAAAATTCTTAAATTTAAGCAAGTTAGTAATCTTGTATTCTGATAATATCGCCATTATCTCTTTTTGATTACTATTTATCTTCTCAAACAATTCTTTTATTAGAGTGTTTAAGTCTGCTTCTCTCTTCCTCTTTTCTGAGATTAGACTGCTTAATGAATCCCTTTTATTTTTAACTTTTTGAAATTCGCGTACAATTTTAAGTAATTTCTTTTGTTCATTAATTTTTTGAATTAAATCATCGATTTCATTTGAAAAACTTCCTACTTTTAATGTTGCATCTTGAAATTCTTTTTCAAATCTATCTTTCTCATGAATCGCTTGTCCACATAAAGCACACTTGCCTTCCTTTAATAACTTATCAACATCTGCTAAAATTTTTTTTACGACGGCTATTTCTTTTTCTTTTTGCGATTTTAAATTTTGTATTTTTTCCAATTGATTTTCTAATTGATCTTCGCTGAGTTCTGTCTTAACTTTAATTTCTTTTAAATTTTTTAGTTCTTCTTTTTTTCCAGCGATTTCTTTTTGAATTTTATTCAGTGATGATTTATTTTTACGTTGTTTAGCTTTGTATTCATTGATATTAGATTCTTTATTTTCAATTTGCACTATTTTCTTAGAATAAATATCTAAATCTTTTTGGATTTCTTCGATAATTTTTTCTTGAGAACTTATTTTATTCTCTTTCTTTTTAATTTCGGTTTCAATATTATTGATTTGCTGTTTTGTTTCTTCTATTACTTTTTCCTTTTGAAGTATATCTTCTTCAGGTTCACCAATCTGCTCAATTTTAATCTTATATTCTCTTAATTTATCATTTAAGTAATCCTTAATGATTTCTATATTCCTTAGGGTAATCTCATATTTTTCAATGCCAAAGACTTCTTTCAATATCTCAAAACGAACATCAGGATCTGCTTGAATGATTTCTTTTATCTGTTCTTGAGGTGTATATACCGTATACCTGAATAATGGTAGCTTTGTCGCTTTTTCATAACGAGATACCGAATATGAAAGTAAAGATAATATTTTCCTTCGCATATCTGTAGGAGCATAGGTTGTTTTTGTTCCACTATCATGGTCGGTAAATACACATTCTTTTTGAGAAACTCTTCCTTTTCTATCTTTTGATAAACTCCGTTTAATTGAATACTTCTTACCATCAATAGAAAATGTTAAATTTACTGAAGCTGTGTTTCTCCCTCTCCTTAAGAGAGAATCACCACTTAAATCCCCATGAACCAATGTCCCAAATAATGCAAATTCTATAGATTTTAAAACTGATGACTTTCCACTTCCTACATCTCCAAAAAATAGCATTGTAGATGAAGGAAATTCAATATCTTGGTTTCTAATACTTCGAATATTTTTTATTTCAATTGACTCTAATATCATTGTTCACGCTCCTTAGTTTTCTGGATTTCAAATATACTTAGAAATGTTTGTTTTAGAGACTCATTGTAACTCATTACTTTTGTACCAATTTGCCTTTCTGTTCCAAGCGTGCTTAAGAGCTGATATATTTTTTTTTCTATCTTAACATTTGGAAAGTCCTTTATTTTAACTTTGTTCGCATGTTCTTTTATTAAAGTTGCTTCAATTTCTTCATTAGTTTTCCCTGCAGAAACACTTATCGCTTGGTATTCCACTGTTGTAAGAGCATTTTTATTAATTAAAACTTCATAAGCACCTTTCTCTTTAAAATTTTGAATGATTTCGTTAGATTTTATATCATATGTCTTACCCGAAGATAATGGTCCAAATAATCTGATAGTTACGATTTTATCTTGACAATTTCTATTAGATAATTCATCTTTCAGTTTACTTAGAACTCCAGATACTGATTTATTGGTACAATCCAGAGATATATTTTCTATATCGATTACTTTGATTGGGTTGAATTTAACTTTTAAATCTAGTTTTTCACCTTTAATTTCACCCGATACAATACAGAAACCACCTTGCTTAATTCTTTCAAGCTCTCTAAAATCTGTAGGGAAAACACAACCAGGATAAATAATGTTATTTTTCTCACTGATTTGTAAAGAAATTCCTCCCTCCTTCAATTTATCTGGAAGTGTTTTATGAAGATGACCACCAGCATAATAGTCAAAATTTTGAGGTAATAAAGATTTCGGCGCAGATTCCATATCTTTAAATTCTTTAGGTTTTAATTCATTTAGCATTGTATGCAGAACAAAGATTTTCGGACCTTTTTCAGCTTCAAGAGATTTTCTATCTAAATTACGGTATTCTTCAATTTCAAGACTACGTTTCCTAGCTCTTAAACCTGTTAATTTAATTTTTGTTTTGTCATCTTGAAAAAATTTTAACTTTAACTTATCTTCTTCCGTTGGATCTCTTTTCGACACATCAATAAACAATCCTGCGGTAATAAGAGGCCGAATCATCGATTTATTTGAAGGAGAAAAGTCATGAGAACCTTGAATTCCATATACAGGAATTTCATTATCTTTCAGCTTCTTTAACTCTTTTGTTGCTAAATCAATTACTTCAACCTTTGGATTGCTAACATCATACAAATCACCACCGATAATCACAAAATCTACGCCTTCTTCAATGATAGTAGTCACAGTTTTTTCAAATGCTTTATAGCCTAACTCATTTAATCGTTCATTTCGCCAAGCACCTAAGTGAACATCGGAGATATGAGCAAATTTAACATACATTTTATTTCTATCTTATTAATGTTTAAATTAAAGTCCTGGGTATGATTTCTTAATTTTATTATCAGATTTAGTCTCAACTATTTTACCACTTAGTAAATCTTCAAACAAGGGTATCTTAATTGGTACTGCGAATTTAGTAAAATTTGACGTAACAATAGCTTCACCAATATCTAAACTTGCAATTGTTTGACTATCATCCGATAGATCTTGAGCAGAACTTTCTATTAAGGTTCTTCTTTCCGGACCCATTTCATTTCCGAGAATTATTTTGGTATTCATATTTGCTAAGATTTCTCTATCGATTAAACTTGGCAGCTGGGTAATTCCAATTAATCCAATGTTAAACTTTCTACCTTCTCTTGCAATTTTACCGAAAACGTTATCTCTCGTTTCTAATACTTTTTTCCCTATTACTCTAGGTGCTTCTTCTAAAATAATAGTTATAACGGGTTTATTGCCCAATTCATCTTTGAATTTAAATCTTTTATACTCATTAAATAAGTTCTCTACAATAATAGTTGCTATAAATATCTCTCGAGCCCCTTCGAATAAAGAAGTATCAACAATTACGGTTTTACCTTCAATTAAAGAGTTCACTATATTACTGATAGTTGATTCATATCCACTTAAAGTATAAATACCCCTTTCTACAATGTTATTATCTTCATCAAATCCAAGATTTAATAAAATTGATAATCTTCTTCTAAGAACATCCAGAGTACCCTGTGCTAGGCCTCCAGGTCTCCCATAGATACCAGTATCATCACTAAAAATTGCTTGAATCCACTTCTCCCTATGTAATCGATAAAAACCAATTAAAGCCTCTATTTGAGGTTGAGTAAAATTAAGACTCCCCATTGCATGTATTGGTTCTATTAATTTCACATTGAACTTTAAATCTAGATGCCCTGAAATTGGTCTTATCGTATAAAAATCGATATATTTTGAACTTTCAGGATGTTCCTTTAATCCCTTTTGACTTCCAGTTCCATAATATTCATT
>Ga0114930_10000899_pt1 | contig 30005 bp, 28 predicted proteins | sample AnhtaG_FD_87300 | JGI IMG/M metagenome (GOLD analysis project Ga0114930, IMG submission 87300) | Deep subsurface microbial communities from Anholt, Denmark to uncover new lineages of life (NeLLi) - Anholt_01485 metaG | ecosystem: Environmental > Aquatic > Marine > Oceanic > Sediment | place... | reverse complement strand
CTTGATCAACCGTGCGGATATCATAGAGGCGGTTCGCCGCCACACCTTAGAAACGGTATACGGCCTCTTCACCTGGACGGAGGGGAGTTTCCTCTTCGAACCCAACGTTCTGCCGCCAGATGACAAGATCACCGTTCCTCTCCATCTAGAGAACGTGATCCTAGAGGGGAGCCGACGGGTCGGAGAGTGGAAGAGGCTGGAGGAAGAGTTGCCAGATCTGGGGATGGCTCTCAGCCTCACCCAGCCTGAAGCTAGGTTGAAAGAGGTGACCTTGACCCCCGACGAACAGAGAGTGGTCTCCTCCATCGACCCCAACCGAAGCATCCGAGAGACAGCCCGAGCCCACTCTCTGACCGATTTCCAGATCCGCAAAATCGTCTCTGGGCTCCTCTCCGCAGGTCTGGTGGAGTTGGTCCCTAGAGTGAAACCGGAGATCTCCGCCGCTCGCCCACTGGAGGAAAAGGTCGCGCCCGCCTCCGTTAGGGGGATAATCCTTCGCTTGAGCGACAGGATAAGGAGACTGTAGCCTTCTAGGGGTGAAATCCCAAGATGCAGCTCGAGCAGCCAGAGATCTGGGGGGATGGTTCCAAGAACCCAGATTGTGCAGGAAGGAAAAGGTCCCTAGTAGCGGAGAAGTTGTAGGAAGATGGAAATGGCCCTACGATGGGCTGAAAGTGCTACTCTTTGGCTTGACCGCGTCTTCGTTTGAGAGTAAACTGGTAGTGAAATAGATAGAGTTCAGGCTTTGCCCTCTATCTGCAAAATGCGGGAAAAACTTAACAACTAAATCTGGGCTAGGGGAGCCTGGCCAACCAGGCTGAGAGGATGGGAAGTTTGGCTTGTGCCCAATGCAAGAAGGTGGAACGAGCATAAGCCGAAGGAGCCATCGACCCTTTGAACCTGATCTGGATAATGCCAGCGTAGGGAAGCAGAAATCCAAAAGGCTTGCTCGCCTCCGCTTGGCAGCAGCCCTTTCATTTTACAGGAGGTAGAGATGTTTAAGATCACTCCACCCCCCGAATGGGGCATCGAACCGGTTCCTGAGAAACACCGAGTACTGGGGTTTTTCGATTACTTCGCCTTATGGTCTAGCCTGGGCGTGGGGCTCTTAGTGCTCTTGGCGGGAACGCTTTTGGTCCCTGGGTTGGGCCTGGGGCAGGCGCTTGTGGCCATTCTCATTGGCACCGCCCTGGGCGTCCTTCTCCTGGCCCTCGCTGGGGTGGTGGGCAGCGATAACGCCATCCCCACCATGGTGCTTTTGCGTCCCGTGTTAGGCTTGCACGGCTCGTATCTGCCCACCCTTCTGAACCTCATACAACTCATCGGCTGGGGCTCCTTCGAGATCATCATCATGGCCCAGGCGGCCGATACTATCGCTAAGGGCCTCTTCGGCTTCTCCAACTACCTCCTTTGGGCCTTCCTTTTTGCCACCTTTTGCACCCTTCTGGCCATCGGGGGGCCATTGGTTGTGGTGAGGCAATGGCTGGAGAAGTTCGCCGTCTGGCTAGTTTACGCCATCACTATCTGGCTCACCTGGTACCTCTTCACCCACTACGATATGGGAACTCTCCTTCGAGCCCCAGGGACGGGGGCTCTACCGTTCTGGCTAGCGGTTGATCTGGTGCTGGCTATGCCCATCTCTTGGATGCCCCTGGTGGCCGACTATAACCGCTTCGCTAGAAAGACAAGCCAAGCCTTTTGGGGGACATATCTGGGCTATTTTCTAGCCAACGTCTGGTTCTACGCCCTGGGAGCCCTCTTCGTCCTGGCTCTGAAGACCGAGGATCTGATCCCGGCCATCATGGCTGTGACCGGGGGTGGGGTGGCCCTCGTTCTCATCCTTGTCGATGAGACCGACAACGCCTTCGCCGATATCTACTCCGCTGCCGTCTCCAGCCAAAACGTCCTGCCAAAAGCGAAGCAATAGCTGCTGGCAACGGTCATAGGTTTCGTCTGCTTTCTCTTGGCCGCTGCGGTGCCCATCGGCCAATACGAGGGGTTCTTGTTGCTGATCGGTTCCGTCTTCGTCCCCCTCTTTGGACTCCTGGCCGCTGACTACTTCATACTTCACAGGCGCCGCTACCAGATCGAGGAGTTCTATCGGCGGGGAAGGCACTGGTATTGGCGGGGTGTGAACCCCCTCGCCTTGGTGGCTTGGGTTCTGGGGGTGCTGAGCTATCACTACATAGCCCAAAAACTCCCACAACTCGGTGCCTCCATCCCCAGTTTTTTGGCTACTTTTATCCTATACCTAATTCTAGCCAAACTGCTGAGGAGGGAATGATGAACGATCTGAGCGAGAAAGTAGCCGAGATCCTAGAGCGGATTCGCCAGAAGAGACCTCTCCTGCACCATATCACCAACTTCGTGGTGATGAACGACACGGCCAACGTCACCCTCCATGTGGGGGCCTTGCCGGTAATGGCCCACGCCAAGGAAGAGGTAGCCGACATGGTCAGCATGGCGGGAGCACTGGTCCTCAACCCGAGCACTCTCACGCCCCAGTGGGTAGATTCGATGATTACAGCAGGTCAGAAGGCTAATCGATTGGGCATCCCCATCATCCTCGATCCGGTGGGAGCCGGAGCCACGCCCCTGCGCACGGAGAGCAACCTACGCCTCTTGGAGGAACTCAAAATCGCCGTAGTGAGGGGCAACTCCGGGGAGATCGGTGCCTTAACCGGCCTGGGAGGGGTGGTCAAGGGGGTGGAGAGCGTCGTGGAGGTGGAAGATCCCATCGCTGTAGCCGAGGCCCTGGCCCAAGAATATGGACTAACGGCAGCCATCACCGGCGCACGGGATATTATCTCCGATGGGAAACGGGCGATGGCTGTGGATAACGGCCATCCCATGCTCAAAACCATCACCGGTACCGGATGCATGGCCACTACCATGATCGCCGCCTTCGCCGCTGTAGAGGATGATTACCTCCTGGCTGCCACGGGAGGGTTGGTCTCTTTTGGCCTGGCCGCTGAAATAGCCGCTATCCAGGCCGAAGGGCCGGGGAGTTTCAAGATGGCCCTCTTCGATGCCCTCTACAACCTCTCAAGGGAGCAACTTTTGGAGGGGGCTAAGGCCCTTTTCTTGAAAGGAGGGTAAGATGGACTGGACTCTATATGTGATCACCGATGCCAAGTTGTCGCGAGGGCGTTCCCATCTGGAGGTGGCCCAAGCGGCCATCAAGGGAGGAGCCTCCCTCATCCAATTTCGGGACAAGGAGATGACCACCCGGCAACTGGTGGAGACGGCAGGGAAGATAAAGGAGTTGACTGATGAGGCCGATATCCCCCTCATCATAAACGACCGTCTCGACGTGGCCTTGGCGGTGGATGCAGATGGTGTCCACGTGGGACAGGACGATATGCCAGCCGCCTTGGCCCGGCAACTCATTGGGCCCCATAAGATCTTGGGAGTTTCGGCCTCCACCGTGGAGGAGGCCCTCCAAGCGGAGAGGGAAGGAGCCGATTACGTATCGGCCTCTCCCGTCTTCACCACCCCCACCAAGCCCGATGCCCCACCTCCCACCGGCCTAGAAGGGCTGAGGGCTATCGGTGAAGCCGTCAACCTCCCGGTGATAGCCATCGGCGGGATAAATGAAGAGAATGTAGCAGAGGTGATGGAGGCTGGTGCCCAGGGGGTTGCGGTCATCTCCGCCGTGGTCAGCGCCCCTGGCATCGCCACCGCCGCTCGCCGCCTGCGGGAAACCGTAGAGGCAGCCCAGAAAGGAGTATGATGCGCATCACCGAGATCGGCGAGTTCGGCCTCATCGACCGCGTGAAGGAAGCCCTCGGCCCCCCAGGGGCCGGGGTGGTGGTGGGCATCGGCGACGATGTGGCCGTCCTCCGCGCCCGGGGGGAGAAATACCTGTTAGCCACCTGCGATATCCAAGTGGAAGGGATCCACTTTCTTCAAGAAGCCATCTCCCCCTACCAGTTGGGCCGCAAGGCGGCGGCCATAAACATAAGCGATATCGCGGCCACGGGGGGGGTACCCACCTACCTTCTGGTCTCCCTGGCCCTGCCCAAGGAGACCACCGTAGAATATGTGGATGGCCTCTACGAAGGGCTCAAAGAAGAGACAGAAGCGGCCGGGGTCCAGATAGTGGGGGGCAATATGTCCCATTCGCCTACGATGACGATCGATATCTTCCTTCTGGGAGAGGTGGAGGCGGAGCATCTTTTGCTACGGTCTGGGGCTCGCGTGGGCGACAGGGTGCTGGTTACAGGCAGCGTAGGGGATTCAGGGGCTGGCTTGGCGCTCCTCCTCGACCCCACAAGAGACCGCTCAGGGGAAGAGGCCAAAGGGGTATTGGAAGCCCACCTCACCCCCACCCCACGACTCAAGGAGGGGAGAGCCATCGCCCGCGCGAGAATAGCCACCTCCATGATCGACGTCAGCGATGGGACGGCAAGCGACATAGCCCACATCTGCGAGGCCAGCGGGGTAGGGGTTCGACTATGGGCCAATTCGTTACCCATCTCTCCCGCTACGCGCGCAGTCGCCGGGGCCTGGGGCAAAGACCCTTTAGAATGGGCCCTCCACTCGGGTGAGGATTACCAACTCATCTTCACCGCCCCAGCCGATAAAGCAGAAGAACTGGCTGCCCTGGTCGAAGATGAAACGACCACGCCGGTGACCATCATCGGCGAGATCGTCGAGGAGGGGATGAACCTGGTGCTTCCCAGCGGCGAAAGCCTCCCCTTAGAACCAAGGGGCTGGGATCACTTTCGAAGGAGGTAAGATGTACCGAGCCCTAACCATCGCTGGCTCCGATTCGGGGGGCGGGGCCGGTATCCAAGCCGATCTGAAAACCTTCGCCGCCTTGGGCGTCTACGGCATGAGCGTCCTCACCTCCATCACCGCCCAAAACACAGTGGGGGTGCAAGGGATCTACGACCTCCCTCCAGAGTTCGTGGGGCTCCAGATCGACTCCGTGATGGCCGATATCGATGCCCACGCGGTCAAGACAGGGATGCTCTCTAACACGAGGATAATAGCCATGGTGGCAGAAAAACTAAGGCGATACCGGGTGGAGAACCTGGTGATCGATCCGGTGATGATCGCCAAGAGCGGAGACCCCCTCCTGAGAGAGGAGGCTCACGTTACCCTAATCCACGACCTCTTTCCCCTAGCCAAGGTGGTGACCCCCAACCTTCACGAGGCCAGGGTCTTATCTCGCTTACCCATCTCAAGCCTAGAGGAGATGAAAGAGGCGGCCAAGGCGATTCATAGGCTGGGGCCGCAGAATGTGGTGGTCAAAGGAGGGCACCTGGAGGGAGAGAGCGTTGACCTGCTTTATGACGGCCGTCAATTTAGGGAATTCCCCGGCCCTCGCATCAACACCAAAAACGACCACGGTACCGGTTGCACCTTCGCCTCGGCCATAGCCGCTGGATTGGCCAAGGGCCAGGATGTCCCCAGCGCGGTGAAGGCAGCCAAGGAGTACATCACTCAGGCTTTGCAAGGAGCCATAGATTGGCATCTGGGACAAGGTCATGGCCCGGTACATCATTTCTTCGCCCTATGGTAAGATCTGGTGTGGCGGCTTTTTGACACCGTTGCCCATTTGGGTTACGATCTCTTAACTGGAGGCAACAAAAGTGACCGATCTACAAAAGATAGCCCAAGCGGCCCTGGAGGCCCTAGGGGCCAAGAACGCCACCCGGGAGAAAGTCCTCCCCCTCTCTCGGGAACTGGTCAGACATTCGGCCAATACCATCCGGGCTGTACATCGAGGAGAACTGGCCGAAGCAAAAAAGATGTTGGTCGAGGGGAGGAATCTGGCCCAGGAACTGAAGGCCAGCCTCACCGAGCATCCCGACCTCTACTACTCCGGCTACACCCAGGATGCGCTTAAGGAGTTTGCGGAGGCGAATATCACCTACGCCCTCATAGCCGGGGAGGAACTGCCCAGCCCCAAAGAACTGGGAGTGGAGTATCCGGCCTATCTTAAAGGGTTGGGGGAAGCGGCAGGGGAGATGAGACGCCATACACTGGATCTCATCCGACAGGGGGAGACGGAAAGGGGTGAGGAGATACTGGCTGCCATGGAGGATATATACAGCGTGCTGGTCACTATCGACTACCCCAAGGCTATAACCTATGGCCTCCGTCGCATCACGGACATGGTGCGGGGGGTTCTAGAGAGGACGCGGGGCGATCTCACCATAGCCATCCGCCAAACCGAACTGGAGAGGGCGCTCAAGGAGTTCGAGGAGAGGAATCTGGGGAAATAAGCCTTTTCGGCTTAGTGGGAGACGCTTATGTTGGTCATCGATGGACACAACTTGATAGGCCAGATGTTAGAGATCTCCCTCTCCGACCCCCACGATGAGGAAAAACTGATCGCTCGTCTAGAGGAATACCATCGAGAGAGGGAGACGCCCATCATCGTGGTCTTCGACCCCGGGCAAGCGCCCCCTCCTGCCAGGAGGCTGCGGGGAAAAGGGATCAAGGTCCTCTTCGCCCCTCCAGGCTCCAAGGCGGACACGCTGATAATCAACCTCATAAAGAAAAGCCCCCACCCCAAGGGCTTAACCATCGTCTCCTCGGATCGGGAAGTACGCCGGGCGGCCCGGGCCAGACGAGCCAAAATGATGACCGCCCAGAGGTTCGCCAGGATGCTATCCCACCCCAAAAGGCTTCCCCTCACGGAGCCAACCATTAAAGAAAAAAGGCTCTCCTCCTCCGAAGTGAGGGAGTGGATGGCGATCTTCGAAAAGAGAGACCAGGGTTAAGCGAAGAGGCCTCCCAGCAAGAAGGCCTCTCTCCATGTCGAGTAGCGGCTAGGAAACCCTAGGTCATCTTCACCACGACAAAGGGACCCCAAAATACAAGTGCCCTTTACCATTGAGGTGAGAGTGCCAATAGAGGGTCGTTGCTGGCTAGGTAGGGCAGCATAAGCCAAGCCCATGATAACCAACTTTGGAGAACAATTTGGTGCCCTTTGAACTGGCGACGATGATGAGTTGAGAGAGCCACAGCAACGAAGGAGGTCTACAAGAGCCAAGCATTGACATATAACGCCTCTAACCGAATCAATCACTAGAATCACTAGGCAAGCCCCTTATAGGATATCCTCACCCGGAAGGGGTCGTTGCTGCTGGGATAGCCATACGGTCAAGTCATCGCTTACCTCGGCCACACCCTCACATTGCTTCTCCCACTCTGCCACCAGATGCTGAACGCTCCCCTCTCCCCCTGACACCAAAGATTTGACCTGGCTTCCTAGCCACTGGCCAGCCTCCTGGCCCGAATTCGCCAGCCCGCCGTCATGCGCCATATCAACCTATTGCAGAAGGGGGATGCTCAAGTCCATCCCCTTCTGCCACACCCACGCCAGCCACAAATGTCGGCGCAGCCGCTGCCACGTCTGTATCGCTTGCGCCTTCTCGGCAGCGTTGAGTCCATACGGGCTAAAAAGCCCTCGCACGTAAAGGTCGGTCAGCCAGCGCACCTCTTGGCGGGTAGAGGCCAGAACGGCGCTACGGCGCTTGTCTTGGGCCAGCTTGGCCACTCGCCCTGCTAACTCTGTCGCAAACTCGTAAGGCGTGGTTCCCACCCCCGCCGGCACGGCCAACCGTTGCCCGTAGCGATAGAGGCGCTGGTAAAGCGTCACCACCGCCGCCACTGGGGGCATACGGCGTAGCCGCCAGCCATCAGCTACCCACCAGGCGAGGCTCCCCAGCGTCAGGGCCACCAGAGCACCCAGCAGGCCAAGCAACCCAAGCCAGGCTGGCCGGACCCGTCCATCCGCCATCGGTTTCAGCGCTGCCTCGGGCTCAGGTATTTCAAGCGGGGGGGTCTCAGCTGGGCGCTCGATGGGCGGACGCCCGCCTGTAGGCTCGAACTCCACCCAGCCATAGCTGGGGAAGTAGACTTCGACCCACGAGTGGGCATCGGCCTCGGTGACGACGTAGTGCGCTTTCGGTGCGTCGTAGGTCCCACTGGCATAGCCCACCGCCAATCGCGCCGGGAGGCCAGCCGCCCGCGCCAGCACCACCATCGCCGTGGCGTAATAGTCGCAATACCCTTGCCGCAAATCGAACAAAAAGTAGTCGGCCACATCCCTGCCAAGCGGAGGCGTGGGCAGATCTAGGGTATAGGGGAAAGTCCGCAGATAGCTCTCGATAGCGCACGCCCGGTCGTAGGGGGTAGGCTCGGTCGCCGTCAGGTCGCGCGCCAGCCCCAGCACCCGTGGGGGAACTTCATCGGGCAGGGCCAGGTAGCGATCCCGCACCCAATCCGGGTAGTCGCTCCCGGCGGATCGCAACTGCGCCTCACTGACGCGCGGGACCAGCGAGTCGGCCCGGTAGGCCGCCGCCCAAATCTGTGCGCCAAAGGCATCGCCGGGAGCACGCCAGGCCACGATAAAATCGTGATCGGCCGTCACCAACTCTCCGGCCACGTACAGCAACCCTCCCAGGTCACCGACGGCCAGTATCTTCAGCCGTACCGTTTGATGGAACGGTGACATCACCGAGACGCCTTCAAAGGCGGCCAGTTCACCCGCCTCGTACTCGACATCCTTTGTCGCTCCCGTGTACCAACCACGGCCAGTGTAACGATCGTAGGTGAGGCTCCGCCAGTAATAGCGCGGTGGCGGGCTCAGCGCAATCTCGGGCATACCGGGCGGCAGGTCGCCCGTGCTGATGACCATCACCACCTGCTCTGAGAGCTCTGGCCCGGAGCCGAGCAGATGGCGGTGCGGCAGGCCAGCCGCGCGCACCTGGTCGAAGACGGTGGCCGGGCCGGGGCCTGGTTCTAGCCCGAGTGAATCGGCGACCTGCTTCCCCCCGCTGTCCCGTTCCATGAACACTCGTTCTGCGAATTGGGTGATCTGTCGCCAAGAGACCGACGGCACCACCATAGCAGTCGCCATCAGCGTCACCGATATTCCGATCGTCGCCAACACCAGTTCGACCCGAATGTCCAGGGAAAAGTCAGTCCCTGCCGCCTCCCAGCCACGTTCGCGGGCGCCGTGCCCAATCAGCGCTCGAAGCATCCACGTTGCCCCCAGCAGCGGCACCAAGAAGTAAGGGTGACCCCCGGCGTAGGAGAGAGTGATCGCAAGCAATGCGCAGCCAGGGGCGATTGCCTGCCATGCCCGGTTGCACCGGCGCACCGCCCACCCAGCCCAAACGGCCGCCATCCACAGGCCCAGGCCCCACACCAGCGCCGCCGCTACCGGGTCAAAGGCCCCTTGACCCCTGACTAGCGCCAGCGACCAGTCGCGCACGCGGATCAACAATGTGCCTACACCCGTCCCCAGCTCCGCCAGAGTCAATGCGACCGCCATCCCGTCCGGCGGGCCGTCCAGCGGCCAGCGGAAACCTCCCCAGGCCAATTCAGCCAGTGCCCGCAACAACGCCATTAAGGGGCTGCCCAAGCGCCCCACGCGTACAAGGCCCGCCTCAGCGCCCAAAACGAAGGCCAGGACGCTCCCCAGCCAACCCGGCAGCGGTGATTTGGCCAGTACCCACCCCATCAGCACACCACACACAGCCACGGGCAATAGCAACCCGGCGTCCAAGCCACGGACCGCGTCCGCCAGTCCCAGCGCCACACTTCCCAGTGCGACCAGGAGCAACGCCAGTGACAGCAGCGTCTGCACGCCCAACCGGCGGACGATCCAAGCCAGGAATCGCGCAACGAGGATATCCATCACGATAACCTCTTCCACTCCATGTCGTGAGGCCGGCGCACTGGTATCGCTCGCCCGGTGGCCGAAACACGCCACTCCCATTGTCCATGCCAGCCGGGCCGGGCTTGGCGTCGGTCGAGCAGATCGCGGGTGATGACGTAGCGCGCCACCCCTAAATCCGAGAGCAACGCCAGCGTCCCGCTCACGTCGCCACCCCGGCCAAAGGAGACAGGGTCCAGCAGCAACACCGTGGGGGAGGCACCACGCCGTAGCAGGAGCAAAAGCGCCTCCACCCAATCACCTTCCACGGCGGGCGTGATAATGGCCAGACTGGTCTGCTGCCTGAACGCAGGCTGTACCCGTTCTAACAACTCAACCAGAGGGCGCGATCCGGGAGTCACTAGCGTCAGCGCATGCATAATCGCCAGGCTCTGGCCATCCCCCCTTTGCGGCGGCAGCCACACCAGATCCTCGCCGTGCGTCACCAGCCCCACCGCCCGCCCCGACCGCAGGCCCCGGTCGGCCAGCGATGCGGCCAGAATCACGCCATGCTCCTCTGTAGAATCCCAGCCCTGGCCCACCTGAACGCGCTGATCCAGGTCCAAGAAGACCCACCAGTCGCTGGCAGGTGTGCTGTCAAAGAGCCGTACAAAGGGGGCGTCGTGGTGGGCAGAGATGCGCCAGTGAATCCAGCGCAGGCTATCGCCAGGTTGGTATTCACGCACGGTGGACGAACTGACCGTCTGTTCGAGGGCGTCAGCGTGCGGGCGACGGCCCTCACCAGCCCTCCCGCCCGGCGATACCTCAATGGCTGGCAAGGGGACGATAGGCGGCATCACCAGCAAGGGACTGGCTTCGGGGTAGTGGAGGCTGACCGTGTAGAGCGCCAAGGGGTCGCCGGTGCGCAGGCTGGTGGGGCCGAGGGTATACATGCCCCGGCGGGTGCAAAGGCCATTCGTGTGCCACCCCAGCAAACTCTTGCCGCCCACGCCTGTCGCCCGGCTGACCTCGTAGTCGGGCAGGGTGGAGTGATCTATCAGTTCGACCCACAGGGCAGGTGCCCAGCCGTCGTTGACCAGCGTGAAGCGCTCCTCCAACCGATCGCCAACCTGCGCCCAGCCAAAGCGCATCTCGCGAGTGAGCCACAGACCGCGCGCCAGCGACCGCGCCCAAAGGTAACCGATCAGCCACCCTCCGCCCAGCCCCACCAGCAGAACTACCCAGCCCCGATAGGGGAAGGTCAGTTGCAACAACAGTAGGAGGCCAACCAGAACCGGCAAAAGGTGTGTATTGAGTCGCAATCGGGATTCAGGTATTCGTCCCCCGCGTGTCCTATGGTCGTCGCTCATTTTGACCTTTAGAATGCAAATAGACGCAGATTCATCCTGATTTTCGAGAAGAGCCGGTTTTTAGGTCATCTTCACCACGATATCGGTGATCACGTTGGCCGCCTCGTCCCCTCGGTCAGCGGAATTACTCAGGTGTCGGTATATCTCCCTCAACTTCAGCATCTCCACCACATGCTCCACATCTTTCGGCCCGCTGAAGAGATCGGCCAGCGCTTCGCGATAGACGTCCTCCACCCGATTCTCCAGAGCCTTGGCTCGCAAAGCGTGCTCATTGGCCACCCCGGAGTGATCCTTTAGGCGCAAGGTAGCCATATAGATCTCGTTGGCTGCCGTCTTGAGGAGGGATACCATCCGCCGCAGGTAAGAGTTGGGCTCCACGTTGAGGATGGTCATCTCATCCACCGTGGAATAGCCGTAATCTAAGATATCGTCGATGGCTCTGGAGAGGGCGAATATATCCTCCCGGTCGATGGGGGTGACGAAGGTGCGGTTCAGTTCATCGATGAGGATGCGACGCAATTCATCCGCCTCCTTCTCCGCCCGGGTAACCTTCTCGGCCGCCTCTTGGTCCCGATCCTTCATATACTCTTCCAACCCTTCCATACCCTCCAAGGTCTTGGCCGCCTGTTCGATGAGAAGCCCCAGGAACTTATCTTCCTTCTCTCCGAATAGCCTTCTAATGCTCATGACCTATCTACCTCCCAAAAAGGAACTCATCGGGATGTACAACAGCGCTGCCAGAAGGGCGGTGATGGGCAGGGTAAGGACCCAGGCGGTGAAGATCTCGCCCGCCACCCCCCAACGAACCTTCGATAGCCTCTCCGCCGAACCCACCCCCATAATGGCTGAACTAACCACCTGGGTGGTGGAGACCGGCCCTCCCAAGAGGGCCGCGCCCAGGATCACCGTAGCCGAGGTAACTTGAGAGGTGAAGCCATGGATGGGCCGGATGCGATATATCTTGGCCCCCAAGGTCTTGATAATCCGCCACCCTCCAGAGGCGGTACCCAAAGATATGGCCGCTGCGCTGAGAGCGATCACCCACCAAGGGACTACGAAATCCCGCGACCAACCAGCAGCCACCAGACTCATACCGATTATCCCCATCGTCTTTTGAGCATCGTTGGTACCATGACTCAAAGCCAAGGCCAGCGAGGTTATAACCTGTAGACGCTTGAAAAGGGTATTGATGCGGGGAGAAGCCCCTTGCGCCAGGAAGAGAACCAGTTTCATGAAAAGATAGCCTATCACCAGACCCAAGAGCGGTGAGATCACGAGAGCCACTGCCACCTTCAGTAGGCCGCTCATCTGTATGGCCCCTAACCCCTCCGCCAGCCCCACCGCGCCTACCAGCCCCCCCACCAAGGCATGAGAAGAACTGGAAGGGAGCCCCAAGGCCCAAGTTATCAGGTTCCAGACTATGGCGCTCACCAAGGCGGCCAAGATCACAACGATGGTTACGCTGCCTGGATTCACTAGATCCTTGCCGATGGTGGTAGCCACCGCCACTCCGAACAAGAAGGGGGCACAGAAATGAGCCATGGCGCTCATAGATAAAGCCTTGCGGGGGGTCATAGCCCCAGAAGAGATCATGGTGGCCACGATGTTAGCACTATCGTGGAAGCCGTTTAGGAAATCGAAGACCAAGGCCACACCGATAGAAGCGAAAAGCAACACCAACGTATCCCCCTTTTCACAATAAATACTATCCCATTTACCCCCCTGGGGCAAACCCTAGAACTCCTTTGGCCATAAAATGGTCTTGTAGTAGAGGCAGAAATCCATTATAATCCCCCTGAAAGGAGGTTCGGTGTATCGAGCGCCACGGGGCACACGAGATATCTTGCCCCAGGACCAACCCTACTGGCAGTTCATCAGAGACCAGATCCATCGTCTCTCTACCCTCTACGGGTATGAGCGACTAGACACCCCCCTCTTCGAGGAGACATCCCTTTTCGCCCGGGGCATCGGTGCGGGTACCGACATAGTGGAGAAGGAGATGTATACCTTCCAGGATAAAGGAGGAGATAGCCTCACCCTCCTTCCTGAGGCCACCGCCCCCGTGATGCGGGCCTATCTGGAGCACGGCATGTATGTCCTTCCCCAACCGGTCAAACTCTACTCTATCCTCCCCATCTTCCGGTACGAGCGCCCCCAGGCAGGCCGCTTCCGCCAGCACTACCAATTCAACTTCGAAGCGATAGGGGTGCAGGATCCAGCCCTCGATGCCGAGGTTATCTCTCTGGCCTGGCGGTTCTACCGAGATCTGGGGCTTAAGGGCTTAAGTCTCCAATTGAATAGCATCGGAGACCAAAATTGTCGTCCCGCCTATATAGAGGCGCTGATAGACTACTACCAGGGAAAAGAAGGAGAGATCTGCCCCGACTGTCGGGCTCGCTTGAAGCGAAACCCCTTGCGGCTCCTCGATTGCAAGAACGAGGGTTGCCAAGCCATCATCAAGGCCGCTCCCCAAAGCCTCGACCTCCTCTGCCCGGAATGCGCGGAGCATTTCGCAACCCTGCAGGAGCAACTTGACCTTTTGCAGATACCCTATCAATTGAACCATCGACTGGTGCGAGGCCTCGATTACTACACCAAGACCGTCTTCGAGGTGTGGGCTCCCGGGATCGGGGCCCAGAACGCTGTGGGTGGTGGCGGCCGATACGATGGTTTGGCTAAAGAGATAGGAGGAAGGGACACCCCGGCCATCGGCATCGCCATAGGGCTGGAACGGGTCATCATGACCATGAAGGCCCAAGACGTTCAGGTTCCCCCCTGGCCCCGCCCCCAAATCTTTTTGGCCTATCACGGTTCAGAGGCTAAAGAGGAAGGCCTGAGGCTCGTCGACCGACTGCGGGAGGCTGGCTTCGGGGCTATCATGAGTTTCGGGGATCGCAGCCTGAAGGCCCAGATGAGAGAGGCGGACCGGGAGGGGGTAGAGTATACCCTTATCCTGGGGGAAAAGGAGAGACGAAGGGGGGAGATAACCGTCCGTGAGATGGCCACCGGCCAGGAGGCTCCAGTGGAGACAGGCCGCCTTGAGGAGTGGCTGAGAGAGCGGTTGGAGGGAGATAACTAGTGAAGAGAATAGCCTTCCTTTTCCACCCCCGGATACCCGAATCACGTCCTTTAGCCGAAGGCCTAGCAGAAGAACTTCGCTCTAAGGGGCTCGATCCCTGGCTAGTCTCCGCCTGGGAGGAGGAAAAGATCGCCCCTCGCATCGCGGACCTCGATCTCTTGGTCACCCTGGGAGGCGACGGAACCGTATTGCGGGCAGCCCGCCTCGCCGCCGCCCATGGTACCCCCATCCTAGCGGTGAACATGGGACACCTGGGGTTCCTGGCTGAGGCCGAGCCTGAAGAGGTAACGGAGAAACTCACCGCCATTCTTGAAGGCGACTACTGGGTGGAGGAGCGCAATATGCTCCAGGCTACCCTCCTTCGCGGAGGCACCCAGATAGAGGCCTATGAGGCTCTCAACGATGTGGTTGTGGCCCGAGGGGTGATGGCCCGGGCGTTACACCTCACCACCTCCGTGGACAGCGAGGAGGTAATCACCTACATCGCCGATGGGGTGATCGTAGCCACGGCCACAGGCTCCACAGCCTACTCTCTGGCCGCCGGAGGGCCTATCCTCGACCCCCGATTGAGGGAGTTACTAGTAACCCCCATCGCCCCCCACCTCTCGGCCACCCGCTCCCTGGTGCTCCCCGCCCATTCCGAGATAGAAGTGACCATCGAGAGCGACCAACCAGCCACTCTCACCATAGACGGCCAGATACATCAAGAACTTCTGGACGGCGACACCGTGGTGGTCAGGGCCAGCGAACACCTCTGTCGCCTTCTCAGAACCCAACCGCGCGACTATTTCTACAAAACCCTGCAGAAGAGGCTCAAGTAGGAGATGGCCGAAGTTATCTACTGTGTCAACCACCCTGATCGGGAGACCCTCTTGCGTTGCAACAAGTGCGGCAAGCCCATCTGCCCTGAATGCGCTATCCGTCACCCCGTGGGCTTGCGCTGCCGCGAATGTACCCAACTACGTAGGATCCCCACCTACGATCTCTCTCCTAGACACTACTCCCTGGCTCTGGCCGCTGGCCTCCCATCGGCCATAGTTGGCGTGATCTTAGGGGGTATATTCAGCCGCTTTCTCTCGATCGGCGGCTTCATACCCTTGATCATCGCCTTCGCCGTTGGCCTTCTCACCGGCGAAGCGATCAGTCGAGCCACAGGACACAAGCGAGGCGTAGGTCTCCAGGTGGTGGCGGCCATCTGCCTGGTTTTTGGCTACTTCATAGGCAACCCCCTGCTCCTTCTGGCTACCAGTTATCTTCTGGTGGGCAGGATAGCCATAATGCCGTTCTGGGCATGGCTTAATTTTTACACCATCGTCTATCTTCTCCTAGCCATCTTGGCCGCGGTAGGCCGCTTGCGCTAATCAGGAGGGAGTTTGCTCAGCCACCTCTCCATCTCCAATTTCGCCCTAATCGACCATCTGGAACTGGATCTCTCCCCCGGCTTCAACGCCCTCACCGGCGAGACGGGAGCCGGGAAGTCTATCATCGTGGACGCCATGAGCACACTCCTGGGTGGGAGGGCCGATAGCGACCTCATCCGCACCGGGACAAGCCAAGCCCTGATAGAAGGGGTCTTCACCCTGCCGAGGGAGATGCAACAGGAGTTCCTGGTTCCTCTACTAGAAGAATACGGCGTACAGGGGGAAGGAGATCTCATCCTCAGCCGGGAACTCAATCGGCGAGAACGCCACATCTGCCGCATAAACGGCCGCATAGTCACCCTCCGCCTTCTGCGAGAGGTCGGCCAGCGGCTTATCGACATCCACAATCAAGGAGAGCATCTCAGCCTGCTTCGGGTCAGGGAGCATCTAGAGTTCCTGGATCGTTTTGGGGGGCTAACCGATCTTCAAGGAAGGGTGGAGGCCAGAGTAAAAGCGCTCTATCGGGCGCGACGAGAACTAGAGAGGCTCCTAGCCGACGAGAGGGAACTGGCCCGGCGAATTGACCTTCTCCAACATCAGGTGCGAGAGATCAGAGCCGCTAGACTAGAGCCTGGGGAAGAGGAAGAACTCAAGCGAGAGCACACCCTGCTGGCCAACGCCGAGCAGTTGATCACCCAAATCAACGCCGCCTATGAAGCCCTATACGAAGGGCGAGAGGATCAGGAGGCGGCCCTCGACTTATTGGGGGAAGCGAGACGGATCCTCGCCTCTCTGGAGGAGATCGATCCTCAACTCCAAGAGAGGCGAAAATCGATCGAGGAAGCGAGTGCACAACTGGGGGAGTTAGCCCACTCTCTGCGCTCCTATAGGGACGCTATTGACCATAGCCCCCAGCGGCTAGCCAGTGTGGAGGAACGGTTAGGGTTGATCTATAACTTGAAGCGGAAGTATGGCGACTCCATCGAGGAGATCTTGGCCTTCGGCGAGAGAGCCTCCCGGGAAGTGGAAGAGATCGTTCATAGCGAGGAGCGGATCGAGGAACTGAGATCGGCGGAAGAGGAGTTGCTAGCGGAGATAGGCTCTCTGGCCGGCCAACTCTCCCTGGCTCGGCGAGAGGCGGCCCAGAGGCTTTCAGAGGCTGTGGAGGGGCAACTTCGGGACCTACAGATGGAGAAAGCCAGGTTCGTCGTGGCCCTGGAGCAAACCGAAGACCCTGGAGGGGTAGAGGTTGATGGCCAGCGGTTCGCTTTCGATATCACGGGGATCGACAAGGTAGAGTTCATCATCTCTCCCAATCCAGGGGAGCCGCTCAAGCCCCTCTCCAAGATCGCCTCCGGAGGAGAGACATGCCGCTTCATGCTGGCCTTGAAGAGCGTGCTCTCCGCGGTAGATCAGACCCCCACTCTCATCTTCGACGAGATCGACGCTGGGCTAGGTGGGCGAGGAGGAGAGGTGATAGGGCGCAAACTATGGAGGCTGACGGCCGACCATCAGGTCCTCTGCGTCACCCACCTCCCTCAGATCGCATCCTTTGGCGACGCCCATTTCAAGGTGGCCAAGGAACAAGTCGGCAAACGGACGGTCACCAGAGCCCAACTCCTCGATGAGCCGGGAAGACTGGAAGAGTTAGCCCAGATGCTGGGGCAAGTTACAGGGGCAATCCAAATGAGCGCCCAGGAGATATACGAGCAGGTTCAAGAGTGGAAAAAGAGTCGAGCCTGATCCCTACTAGCGTCGTTCCACCCAGTAGGTCACCTTGGTAGGGTTCCCTCGCCTGTCCCACCCCATCCTCCACTTGAGATAGAGCGGGAACCCGCCGCACGCACTTCTTCAGGTAGGCTCGGATGGATCGTCAAACGCTGATCCGCTTCGCCACTCTAGCGATCCAGACAGTAGCCAGCACGGCGATAACTGTGATTATGATGGCGTAGATGATCAAGGCTATAGGGCCGGACCCCGGCTGGACGAACTGGCCCACCAAGGCTTGAATCGCTGAGTTCCAAGCCAGCGCCGCAATCAGACCGAAAGCCGCAGTCACGAGGTCACCGATCTTCTCGATCATTTCTCTGCTCACGCCTCACCTCCCTTGACGGCCTCTCTTCTTCAGGCCGATGCCCGCTGCCCGCAGTTTGTCGGCATATACGCCACCGATCCCTTCGATGATCTCCAATTTCGCCATCTCCTCCCTCCTCGCTATGCTCCTATTGCAGAGTACCACCTTTCTTCCTCCCACGCAACCCCGTTCCTTGAAGACCCCTCGCTCCTCTGGTATGATGAGTCCAGAAAGGCAGGTGGTTCCTATGATCCCTCTCAAACTTAGGATGAGAAACTTCATGTGCTACAGCGAGGATGTCCCCCCCTTGGATCTATCCGATATTCACGTGGCCTGCCTGGTGGGCGACAACGGCCATGGCAAATCCGCCATCCTCGACGCCATGACTTGGGCCTTGTGGGGTAAGGCTCGGGCCCGAAGCCCTGATGAACTCATCCACCAGGGCAAGAGAGAGATGGAAGTGGAGTTGGAGTTCCTCCTAGCCGATAACCGCTACCGGATCATCCGCAAGCGGGATAAGAAGGGACGGGGTAGGAGTTCCTTGGAGCTTCAACTGAGGGATAACGGCCGCTTTCGGCCCCTCACCGGGGATACCATCCGCCAAACCCAAAACAAGATCATAGACCTCCTGCACATGGATTACGAGACCTTCATAAACTCCGCTTTCCTCCTACAAGGGAGGGCCGACGAGTTCACTACTAAGCCGCCAGCGGAGCGGAAGCGGATATTGAGCGAGATCCTGGGCCTCTCCCTTTACGAGACTCTCGAAGAGCGAGCCAAGGAGAGGGTCAAGGAGAAAGAACTGCAACTCAGGGAGGTAAGAGCCACCCTAGAGGGTATAGAACGAGAAGTGACACGTATGCCAGAATACGAGAGGGAGTTAACCGAGGCTCAGAAGATCGCCGCCCAGTTGGCTCGCCGACTCCGCCAGGAGCAAGGAGAACTGCAAAGGAAGCGGGAGATCAAAAGGGAACTGGATCTCAAGGTTGCCCAGGTGGAGGAGATCCTCCAAAGGATAAAAGAGGGGGAGGGCGAACTAACCCACATAGGACGAGAGATCGATCTGGCCGAGAACCGCCTAAAAGGTTACCAGGAGATCCTGGCCCAAGAAAGGAGAATAGAAGAGGGGTTCGCCTCCTTGGTAGCCGCTCGGGAGGCCAACGAAACCTTCAACCGTAAACTGACAAGAGTAGCGAAACTCAACGAGGAGAGAAGCCAACTAGAGAGAAAAATCAACGAGGCTAGAGCTGCTCTGGCCTTGGAACGGGGGCTATCCCAGGAGCGGATAGCCCAACTGAAGGCTCAAATCGAAAGAGGACCTAGGCTGGAGGAGGAACTAGCCTACCTTCGTCGCCAACTGGATAGGCTAGCCCTCTTAGAGGAGGAACTGGAGGGGAAGCGAGCCCAGGAGCGGGCTACATCCCAGGAGATCGTTAGCCTCCAGGCGACTAACCAGGGGTTAGCCTCCGACATGCAACTCCTCAAGGAGAAATTGGGCCTTCTAAAGGAGGCGGAGGCCAAATGCCCTCTTTGCGAGCAGGATCTAACCGAGATAGAGATAACCCGTATTGCAGAGAAGTACCGTTCGCAAGGCGAGGAGAAGGGAGACCTATATCGCCAGAACAAGAGGAGAGTTGAAGAGTTACAGGCTCGAATGAAAGGCCTCCATAAGGAGATAAGAGGTCTGGAGGGAGAAGTCAGAAAGAGGCCTTCTATCCAAAGCCGAAAGGAAATAGTTTCTCAGGCCCTGGCCCAGGTCGAGGAGGCGGAGAAGACCCTGGCCCGGGAGGAAGAGAGGCTTCAGGCCCTAGAGGAACGGCTGGAGAAGAACGAGTACGCCAGGGCGGAACAAGGAGTTCTCACCGCACTAGAGCACGAGATTAGAGGTCTAGACTACGACCCCCAGGAACACGAAGGGATTCGAACACGGCTCTCCTCCTTGGCTAACTATGAAGCGGAGATGAAAGAATTGGAGAGAGCCCGGCAAGGGGTTGAAGCCACCAAAGAGGCTTTGGAGCGAGCCAGAGAATCGTATATCCGCTGGCAAAAGACCTTGGCTGCTGATAAGGCAAAGAGAGAGGCGTTAGAGAAAGAGGTCACGGAGTTAGGGAAAGCGGTGGAGGACCTGGAAGAGCAGGAGCGGTCAGTCCAGAGGCTTCAAGATGAAGAAAGCCAGGCCCGCCAGGCGCTCGGCGCCGCCCAAGAGAGACTGGACCGCAGCCGAGGCCTGGAGAAGGAGAAAGTGGTGAAACTCGCTCAAGAGCGAGAGATCACCGAAGAGAAAACGATCTACGAGGAATTGCAACTCGCCTTCGGCAAGAAAGGCGTCCAGGCTATGATCATAGAAAGCGCCCTCCCCGAACTGGAAGAGGAGGCCAACCGCTTACTTAGCCGCATGACAGACGGCCGAATGCACGTCCGTTTCGAGACTCAAAGAACCACTAAAAAAGGCGAGCCGGTGGAGACCCTAGAGATCAAGATCTCCGACGAACTGGGCGCTCGATCTTACGAACTCTACAGCGGTGGGGAGGCTTTCCGGGTCAATTTCGCCATCCGCATCGCCCTCTCCAAACTCCTGGCCCGTCGAGCCGGAGCCAGGCTGGAGACCCTCATCATCGACGAGGGGTTCGGCACCCAGGACACCATAGGGAGAGAGAGGCTAATCGAGGCGATCAACTCCATACAGGACGATTTCGCCCTCATCCTGGTGATAACCCATATCGAGGAGTTAAGAGACGCTTTCCCCGTCCGTATCGATATCTTTAAGACCCCAGAGGGCTCCCAGATCTCCAGGGCCTAGGAGCGCCAATCACCCACCCCTCGCATCCCCCGGGATCCCGTAGGGAGATAATCGCAGTGGGGAGCAAGAACGCATATCTCGCAGTGAGGGCTCCGGGCTTTGCACACCTCCCGGCCGTGGGCGATCAGGTTGAGGTGCAAAGCGTAGTAATCCTGAGGAGACAAGAGATCTTCCAAGGTCTTGTGAGCCTCCTGGGCGGAGGCCTTTCGGCTAATTAGGCCTAGCCGCCTGCTCACCCGATAGACATGGGTATCCACCGGGAAGGCTGGCCGTCCGCAGCCGAAAAGGAGAACGCAAGCCGTGGTCTTAGGGCCCACCCCTGTAAGGGAGCCCAACCACTCTTTCGCCTCCTCTATCTCCATCTGGCAGATGAAGTCGAGAGAGAGTTTCCCCCGGCGCTCGGTGATGGTGTGCAGGATATCTTTGATGCGAGGGGCTTTGACGTTGGCTAGGCCGCCGGGTCTGATCGCCTCGGCGATCTCTTCCACCTGAGCATCCCGCACCCTTTCCCAAGTGGGAAACCTCTTTCTCAACCGCTCATAAGCCCGATCCCGGTTCACGTCGGAGGTGTTCTGAGAGAGGATAGTGTAGATCAACTCACTCAAGGGGTCAAGCCGCTGTCGCCATCGGCGGGGGCCGTACCCCTCCAAGAGGGTTTGATGGACGGCCTTGACCTTGGCTGCCTTCTCCCCTACTGCAAACTCAGAAGTCAGGCGCATAACGATGGAGTTGTTACTCGCGTCTCAAACGGAGTTCCACCTGGGCTTGGTCTTTCAGGGTGAAGCCCAAGCCCACCACCCCGGGAGCGACTTCGCGCACTCCACGACGTCGCCCGTTCACCCGTGCGCTCACCGCTCGATAGGGCTCCGGCAGGGCGAAAAGCAACTCCCCAAACTGGCTCCCAGGCTTAACCAACTCTAAGATGAACCTCGGTTGTCTGCGGCGCCCATCCTGCCACTCCACCGCTTTTACCTCCACCCCACCCTGAGTGATGTGGAAAGTGGAGGTCAGAAACTGAGGTTGGCCTGTGGCCTCCTTAAAGAGGAGAAGCACCGTCTCATGGGGTTGGTGGCGAGAGATAGTGAGCCTCTCTTGGAACACGCCCAGGTACCGTCTAGGCCAAAAATCATAGACATGATAAGAGCTAGCGGGCTTGAGCCCCACTTGGCCAAAATCGATCTCCGTTTCCACGGTTCGATCGGCCCAGTTGATGAAGGCGGCCACCATCCACCGGCCATACTCGGCCTCTATGGGAAGAGCGAAGAGAGAGGGCAGCTCGTTCTGGAAGAGATCGCAGGGCTTGGCAGCCCTCCCGTAAGGAGGGAGGATCCGCTTCAAGTATCTGCGCCTCCCTCCGCCGAGAGATGGTAGATCGTCGCCCGAAAAAACACTCCCCCCCGACAAGCCCGCTATTGAAACCAGGGTCCGCATCTCGTTCAACTTCAGGTTCGATTCCTCCCCCCGAGGGCGCACCAAGACACAATCGGGGTCGTTCGTCCAGAACCAGCCATGCATAAAATAGCGAGCCATGACGTTGCGGAGGGCGTTACGGACAGAGGGAGAGGATAGATCTCCCCATAGGGGCTGCCAATGAACCGCCACATCGGGCCCAATACGCATCCCATCCACCAACCCCACCGCCGGCCCCCAGGGAGCGCCACACCCCAAACGGAACTTATCGCCCACCGCCTCCCGGATGATCTCTAACCCCTGGCGGAAAGCCTGGGCCCGAGTGACCTGGGGATCGTACCGGCGGCCCTCCAGGGCTCCGGCGTAAAGGAAGTCGACCTTGAAGAGATCGTAACCCCAATCATCGCTTAAGATGCGAAACAACTTTCTCAGCCACGTCTTCACCTCTGGATGGGTGAGATCCAAGGCGTATATAGGGACCGCCCAGTGGTGCCAGGCGATGATCGGATCACTCCCCTCATCCCGGAGCACCCAATCGGGGTGCTCTTTATAGAGGCGAGACCGGGAACTCGTAGCAAAAGGGGCTATCCACAAACCAGCCCTCTGAGCAGAGGCTTTTATCTCCTCCCCTATCCGCTTCATCCCCTGAGGGAACTTCCCCTCATCAGTAACCAGCCAATCCCCTATCTCTTCTTGGTGTCCATCGTCGATGAGGAAATAGTCCAGGGGCAAATCGCCCGCTCCTTTTAAGTTAGAAAGGGTCTCGCGGGCACCGTTCTCGCCGTAGAAATAGTACCAAGAACACCAACCGGTAGGTATCTCCTTCGTGGTTCGGGCCCCCATATTCTCCCCCAAAGCCTGGGCATACCCTTCCAAAAGAGAGATGGGGTCGCGCCCACCCCTTACCAGAAGTTCCTCAGAGGAGATCCGCTCCCCGGGATGGAGGCGCACCCCATCGGCATAGGCCGTGGCAGCCAGACGCCGAAAGTGGAGACCCTCCACCTCAAGTCGTATCTCGGCCATCTGCTCCCTGGCGCTGGTGAAGCCCAGGAGAAGCGAAACTCTGGAGATGCGGTTATGGAGGACGGTCATCCAATGGCTCACTAGAGTCTTGGGAGCCAGGGGTAAAGGGTAAGGTTCATGCTGGAGACGATACTCCTCCGTCCCGGGAGTTAGATAGTGACCGTTATCTAGGTGACGGGCGAAACTAGGCGACCAGGACTGCCAACCGTTTTGGTAGAAAGACCAAACCTTGGGAGAACCTAGGTTCAGCCTCCCTTGATCGCTGGAGAGGAGAAAAGGGGAGAGTTCAAACACTTCCACAGGTCGTTGACCCACGTTTTCGAGGCGCAATCGCAAACGGACGCCCTTCTTTACCGAGACCTGCCAGGTGAGTTCCAGATCCTCGTTCTTGGTGCTGAGACTAACCCTATCCTCCCCCACCCCATAGGCCACCTCTTTCACGAAGCCCAATTTCCGCTCCCTCCCCTCCAGCCGATAGGTGACCTCCGCCGTGGCCCCCTCCACCACCATCCTGCCCTGGTAGGAATAACCCATAGTCCCCTTCAGAGGATCGACCACCAGGTTCTTCCCCAGATGGACCACCTTATCCTTGCTCATCACACCCCCTCAAACAAAAAGGCCCTCTACAGCCAAAGCGACTAGAAGGCTTGCTCGCGCGTCGTTCATATCCCGAGAGAGTGGAGACACCACCTGCAACCCATGGCCGTGGGAATGGAGCGGCCTCATCGCTTCAAGCGGGGATCGAGCGCATCCCGCAGGCCGTTCCCCATCAGGTTGATGGCCAGGACGGTAATGAAGATGAAAAAGCCGGGGATGAAGACCAAAAAGGGCGCCTTGTAGAGGTATTGAGCCGATTTGGTCAGCATATTCCCCCAACTGGGGGTAGGGGGTTGTACCCCCATCCCCAGGTAACTGAGGGCCGTCTCTATCAATATGACGTTGCCGCTCATCAAGGTGGCAGCCACGATGAGGGGGGTGGTGGCATTGGGAAGGATATGTCGGAAGATGATACGAGCGTTGCTGGCCCCCACCACCCTCGCCGCATCGACGTAGTCGAGGGCCTTGATGGAGAGAAACTCGCCCCGCACCAGGCGGGATACGCCCATCCAACTGACCGAGGCGATGACGAAGGAGAAAGCCACTACCCCCGGCGAGAAGACCACGGCGATGAAGAGCAAGAGGAAAAAGGCGGGGATGGAGAGCATGATGTCCACGAAGCGCATGATCACGGCACCCAGGACGCCACCATAGAACCCCGACAAGGTCCCCATCAGGGTGCCCACAGTCAGGGCGATCAGCACCGTAGCCCCAGAGACGCCCAAAGAGATCCGAGCGGCATAGATGGCCCTGGTCAAGACATCGCGGCCCAACTCGTCGGTGCCCAGCCAATGTCTGGGCTCGCCTGGCGCCTTCTGAAAGCCAGGGGATTTCAGGTTGGACCACAGATCCTGCTCATAAGGTTGGTAGTGGGTCACATATTGGGAGAACAGGGAAGCCCCCAAAGCCACAACCACCAAGAGGATGATGAGCACCCCCCCGGCCAGAGCCAACTTATCGCGGCGGAAGCGGTCCCAGGCCTCCCAGAAAAGGCCCTTGCTCTCCCGCACCGCATACCACTCCGCGATCCCCACCGCGGGCTCCCCAACGGTTATGGCCCTCTCTTCCCCAACGCTCATCCCTCCTTCCTCCCTACCTCCGGACCCCTGCTCCTTTCACTCCGTCGTGATGCGAGGGTCGAGGATGCCGTAGGCTACATCCGCCGCCAAGTTGCCGAAGATCACCATCGCCGTGGCCATCACCACCACCCCCATGATGATAGGGTAATCCCGCTTGGTAGTGGCGTGCCAAGCCAAGCGGCCGATCCCCGGCCAGGAGAAGATGGTCTCCGTGATCAAGGCCCCACCCACCAGATTGGGGATGGAGAGCCCCATCAGAGTGGCCACGGGGATGAGGGCGTTGCGCAGCGCGTGCCTAACGATAACCAGTCGTTCGCGAAGCCCCTTGGCCCGAGCGGTGCGAACGTAATCCTGCCGTATCACCTCCAGCATGCTGCCCCTGATATAACGGCTCCAGCCGGCGATGCTGATGGTGGCCAGGACAAAAGCGGGCATGACCAGATGTTTGAGCAGGTCCGGCACGGAGAAGGGCTGACCTATGGTGGTCACCCCTCCGGAGGGGAACCAATGGAGCCTCACGGCGAAGATGAGGATACACATCAGCCCCAGCCAGAAACTGGGGAGGGATATGCCCGCCGTGGAGAATACGGTGGTGATATTATCGAACCAGGAGTATTGTTTGACCGCAGCCATGACCCCTATGGGCAAGGCTAACCCTATGGAGAGGAGGAGAGCGACGCCCGTCAAGAGGATGGTCTTGGGCAGCCTCTCCCGGATCTGCGTGGCCACCGGCCGCTGATCGATATATGATATGCCCAGGTCGCCCCGCAACAACCCCCCACCCAGATGAGATACTGCTGCCATACGGGCTTATCCAGCCCCATATTGGCTCTGATGCGGGCGATATCCTCGGGCCTGATATCGGCGTCCAGTTCCAGCCTGGCCGTGGGGCCGCCCGGGACGGCATGGATCAAGGCGAAGGAGATGATGGTGATGCCGATGAAGACCGGTATGGACTGGAGCAGGCGCCTTAGGATGACTTTGCCCATGTGCCCACCTCCCTCTCACCAGGGGAGCAAACCAGACCTCCCAACCACGAATAAATCTATTATGAATCCTTGGTCTGGGGGGCCGAGGAGCCTCGGCCCCCCAGAGTGCCTCCAAAGGTTAGGCTCCTACTCCAAGTACCAGATGACCACGTCGAAGCGGTTGTCATCCCGGATGTCGGTGGGGATCATGTTCTTGACCCGCTTGTTCACCCCGAATAGGACCTTGCGGAAGTAGAGGATGACGTTGGGCAGGTCCTCGGCCACGATTTCCTGCATCTGGAAGTATAGTTCCTTCCGCTCCTCCACGTCCGTGGTCTGCAGCGCCGCGTCCAAGATCTCATCCAACTCCGGGTTGGAGTATTTGCTCATGTTGAAGCTGTCGGGGTAGGAGTCGGTATGCCACATGGCCTTCTGGTCGGGGTCGATATCCCAACTGAAGCCCACCAGGAGCACCTCGAAGTCGAAGGTCTCGGTGAGTCGGGAGAGGAAGGCCCCCCACTCCTCGGTCTGGAGTGTGGCCTCCACCCCGATCTCCCTCCAGAACTCCTGCATGGCCGCGATGGCCGCCTCCCTCTCGGTGTTGCCGGCGTTGGTCCACAGATTGAAGGACATGGGCGTCCCATCGGCCAACTCCCGCACGCCATCCCCATCCCGGTCTATCACCTCGGCCTCATCCAGCAGGGCCTCGGCCTTCTCCACATCGTAGGGGTAAACCGGCTCGTTGTCCGGATTGTAGGCCCAGGAGATGGGCGGCACCACCGTGTTGGCCACCTCAGCATGGCCGAAGACCGTGGCCTCCACTATGGCCTCCCGGTCCAAGGCGTAGAGGAGGGCCTGGCGCACCCGCACATCCTGGAAGAGGGGCGTTACCTCTGGGTCCAGGTTGTAGATGTAGAAGGTGAAGCCGAACTGGTCCACCTCGTAGCAGTTCAGCGTCTCGTCGGCCAGGCAAGCATCCCACATGGCGGCCTCGATCCCCGCGTAGTCAGCCTCCCCGGTCTGCAACTGGGCGAACATCGCCGTCCAGTCCTCGACGATCTTATAGGCATATTGGTCTATGCAGGGCCGGCCTCCCCAGTAATCCTCGTTGGCCACATGTAACAGGTGGTCGTCCTTCACCCACTCCTTAAAGATAAAGGGGCCGGTGCCGATGGGGTTGGTGTTGAACTCGGCGACGTTCAACTCCTCGGCCGTCATCTCCCCCAAGAGGTGGTAGGGGAGGATGCCATACATCTTGCAGCAGAGGAAGGTCACGTCCACCGAACTCAGTTGGAACTCTAAGGTGTAGTCATCCAGGCAGGTGATCTGCTCTGGGGTGAGGACATCGGCCAGATCCGTCCGGCGAGGGGAGTTCAGCTCCTCATCCAAGATCATCTCGTAGGTGAACTCCGCATCCTGGCAGGTGAAGGGCTCCCCGTCGTGCCAAGTGACATCGTCGCGCAGATGGAAGGTGTAGGTTAGATAATCGTCGGAGATCTCCCAACTCTCGGCCAACTCGGGGATCACCTCCAAGGTGTCGCCGTGGATCTCGGTGAGGCTGTCGAAGATCAGGGCGTGGTTCTCCGCCGAGGACGTATCCACCGAGAGGATGGGGTTCAGGTTCTCCGCGTCCGCGAAACTGACCTCCACGAAGGTGCCACCCTCCTTGCCCCCCGCGGCCTCACAAGCGGTGGGGGGCGGCGGTGTAGGAGTGGGTGGAACGGGAGTCGGCGTCGCCGCTGCCGGAGGTACCTCGGTAGGCGTCGGCGTCGCCGCCGGCGCACAGGCTGCCAACACCATCGTTAATACGACAATGGCACTCACAACCCGTGCCCAACGCAACTTGCTAGACATCTTTCCTTTACCTCCTTATTAAGGTAGTGGTACTCCCTGCCTCATCTGCTAATCGCCTCTCTCCCTCACCCCCTTTCCAAATATGGCTTCCTTCCTCATCGAAGTGGAATTAGTCATAGACTTCTGCAATAATACACAAGGGAAAGCCTCTAAAAGTTCATGGCTAGTTTACTACACACTATATATCTTGTCAAGCCCCTAGACGCGCCAACAAGCCACCCAGATAGACCCCTTTCTCCCTACTCATCAACACCCCCTTAAACAGAAAGCCCTCCAACCGCCACGGCGACTAGAAGGCCCCATCGGGAACGGGAAAGCAGATCAGATCGTCAACCAGATTATAGGGCTAAGTCACCCCTCCCGTTACGGGGGCGAAGGCATCGCACCATCTATCACCCGGAGAATTTAAAGCCCGTTTTAAGGTAAGGATGGGACTAGGAAAAATCATTGAGAGTGCCTGCGGCTACCCGCGAGCACCGCGCAACCTGGGATCCAAGATGTCGCGGAAGGCATCGCCGATGAGGTTCCAGCCCAGTACGAACAACATGATGGTTGCGCCAGGGAAGAGGACGATATACCAATGTTGCGCAAGCCTGGGGATCCAATTGCGGGCGAAACTGATCATCTGGCCCCAATCAGCGTAACCGATTTGGGCCCCCAGTCCCAGGAAACCGAGGGCGGCAAAACTGAGCACATAGGAACCGATGTCCATGGAAGCCACTACCAAGGTAGGGTAGATGGCATTAGGGAGGATATGTCTGAAGAGAATGCGGAAGTCCCCTGCGCCCATAGTTCTAGCCGCAAGGACGAAATCCCGTTCCTTGAGGGACAGGATATCACCCCGGATCAGACGGGCATAGGTCATCCAGCCGAAGGCCATAAGGGCCATCATACCCGTCATCAGTCTCAGCGATACCGGATCTAGAGGCCTCGTGGGCAGGTGGCCGAAAGCCACCAAAGCGATGACTTTGGCCCCCCAAATCAGTATCCCGGCCTCCCCCCGGCCGTAGACGGTCTGCAGTACAGCCGTCAGGGTCAGTGCAGCCAACAGAAAGGGGAAGGCCATGAATATCTCGGTAAAGCGCATCAAAACGTCATCAACCCAACCACCGTAGAAGGCCGCTATGGAGCCCACCATCACTCCCATAACCGCCGTGAAAAGGGTGATGACGAGGCCCACGCGAAATGCCGTTCGCGTGCCCCAGACGATGCCATAGAGTATATCGTATTGCCCCTCGGTCGTGCCTAGAGGGTGTTCCCTACTGGGCGGCTGTGGTTCGACGACGAAACCATCACGGGGAATAATGTATGGATCCCGTGCGTTCTCCGCTGGGGGCGCGATAACCGGCGCGGCCAAGGCTATGACCGCGAAAAAAAAGACCAGGATCAGACCAGTCAGTGATGTGGGATTCCTCAGTAGTTGCCTAAGAGTCTTCATGCCAGCCTAATCCTAGGGTCGAGAAAGGCATAGAGCAAGTCCACAACCAAATTGCCCACGACGAGTACCACTCCGGCATATAACGCTATGCCCAGTACCGAAATGACGTCTAGGGTGATCGCTGCCTGGGCCATGAAAGAGCCAATACCCGGGTAGTTGAAAACCGTCTCCGTGATGACCACGCCGTTCAGGAGAGCGATGAGGACCAGGCCACCGATGGTGGCTACCGGGATCAGAGCATTGGGCAGGGCATGCTTATTGACCACATTCCGTTCAGTGAGCCCTTTGGCCCGGGCCGTGGTAAGGTAGTCCTGGCGCAGCGTCTCCAGCATCGACGACCGCGTGACGCGCAGGATCAACGCCCAGTTCAGGTAGGAAAGCGACAAGACCGGCAGAACCAGGTGCCGCACCGCGTCAAGTAAGATGTCCCCGCGGCCATTGAGCAGGCTATCTATAGTGTTCAGTTGGGTGTAACGGCTGAACTCATCCGAGAGAACGATCCGCTGGGCCCAGTCGGACAGCCTTCCCGGCGGGAACCATTGTAGCCGAGCGTAGAAGATCATCATAACTATCAGAGCGAAGACGAAGATAGGGATAGACCAGCCGATGATGCTGTTCACACGCAGTATCTGGTCAATGAATTTGTTATGGTTGACCGCAGCCTGAATGCCAAGCCAGATACCCACCCCCACCATCGGCAGCGACGCGAAAAGCGTCAACTCCACCGTAGCGGGCAGCCGACGGCGGATGACCTCGGCCACCGGCGACTTGTCGGTCTTCGACCACCCCAGGTCCCCCCGCACCACCTTGCCCATCCACCGGAGATACTGCTCGTGGATGGGGTCGTCCAAGCCATACTTGGCGATGACATCATCGATGGCCCCCTGGCGCTTGGGGATGTCGGTCACGTACAGGGCCGCCCGCTCATAGGGCGTTAACATGGATATCAGCACGAAGATCAAGATCGTGACCCCTAACACCAACACCGGTAAGATCAACAAGCGGCGAATGATATAAGTTCGCACAAAAAGTTCCCCTCACTCAACCAAAGTGTGGGATGGGAACCACCACTGGCGGTTCCCATCCCTCGCCCTAAGCCACTTCCAGTCCGCTCCCAGGCTACTGTCCCTTGGAGAGCGCGTACACGTACGAGTATTCATTCGAGCAGTAGGCCGGGTTGAAGTAGAAGCCGTGGATCCACTCTTGGAGATGGCTGCGCTGGATCTCCTGGTAGATCCAGATGACGACGGCCTCCTCCTGAGCCTTGAGTTGGATCTCCTCGTAGATGGGCCGTCGCTCTTCAACCGAAACCAGCGAAGCCGCTTCCTCG
>Ga0114930_10000898_pt1 | contig 30010 bp, 36 predicted proteins | sample AnhtaG_FD_87300 | JGI IMG/M metagenome (GOLD analysis project Ga0114930, IMG submission 87300) | Deep subsurface microbial communities from Anholt, Denmark to uncover new lineages of life (NeLLi) - Anholt_01485 metaG | ecosystem: Environmental > Aquatic > Marine > Oceanic > Sediment | place... | reverse complement strand
ATCAACTCGGGCCATTTCCACAGCATACCAATAGGTATGACCTTTGATGTTCTTTTTCTTTAGTGAGACCATATTATAGTATTAGGCCATACATATTTAAATAGATATCTATTATAATCGATTGCAATAAAGGCATTACTATGATATTAAATATTAGGCCATACACCGATAAAATTACAGCATGGTCGCATGGTAACGATTTTCAGTGAAAATTATACATCAATTTGTGTATCTTTGAAAGTCAAGTTTGAGGCTTATGAAACCCTCTCCCCTATAGGAGATTTTGATGCTTTCACGTTATATATTTCTAATCCAGGCTTTATCTTTGACAGGGATCCAGTTGAAATTTATGAAAGTCTTAAAGAAATTGAAGAGCTGACCGGAAATCGGAATTTTGGCATGGAAGAGGTAGGCTGGAATGCATATGAAGGACTCCAGGGTAATGAGAATGACCAGCAGCAAGCTGTAAGTTACTTTTTTGATTATCTGGAAGAAGCACCTGATAGGCTCGAGTTTATGACCTGGTTCTTGCTTCATGATGGGAATAAAGAGGATTGTCGAAAATCTGCAGAAACATTTTTCGAACCAGGCGATCCGATTCTTGAAAACGATGATTTTATGAATCCTTTTTCAGATTTTATATGTTATCTGGGACTTATTGAATCAGATGGAACTCAAAGAAAAGGTTGGAATGAATTTGAAAAACGTGCAAATAAATATGAAAGTTATTAATAATATTTACTCCAAAATATTACAAAGAGGTTCTAAATGAGAGAAGCGGTATTGAAAATCATAATGCCTGATAATTGGGTGAAAAATGTCAGCAGTAAATATGATGCCAATATTAAATTTATTGATTCTATGCCGTATGGAGAAACCGGGGGGCGGGGACTTGTCGAGATAATGGGGGATGAGGATGAGATCAACAACATCATTGCTGAAATAGAAATACACCCTGATGTCTGCAGTGTTGAGATCTCCACCCATAGAGAAGGGTGTGTTCTCACCTTTATTATTACTAATAAGTGTTCGGCCTGCAGGGCCCTTGCAAGTTCGGATTGCTTTTTAATATCTGCTCATTGTATCGGGGACGGGAGTGTAGAATGGCGATTGATCACTGGTGGAGATGGTGCCCTTTCCAATCTGATCGAAGACCTTAAATTTAAAGGATGTGGGGTCGAGCTTATAAACTCCAGTGAATTGTCCAAAAAGAAGATACTTATTACCAGGCAGGAGGAGATTGTAAGTGTGGCGCTAAAAAAAGGATATTATGATTATCCCAAAAAGATCAGTATCAAGGAACTTGGAGAAATGTTCGATGTTTCCCCCTCTACTATTGGTGAGATCGTCCAACGAGGAGAAAAGAAAATCATCAGGGAACATTTTCATTCCAGAATATAGTTCGGTATTTTTATCTGAAATTGTTTATATTTTTATATATAAATTACCCGTATATGTACGGGACAAAATATAACACTCTATGTATATATTTAAGTCTAAAAACAAGATGTCTAAAAAATTAGAAAAACCTGGTAAAATATTATTAAATTATGCTTAAATGAGAGTGGGGTGTCATTCTTTATTTAATCAATAACCCTTATTTATAATATTAATGGGTTGTTGGTTTGCGAGTATTATTTCAAAATAATGTTTTTGTTTAATGTGTATTAATCCATACAAAAAGCAAATTAATTAATTTTCAATTTTGTTCATCCTTTTTATACTTAAAAAATAATGTACCCTCATGAATTCCACTGCCATTGAGACTTTCAACCTCACCCGAAAATTCGAAAATCTCACTGCAGTGGACAATATCAGCATAACGGTCGAACAGGGAGAACTCTTTGGTCTGCTCGGTCCGAACGGTGCAGGAAAGACCACATTAATAAATATGCTCTCTACTATGATCCCGCCAACCAATGGAAGGGCAGAAGTATGGGGCATTGATGTGGTAAAACAATCCTCAAAGGTAAGACAGAACATAGGTGTGGTATTTCAAGGCACGACCCTGGATGACAGACTCACTGGATTGGAGAACCTGGACCTGCACGGGCGGCTGTATGGCATGTCAAAAAACATCCGGAAACAGCGGATACATGAAGTAATGGAACTGGTGGAGCTGGGAGATAAAGCAGACGTGATCGTTAAAACATATAGCGGTGGGATGATGAGGCGCCTGGAGATCGCCAGGGGTCTGATGCACCACCCCAGGGTCCTGTTCCTGGATGAACCGACACTCGGTCTGGACCCGCAAACACGCAACCATATCTGGGACTATATTCGCAGATTGAACCAGGAAGAGAATGTTACTATTATGCTGACAACCCATTACATGGAAGAAGCAGATCACCTGTGTGACCGCATCGCAATAATAGATCACGGACGAATCGCTGCCCTGGATACACCAGAGAACCTGAAAGATGCTCTGGGAGGAGATGTGATCATTTTAAGCGCTGAGGATGATGAAAAAGCCTCTGAATTATGCAAGCTGTATAAAACCAATGGCAGTACCGGCAATGTTGCCGTGAAGAACAGCAGTGTTTATATTACAATTAAGGATGGGACCCACCAGATACCCCATATTCTTACAATTGCCTCCCGGGCCGGAATAAATATCCAGTCTGTTGATCTTCATCGACCGACATTAGATGATGTGTTCCTGGCAAATACCGGCAGGGCCATAAGGGAAGAAGAGAGCAGCGATGTTGATAGGATAACATTCAAACTCCAGTCCAGGAGGCGGTGAATTGGTTCAAGAACCTCCCAGCAATTTAGTTACTGCATTGAATACGGTCTATACATTATGGCTGCGTGAAATGATACGTTTCCGCAGGTCCAAAAGCCGGATCATAGGGTCACTTGCAACACCCATGTTCTTTTTAATCATCCTGGGTTCTGCCTTCAACTCATCCTTTGAGATGCGGGGAGGGGGACAGACAGATATCAGTTTTCTGGCACCTGGTATTATCGGGATGTCCATACTGTTCTCATCACTTACCGGCGGCGTCTCCATTATCTGGGACAGGGAGTTCGGATTTCTCAAAGAGATACTAATAGCTCCTGTACCCAGGTTTTTTGTGGCACTGGGAAAAGCTATGGGCGGAGTGACCACAGCTATGATACAGGGTACATTGATCATGCTGATCGCGGTTTTCGGTCTTGGTATTGAATACCGGTCCTTACTGGGAATAGCAGCCAGTGTAGGTGTCATGCTGCTTATAGGACTGGGATTCATCGGTCTTGGTATTGCCCTTGCATCCATGATAGAGAGTCATGAAGGTTTCCAGATGATAATGACTTTTATCACCATGCCAGTGCTGCTGCTAAGTGGTGCATTCTTTAAGATCGGCGATCTGCCGTCATGGCTTAAGACCCTCGTCTATCTTGACCCCCTGACCTACGGCATCATGGCACTGCGCTATACCTTAATTGGAGAGACCGAGATACCCATTACCATCTGCATTGCTGTAATCACGATTTTTGCAATGGCAACCATAGGTATGGGTGGTTATTTGTTCCAGAAGACAAAGGCCTGAATAAATTAATGATCAAATTGATTGAGGGTCATCTGGTGCCTCTTGCATTTCTCACCAGGGATCTCCACAGGGTATACACCTGTAAAACAACCCAAACACAGGTCCTCTTCAGGCATCCCTACTGCTTCAACAAGTCCTTTAACGCTGACATACCCAAGACTGTCGACATTGATGAGGGCTTCCACACCAGCCACTGTCTTATGTGCTGCTACCAGTTCATCCCTTGACGCCATATCTATGCCTAAATAGCAGGGAGATATTATTGCAGGGCTGCCAATACGCATATGCACTTCCTTGGCGCCAGCCTTTCGCACCATATCCACGATCCTGCGGGACGTGGTACCCCTGACAATACTGTCATCCATCAGGATGACCTTTTTATTTTCCAGGTTCTGCTGAATTGTATTGAGTTTCAACCTGACAGCTGTTTCACGCAGTTCCTGTCCTGGCATGATAAAAGTTCGTCCGATATACCTGTTCTTCATCAGACCTTCGATGTAATCGATATTTGATTTTTTACTATAACCGATCGCAAACGTGATCCCGCTATCAGGGACTGGTGATATTACATCAGCTTCCACAGGATGTTCTTCCAGTAATTTCTCACCAATGCGTATTCTGGTCTGGTATACAAGCCGTCCATCTATTATGGAATCTGGCCTGGCAAAATAAATATATTCGAATACACAGTGTGCAGTGTTCTTGGTCTTTGACAACTGGTAACTCTTATACGTGCCGTCCTTGAAGATGATTACCTCGCCGGGGTGCACATCCCGAATAAGTTTGCCTCCCAGGGTGTCGATAGCAACACTTTCACTCGCCACCACGTATCCTCCCTCGAATTCACCAAAGCACAATGGTTTAAAGCCAAGTGGGTCACGAACTACTACTAAAGTGTCATCTATCAGGATGGTAAGACTGTATGAACCCACCAATCTTTTCATCAATACTTTTACTGCACCTATAATATCACGTTTTAACAGTTCCTTTACTAATAAATGTGAAATAACCTCTGTATCTGAAGAGGTAAGGAATATCTGACCCTCAGCTTCGAACTCGGCCCGCAGCGCAGCACTGTTCACCAGGTTGCCATTGTGGCCAATAGCCAGTATTCCATCTCGATAATTTACTATCAATGGCTGAATATTTTCCGGGGTCGATCCTCCTGTAGTGGAATACCTGACATGCCCGATACCAATAAAACCTTTCAGGTCTGATAGGTTATATTTCTTAAAAACATCTGGCACAAGGCCCATTCCTTTTAAGGTCTGGGCCTTCTTGCCATCATGAACAGTGATACCTGTAGACTCCTGTCCACGGTGCTGGAGGGCATATAATGCGTAGTATATTGGAAGGGCAGCCTTTTCTGATTCCTGGTTATTAAAAACCAGGCCAACTACTCCGCACGCTTCGTGCAAAAAGGTTCACCTAAATTAATTTATTAATTATGCGCCGTTTAGACCAGATTTTCTCTGCCATTTATAACTTCTTAAGCGTGAGGTTTTTCCAAATCCACATGAAGTGCACATCTTAGTGTGGATGTTTAATGAAACACTACCGCACCGCCTGCATTTTACATGTGTACGTTTCTGTCTTTTTCCTTGTGATGGAGTTCCTTTTGACATATTTATTTCACCGAGATGATAATCATTATTTATTTATTTCTATTAAAGGTCTGCTGAGTATATGACTTAAACTAAATAATTATTTTGGAGCCTTTTATGGTCTAAGGTGATATATAGACTACGTTGTCTCCCCTTATTACAACAGTCCTGGGTTTCTTTACACTTTCACCGCTTGAAAGTTCTTCAGCATCATTTAATACCAGATTCATGTGGATATCATAACCTTCTAAGGTTCCCCTGAAACTGCGATCTCCTTTTAACTTAATGAGTACTGGTTTGCCCAAGGCATTGTTTAGAACGTCCAACGGTCTATTTCCCATATATTTTTCTCCTTATTATTATGAATTTATTACTTAGTCAATTATAATCTATTTTAAGATATCAGCAGATTAATAACATGATGGTAAAAACTTAAATGTTAAACCATGAATACAGCTTCAAAGTAGTAATAAGGATACTTATATTTATCGAATAAAAGGAATGAAAAAATTGAAACTGAAATCCAGGCATCAACTCAGGAAAAGCCAGTATAAAGAAATGATCAATAGTATCAGGTCGATATCTGAAGAAACTGGTGATGCAATTTCCGAAAAACGACTTGAACTGGCTACTGTTGATGAGTATGAATTGCTCTTGGTTGATGGAAAACCTATGTTTTTAATAACAGATGGGGTTCCATTCTTTACTGTCAGGGGAGCTTTGGAATTAAAACCCAAACAAAAATTGGTTACTATAGATGCTGGTGCAATACCTTTTGTAATAAAGGGAGCTGATGTTATGAAACCAGGGATAGTATCTGTTGATCCAGATATAAAAGAAGGCGATAATGTTATTGTTGTGGAAGAAAACCACGGTAAGGCTCTAGCTATCGGCCGTGCATTAGTAGACGCTGATCAATTAATGGGAGATGGTGGAAAGGGCATCAAGACTTTGCACATGGTGGGAGATAAATTATGGGACGTTCAATTGTGATGAATAAAATTGAAATATATCAAAATATATATGTAGTGGCACTTGTATAGAATATTGAAGAAACTTGGTTCGTTAAATAGGTGTAAATTCATGTCAAAAATTAAAAAATTATTTGGAGGCTCTTCTGTCTCAAAGTCTGAGGTTGATGAATATGTGGATCTTGACCTAAGCAAATATGAGGACGTACGTGAAACCGAACCTGCTGAAATGTATATCCGCATCGCAGAACTAAATAATTTAAACGAGATACCTGCACTTAAAAAAGAGATCTATGATGGTAACCTCCTCTTAATTGATATTTCACTGCTAAAACGTGATAAGTTCAATCTTGACCGGGCTATTAAAGACCTGAAACAAGTGGTCGAAGATGTTCATGGTGACATTGCCGGAATTGGAGATGACCAGGTCCTTGTAGCTCCCATGGGTGTCAGGATCGATCGTTCCAAAATTAGCGGTGTCAGATAGTGAATAAGGTCACAAAACCTATTTTCACACAAACCACATGTCCATTATGTTCTGGTTCTATTTTAATTACATGGCAGTCTGATGACATCCCTTTTTTTGGCGAAGTGATGTATACAAGTGCCCAATGTAAATGTGGGTTCAGGTATGCAGATACTTTTATTTTAACTCAGCGCGAGCCTACCAGGTTTACCTATAAAGTGCAATCTGCTAATGACATGAATGTGAGAGTGATCCGTTCAACATCAGGAACTATCAGAATACCTGAACTGGAGATCATTATTGAACCAGGACCTTCCAGTGACTCCTATATTTCCAACATTGAAGGGGTCCTGTGCCGCATTGAGGCTGTCCTGGGAATGGTGCGCAGGTGGAAGGATGAACCACCTGAGATCACTCTAAGGGCACATGAACTGTTGGAATCAATAGAACAGATAAAAAAGGGTGAAATGGAAGTTACTTTGATCATTGAGGACCCGTTGGGTAATAGTGCTATTGTGTCAGATAAGGCACATAAAGAAATACTATCATTCAAAGAAGCTGAAGACCTGAAAACGGGAGTAATCATATTGGAAAAAGATGAATTACTAAATAATTTTCAGGAGTGATACAGAAAATATAAATAGATGTTCATTAATATAATTTTATTTCACCTTAAGAAAGTTGAAGGAGGTATTAATAATGAGGACGCCCACGGGCATAATAGGATTTGATGAACTTATTCAAGGAGGACTCAATAAAAACAGGGTATATTTATTAAGCGGACCTCCCGGATGCGGAAAAACTACATTCTGTGTTCAATTTCTTTCTAAAGGTGCGATTAATAATGAGCCGGGTTTGTATGTAAGTCTTACAGAATCTATAGAAAATATCATATCAGACATGTCCAATTATAATTTTAAAATTAAAGAACTGGTAAAACTGGGAAGGATTAATTTTATTGATATTGGCCCCCAAATGGGTTATGGTAGGACATTATCTGTACCAACTCCCGAAATTATTTTCGAACACATTATAAATCACGTGAAAGAGCATAAAGTTCAACGTTTAGTATTGGACTCACTTTCTGCAGTTCGATTTTCTTCAGAAGACTCAACGCACGCTGATAGAGAAATAAACAGGTTTATGAGAAATTTAATTAAACTTGATTGTACTACTATTCTAATATCAGAACTAACAAATCCGAATTCATATACTGCAGAGCAATTTGCAGCCCACGGAGTAATTTTCCTTCATCATTTCCTGGATGATAATACAAAATCTATGATTCGGGCAATACAGGTTGTAAAAATGCGCGGTACAAAACATGACTCAAATATGAAAAAATTGGTATTTTCAGATGATGGATTAACTATAGAAAATATATCAGTTATATAGAATTAGCCACGTTTCAGGATTTAAATAACTGCTACCATGATATTTGGCAAAGAAAGTAAGAAAAAACACGGTCCTAGCAAAGATGAAATATTGGACAATATCCATAAATTAGGATTTGAAGTGGGATATTTCCATCACAGTCAAGTAGGTTGGGTAGGCAGGAAGTACAAAGAAATTGATAATCTTGCAAAGGCTAATGCTGAAAACATTGATTTTGAGGGATATTACGAAGCTGCAAAAAAAGAAGGCAGAGAAAAACGTCAACAAGATATTGCTAAAGGTCTATCCCAAAAATCGAAAAATATCAGTAGTGAATCCCATGAAAAGGTCGATATTACCTTTACTCAAACAGATACTGAATCAACAGATACATCATTAGATACGAAGTTATCGGGAAAAAGTATCGGGCCTATTGAATTTCATAGTCCTATAGAAAAACCTGAAATGGAATCAAAACCAGGCGCTTTAAAAAAATCGAATGTTTTGAAAGCACCTAAGTTCTTACGATAATTTTCTATATTAAATAATCTTTAATTCTCCAACGCGTATTCCTGATCCAATGATCTTGCCCACAATCCTGCCGCCTGTGATCTCAGCCGCTCGCTGAGCATATTTTTCGGGCAGCACTATTAGAAATCCCATGCCCATATTGAAGGTCTTATACATCTCTAAATCGTCAACATTTCCTTGTTCCTGAAGGAACTTGAATATGGGTTGGGGTTCAAGCGGTGAATGTATATCAAAACCCAGATGTGTTATTCTGTTTAATTTCAAAAGCCCGCTGCCAGTAATATGGGCCAGCCCGTGGACCTCACATTCCTTTATCACATCTAATATTTCAATATAGATGCGGGTCGGGATTAAGAGTTCATCCCCAATGGTGGTTTTTGGATTATACGGGAACGGGTCGTGGTAGTCATAGCCAGATTGCTCGATGATCTTTCTGGCCAGAGTGTACCCATTACTATGAACACCACTGCTTGGTACTCCTACTAAAAAATCTCCTTTAGTAATTTTTTCACCGGTTATGATCTTATGCTTTTTCACAGCACCAAGACATGTACCAGCAAGGTCGAACCCATTGACTATTTCGGGAAGGGTTGCAGTCTCACCACCTACTATTGTCATCCTGCTAAGTTGTGCCCCTTTTTGAAGCCCTTCACCTATCTGGGCCATGAGCTCCTCATCAGGCTTAGCGATGGCAAGGTAGTCCACAAAGGACAGGGGTTCGGCCCCTATGGCCAACAGGTCATTCACGTTCATGGCTATACAGTCTATACCCACTGTGTTCCAGCGTTTCATCTCGTTTGCGATGAGCACTTTGGAGCCTACGCCATCGGTAGCCAATCCCAGGGCGTATTCACCGAACTCAATAAGTCCTGCATAATGACCTATGTCTGTCAGAGGAGCCCCAAGTCCTGTGCGTTTGTAGGAGATCTTTGAGGACAGTGCTTTAATGGCATTGTTCTCGTGATGGATATCAACGCCAGATCCTGCATAGGTCATCTTTTTTTTCATATGCCGCAATTAAGTCGTCCATATATCAAAAAGACTTCGAAACCTCAGTGGCCTATAATGTTACGATCATCTGCCCCTGTAACATCACGTAGAAGTTTGCGGTTCATCTCCTCTACGATCTCGTGGACTGCCGGGTCAGGTTTGCCGTATTTACCTTTTGTTTTAACCCCATCGGGTTCTATAAGCAATAGCGTGCTAGCATGATAATTGAGGCCAGTGGTATCCAGACGAGCCCACATCTCGCACTCCTCAAGTGTAAGGTCCATAATAAATCCCGTGGTGCCGGTACCTGTATAACGAACAGGGCTGCCGATGCGTAACGTGTTCCCTTTGCAGTCCAGGAAGACAATATTATCAGCATTTTTATTAAATTCCATTTATTTTAATTTTGTAAAAAGGGTTATTTAACTGTTTCGTGATGTGACGAACAATTTTATAATGTCGTTCGGGATACTACATGTCGTTCGGGATACCAATAACATATTATATTGTATGAATTAAACATTATGAATCATAGTGCATGCCAAGCGCAAGCCGATGAATGATCCTGAAAACAAATTTTTAGGGAAAAAAGGTGACAAATATGAAAATAATGATTCTGATCTTTATTATGCTGGGATTAGTATTGATGTCATATCCTGTAAGTGCACATTTTGACGATAGCTGGGACTGGCATAATGTTACGGTAAATGGAACCAGTCAATACAAGACTACGGTACACTATTGTTTTGATGCAAGTGTCAATGACACCTGGAAAGTATGGCTAAAGGAAGCGATACAGAACTGGAACAATGGTGCTGCAGGTTGGACACTGACAGAAGGCCCTCCCTGTCAGATAACTATCAAGATCGAGGATATTACCATCCAGTCAGGTGGCGCATACGTATCTGGTTTTGGTGGTGCTGACAGCAATGGCCGAATTTCAAATCTGACCATGGTCTTTGATTCGAATCTGTCCGATCAACTATGGGGCGGTAAAGCATCCGATGGATGGGGCAGGACAGGGAATAACACCCTGGATCCGGTCGTGGTTGCCAAACATGAGTTAGGTCATGCATTACGGTTGAAACACAGCGGTGCAGGTGTTGATACCGGAAACCTGGAAGATCCGGTAACTCCGGGGAATCATAACCATACATTATCGGGAAGTGATAGGACCGAAGCTGGCAAGGGTATTACCAACAGGACCGCAATAATACGCCGGGGTAATATTGATACCAGCGGCGGAGATATAAGGTTTGATAAGACATTAATAATATTCAGGGAAGGTTCACTGTACGAAAGTGCATCAATATCAATCAGGCCATTGTCGCATATGTCAACACCGGTTCCCTGGAACGTTCCTGCAGGCACGGATGGGATAATCATTGGAGTGGATGTCCGCTCTGATCCGGTTCTGGAAGGACTCGAGATCCCAGCTCAGGTTATTATCTCATACAGTGATGAGGATCTGGCAGGAGCCTATTTCATTGGCGATCTCCAGATAACCCCCCTGGGCCCTGTGGATGAATCAAGCCTTAAGGCCTTTTCCTATGATCCTGAAACAGCTATGTGGACTGAACTGCCCGGCTCTATGGATACAGACGCCAGGACCGTGACCTTTGATATTACACAGCTTGGATTTATGGGAATAGGTGCTAAACGTCTCCAGGTTCCTGGAACCCAGGTCATCGCAGGGATAGTCAGGGAGATCACCCACTCTGAATCCATTGGACTCTCCACCGTAGTTGTAGAGAATAAAGCCGGTGAAATGCAGACAGTTACCATACCCATTTCTGAAGGCCAGAAGATGAAAGTGGGCGATGAGGTTGAGATCACAATTTACACCGTGGAAGCTGAAGGAGTATACAGTATAGGCGATATCCTGGACGGAACCATCACAAACATTCAGAACTTTGTCTCAGAAGGCGAGGCAGGCACCACCCTGGTTACAGTAATGGGCCCCGATGGAATGGAATACATTATCGCCATACCTTTCGTGGAAGGTGATCTGCTCAGTGTTGGCGAGCAGGTACAGATCCCTGTTACAGGTTCAGATGGCGGCGAACTCGAAGGTTCAGGTACCTTGAATGCTGAAGGTGATATGGTGACCGATGTGGTGGATAGTGAAGGACCCACCGAGATACAGGGAACAGTTACAGGCATCAGACATTCAAGTGGCAGATCGATACTTACTGTAGAGGATGCTGAAGGTGCCGAGCACGAGGTCACAGTTCCACTATCTGAAGGTGAAAAGATCAAGATAGGTGTGATGGTCAAGGTAAAGATCCTGAAGAGTGAAGACGGCACCATTGAAAGTATCGATGTGAGCCAGGCCGGTCAAACACCTGGATTCGGTGCGGTGCTGGCATTTGTTGTACTGTCACTGGCCAGTCTGCTGTTAAAAAAAGAAATGAAGTGAAAAAAATTTAGATGTTTGGGTTAAGGGAGTTCCTTAAACCCAATTTATTTTTTGATATTTATTCATTGGTCACCCTTCAATTTTTAACATTGTTGACAAATTATAATATTGTAATCAATTAAAAATATGTACTGTAATGAACTAGAAATAAATGGGGTTTAATAAAAATCCTTTCCTTCCCAACCTTACGATATGAAATTTATGAGCGGGTTGGGGGGTGGGGGTTAGTTTAAAAGTAAATAAACCCGCTCAATCTCACCAATATATAGATAAAATATAAAGTTTGCGATGGGATGTTTCATTTTATCACTAATAGGACAATACATAAATTCGTTTTCTTTTTAAAAAACATATTGCATTGGGACAATGTTTCTATAATAGGTCAAAACTTTTATAGTATCAAGGCTAACATTTTAAAAAATGTTTTCTATTGCCGACCACCTGAAAAATTGGCTAACCACTTCAAAAGTTATCATCACTCAACCCCGCCATTTTTTCCGGGATATGCCAACGTCTGGAGGTTATAGGGAACCCCTGGGATTTGCCGCGGTGACGGTCCTTATTATATCAGTATTCTATGCACCCATCTTACTGGTCCTAATGTCCCTGCCCATGGACATTGAATTTGTTATCATAGGACTGGTCGCCCTGTTCCTGTACTCCTTTTTCTCTATGATGATCTCCATTCCCGTAAACGGCATTCTACACCATATCCTTTTCAGGGTATATGGTGGAAAGGGCAGCCTGGAAGCCACGATCCGGGTATTTTGCTACTATATGGCTATCTCTCTTGTAGTGCTTCCCGTGGTGTTCGTCATTGTGCTGTTCTTTTACCTGGCAGAGAAAGCCGGCCTGGAAGGGGCTGGTTATAGCCTGCTTTCAATTGTCCTCCTGCTAGGCATTCTGGTACTCGTTAGCTACAGTTTCTACGTGCTCTTCGCAGGCTTCTCAAAGGTCCATCAAATATCCATGAAGCGCGTCGTCCTGGCTACATTCAGCATCCCCACAGTTTTATTTATGATACTTGCCATCCTGGCAGTGACCCTTGTATTTATCTCAGATTATTACGCCACTTAACGACGACGACCCCGGAAACATCTATGGTGATCAATTTATTACCAATCTTGGATTTGCCCTGATTGATTGGAGACCCGGAATTGCCACCTGATTATGGCCACTCAAAGCCTACTCTTATATGCCCCCTAAATGGAGTAACCTGTATTGGAGAGGCCTTAAACTTGATAGTCAGGAAAATTTGGATAAAAAAAAATAAAATGCCCAGACCCGGATTTGAACCGGGGACAACTGCCTCTTCAGGGCAGCGCTCTCCCGTGCTGAGCTACCTGGGCAAGGTAGGAATCTTCTCTTTTCTTTAATGCTATATGAAATGTTCGTTTTATCTTATTACAGTCTTCAGTTGACTACATTGTTACCAATATCAAGTCCACGTATTAAGCCCGAAGGGCTTCATACGTGTGCGGCCTGCTACTGGCCAGAGTAGTGGGCCCGCGGAGATTCGAACTCCGGACCTCCGCCATGTCAAGGCGACGTCATAACCTGCTAGACCACGAGCCCTTGTTGATTACCTACCCGGCACTCCACATGGGTAATTATTTTAAATAAACCTTTGGGTCGGTTAGCGTTTTTTACATATATCCCTGTATTTGAGAAGAATCAGGTTGGTCCTTTTTTACAGCTTTAATTGCAGAATCTGTAGTAGTAATTGTCCCGAACATATTCTCATAATCATCTAAATGCTGATTGAGCCAATTAGATAATTCCTTTGCAGCTGATGGTGAAAGTATAATTTCTGATTCGATCTTCCTGTCAATTATCTGCGTCCCATCTACAACATTCCCAAACGAGCGGGGTGCATCATTGTAGAAGGCAATCCTGAAATCATAGGGACTGTGACCGCCCATGGCACCTATGGAATATACCTGTTTGAAATCCTCTGATCTGCTTATCTCCATTTTTACATTAGGGTTCATAATAATCATCTCTTTTTGGTTGCCTCATTCGACTCGCACAATATATCTTTTATTATCTCAAATGTTAGACCTTGAGCTGTCTGTCCATGCAGTTCTTTTCTTGCGTATTCGATTTAATAAAGCCACTTTACCACACAGTGTAATAAACCATACATGAAATATCAGGCCAAGTGTCTTACTTATTATCTTGGTCTGGCCTTTTGATTTGAGTCTTAATCCATAGGCTGGGATAAATGGGGTCAACAAAATAGCACCGAATGGCAGTACCAGTGAAGTAAACCAGGCCAGTTTCAGGTTTATGGATATATTTGCATGGGGAAAATAAGCCATGTTCTCAATAAGCCCGTCCAAAGCTCCTGAAAGCCATCGAACCCTCTGGTTGTACAGATCTTTTAACGTCGTAGGGGCTTGCTCTCCAACCCTGGTATCTGCAAAGACCGGCTTCTTGCCTTCAAGATAGACCCTCTGGGTAAATTCCAAATCCTCGCAATACACATGCTCATTAAGCAATGTCTTGTCAAATGATCTTGCATCAATAACACCGATCAACCCATTGAATTGTTTGAACCCGTCAAATTTTTCAAATAATTGATAAATGTCTTCAAAAAAAGAATACTCAGCAGCAATGATCTTTGCCGCCCAGCCCGAATCCTGGTTTGTTATGTACCGCGATCCACTGGCAATAACCGCATCAGGATCATTTTCAAGTGCATTGATGCATTTCAATATAAAATCTGCATCCGGTCTGCTGTCCACATCAAAAAGTGCAATAAAATCAATATCTAAGGTCCCATCCGGCCTTCTGATTGTTGCCAATCCATCATTAATAGCCCCTGCCCTGCGGCCCCTTGTATCCTGGCGGATAATATGGTTTATACCTTTCCTTTCAAGATGCCTGGTCCTCTCATCAGGCCCTTCAGGGCAGTCAACAATATATAAAAAATTCAAATCCATATTCGGATTTTCCAATTTACTTAATGATTCAATTGACTTCGTAATTATTGATAACGGCTCAAAAGGTGCGACCGGGATGAGTATAATCATTTTTTTCATGGGAGTGGCAATCAAAGTATTGATTATTTATACAATTATCTAAATGAAGATAAGAAAAAGTGAGCATAAGCTTTTGGTGATTATGATCCCCCACCCCTAACATTATTACACTCCCACGTGTAAGTTTAATTCTCCAACCTAAATGGGGGATAATATGTAGAATTGAGTGCCACCAATATATAGCATAGTGTGAATATCGTGACACTCACGACATTCGTGTTATTTAATCTCATTAAAAAGACTGGAATTCTTAAGAATTCTTATACTGACCAATCCTCCAATTATTAAATTAAGATAATATGTTATCATTCGCCATGCCACTACCACGATCCCAAGCATAGAAACTGGTACTATTACCCCGAAAAGTGCGGCCCCACCCAATTCTGCAATCCCACTGGCCCCTGGAGTAATAGGCAGCACCATCAGGAATGTAAGGAACAACTGGAGAGCGAATGCAACCATGATAGATGGCGGTTGGTTGAGTCCTAATAGAATTAAAGGTAAGATCATAAATTCCATCATCCAGTAAACCAGTGTACAAAAACTGCCGTAAAATAATCCTTTTTTTCCGGACTTTAAAAAGGTCCAAAGGCTATTATGAAAATTCCACAGTTCCTGGTCTATGAATTCAATGATATGTTCTGTCCTGTCAAAATGTCCGAACTTGTGAAGCCCCCGGGTCAAAAGGGATGAGAACTTATCTATGAATACAGGATTAAGAAGTCCTATTAAAGCGATGATCACTAATAATAAAACAAATATTTCTGCAACAACTATGAATATATCCATTTCCAAGCTAAGTAGTGATCCTCTTAATACCCATAAAGCAAATGGTGTAGCGATCAAAAGAAAAAGAGCATCCAGAACCCTCTCACCAATTACAACCCCGGTTGCATCACCAATAGGCATTTGAGCGTTTTGATTCAAAAGGTGTATCCTTACAGGTTCTCCCCCTGCCATGGATGGAGTAACAGATGCAGCAAACAGGTTTGATACCACTGCTTCAGTGGCTTTCATAATCCCTATCCTGTATCCAAGGGCATCGGCCATCACCTTCATTCGCAGACCCCAGATAAAAAATGAACCTATATGCAATAGAATTGCCAACAGCAGAAAGCCTGGTTTTATGCTTAACAATATGGGAACTGTTTCGGGACCTACAGTAAATACACTGACTAGAATTAAAATGGAAATGCTTAGTATTAATGAATATATTAAAAGTTTCTTAAGTCGTTCCATGTTTTCGGTTGAGAGATAAATTTTATGTTATATAAAACGTTGAGAGCAATAGAAAATCTAAAATTTTAAATGATGTGAAAATTTGGTCACTATAATATTACCCACAAAGAATGAAGAATCGTGTATTGGTGCCACCATTACAAAGATCAGGGAAGTTTGTGATAGTCCACGAATAATAGTCGTGGATGGAAATTCCACAGACAGCACTGTCAAGATAGCAGAAGAAAACGGTATTGAGGTTATATATGATCACGGATTGGGAAAGGGTGAAGCTCTGAGATGTGCTTTTGATCATGTTAACGATGATGTAATTTTTTTGGATGTGGACGGGACATATCCAATACACTCCCTTCCTGATTTTATCGATGCGCTGGATACATATGATCTTGTAGTGGGGGAGCGGGTAGAATTTGCCGGAGATGCTCTGCCCAAACTCTTTCTTATAGGTGATATCATATCCAGAGGACTTTTTCAGGTGCTGTACTTGTCAAGGGTCGATAACCTTTCAGGATTACGTGGAATTAAGAGGGAGGCCCTTGAAAAGCTTTCACTGGAATCAGATGATTTCGGGATCGAGACCGAGATCACTGCGAAAGCTGTACGTCTGGGACTGAACATCAAGAAGATACCAATTGTTTATAATGTGCGGACTGGTAATTCAAAGTTCAGGCCGATACAGGACGGTATTATCGTCTTAAGGGCTATGTTCAGATATAGAATAAAAAAACTTTCATGAAATGTTATTATTGAAATCAGGGTTGACCCTTGTTTCTTTTACATTAGTTCCTTTGTCAATGACCAACTCAGGCCAAAGGCTTACCTTAGAATGGATGGTGACATTATCCCTGATAACATCCCTGGGTCCAATGACTGTTTCTGTTTCTAGTATGCAATCATTCCCAATTTTTGTATTATTATCAATTATTGCCCCTGAAACACTGGTATTTCGACCTATCTCCACATCATTGAATATGATAGCAGATAGTATCCTGGCGCCGTCTTTTATCACGCAGTTGGAACCGATCGAAGTGTAGGGCCCTATTAACACCTGATTGCCAATAGTAGTATTTTCTCCTATCACGATAGGACCCACCAGTGACGAATCCGAACCCACGCTCACCCCACTACCAATATTAACTGGTCCTAACACCTTTGCATCCTTGGTATTGAAATGGCCGTTTATTATGGTACCTGGTAGCTTGTCCAGTTTCCACTTACAGGCCTCTCTATATGCAGCCGCATTACCGATATCTGTCCAGCGTCCCCTTACGAGATATCCATTTATCCTTTCCCCTCCATCCATCATTTTGGGAAAAAGGTCCTTGGCAAAATCAAATTTTGCAGCTGAAGGAATCATATCAAGTATTACAGGATCGCAAATGTAAATCCCGGTACTGGCAAGGTTACTGAATATCTCACCTGCCTCAGGTTTTTCTGCAAATTTATGGATCTGGTTGAATACATCCAGGTCTGCGATGCCGTATTCTCTCGGATCTTCAATAGGAAGAAGGCCTATGGTAAGCTTTGCATCGTTTTGTTCATGGAACCGATAGAATTCACGGAGGTTCAGGTCCATCACATGGTCCCCGCCTATAACAATGAACGGTTCACCCTTTAGAAACTTTTCAGCATTTTTTACGCTGCCTGCAGTTCCCAGTTTAATCTCATCCCTCACATAATCTATGTGTACCCCAAATATCCTGCCATCACCCAATGCATCTTCAATATCATTGCCAAGATAACCTATAGTAATTACTATCTCGCTGAAACCTTCTTTTGCCAGATGTTCCACCAGATGTACCACAGAAGGTTTGTTCAGGATAGGAATGGTTGGTTTTGGACGGTCGAATGTCAGGGGACGCAGGCGTGTGCCTTCGCCGCCGCACATGATACAGGCCTTCATTTTCTCACCGGAATCTAATAGTTATCAGAATATATATCTATATCTATTTTTTGGAAAAGATAACAGGGTTCAATATTTCCCAATAACCTTGGCAAATTCCTTGTGTATTGTATGGATACTTAAACCATGACCCAGATACATCATCGGACACCTTCCAAATATGCATTGCATTTGAGAATTGCTGCATCTCTCTTTTACTTCAGGGGTCTCGGTCATCCAGTGTATCCAGACATTATTGATACCATGTTTCTCCAGTTGATCCAAAATATCTGCCGGCTGGGTTGTTGTCACTCCTATTACTGCTTTTTCAATCCCATCCGGTAGGTCTGAAACATTTTGGAGAGTCCCTTCACCGGGTTTTTTTGACACATCAACAGAGTAGACATTTTTCCCTCTTTTGGTCAGTTCTTTTATTGCCCATTTCATTGCAGGTTTGGTGTTATCAGTGACTACTGCGAAACTGTTTGCTTCCCAGAACAATTCCTGTTCAGTTTCCATATTATTTCACCACATAATATTTTTAATCTGATTATTTAATAAGGTATTGGACTCATATAATGTTTTTTGAAACAGTCCAATTGTAATGATTAATCGCAGTGGAAATTAGGGGGTTGCCGAAAAACAGGTTGATTATTTGAACTTGCCTAATAACCGTTCATAAAAACCCTTTTTATCATCATCTGCCTGCCTGGCCAATCGTGCTACGATCAATTCAGGAGTGCTCTTGGCAACGTAATTGTATCTTGGGTTTCTATCAACGATCAAATTCAGATCATTGTCCAATCCCCTGGCTTCAATACCGTCCACCCTCACATCACAATCAGTATGTTCCATTATATTTTCAGCCATATGGCTCACAAATACACCTAAGGACTGTGAATTCTCATTTAATGATTCCAATATCCCCCCGATTATCCTTGCAGATGCGCCGGGTTCAGTGATCGATTCCAGTTCGTCCACCAGTAATGCCATTTTTCCTGGTCCTGATACTACAGAAAAATCCTTTATTGTGGATTCGAACGCACCTGCATCCATAGTCCCACCCGATTTCCCGAAATAGTATAGCTCGTCCACAAATCCGATTGAAGCTGCTTTAGCAGGGACAGGGAATCCCATATGTGACAGTATAATGATCTGGGCGATCAGATCCAGGGTTGAGGTCTTGCCCCCTGAATTCACACCGCTTAAGATGGTAATCCTCTCAGGCGAATAATCATCAGATATTGAACCCCGTGCCTCACCCAATGCATAATTAACAGGTTCCACAGCCCCTTTAATGAAAAGATTCCTTCCCTCTTGTATTTCAATCCCTGTCCCTTCATGAAGTTGTGGAGGTACAAGACCTAGGTCTTTTGCAAAAAGTCCGATGGAAAACCACACATCCAGCTCCATGGAACCAGATACCATGCGCTGGACCATTGAATGGTATTTTGATAGTACCCGGGCAGAATGCCTTAATATTTCCAATCTGCGCATGGTAAGCCTGGAATTCAAGAACTGCCTGAGTTTTTCGATTGTTCCCCGGTCAGCCTGGATCGTGGTTGTGATTTCAGAACTGAACATATCATCGAGCATCAGGGATTCCTTTTTATTCAGGTTCAGTTCATTTCCAATACCTGCAACAGCCTCTTTTATAATTTCATTATATCGGCCTGACATCTCCCTGTTCAGCAGGTCCTTTACCCCGCCTCCTGCCGCATCCAGCAGATCTTTTCCCCTCAGCGTGATGGTACTGTTTTCAAGATATGTTTTAAAGCGTGAATTTGCGCCTTGTTCTGCTGTTTTTATACCGTTATCCAGCCTGTCCAGGGACGACTTGATCCTGTCAATCTCTTTATCATACCCGGTTCGTACTCCATCATCTCCCATCACCTCCATAGCAGTTTCCAGGTAGGTGACATCAGCGGTATTTATGTCTGAAAAAAGGACCGAGCTGGTGTTTTCCAGGATTTTGTATGCCTGTATGGCTGATGAAATGACCTCCTGGTTGGTTGAGAAATAAGTGACTATCGATTCGGGAGCCGCCTGCCAGGTTTCAAGATTTCCCAGATCTTCATATTCGATATTGCTGTCATCTGGCAGGTTAATCCCCCCAAGTTTCATTGAAGCAGTAACATGGGAGTAACCGACAACAGCATCAAAAAATTCCCTGGGGGACTCAACCAGTATCACATCAATTAAACTGCCGAACCTGGCCGAGGCAAGCTCGTATTCTTTATGGCCCTGCGCAGCCAGTGCCCTGTCCCTCACCTTTTTAGGAGCCACACTTTTCGACGGCCTGATGCCTTTCAGCACAGTTCTTAACCCTTCAGTCCCCTCCCTGGAATCAGCAATCCCATCAACCATGCTGATTGCTGAGGTGACCTCGTTCATTACTGATAATATCCTATCCCGTTTCGAGGAAGGCATAGGGAAATAGATATTGATCTTATCTCTGGCATAGGTGGTACTTGTGTAGGATTTGATAGTATCGAGCAGTTTCTTATAGACCCTCCAGGCTTCCCTGGTCTTAAGAAAATCATCAGGAGAGATATTCTCATCCTTGAAAATAAATGCCTGCACCAGACCAATAGCGTTCTTTTCACCAATGCCTGGTATTGCGGCTACAGCAGCGATGTCATGACGTGAAAAGATATCCATTGCTGCGGTTTCAGAACCGAAATGCTCGATCAGGCGTTGTGCGGTTTTTTCCCCTATGCCTGGTATGTCTCTGATTTGGCCCATTCAAGATTTCAAATTGGTTCAAAGGATATATGTTTTATCATTGTTTTCATGTATATCGAATTGGAAAAATGAAATATTTGAATTGTTTACCAAATTTAATTTGCATGGAGCTCCCTGACGATTGTGATCCTTATTGTCCTTATGGCCGTGCTATTGATATTGTTTCCTGCGGTTGGAACCGTCTATCTCATGTTGGGAAGTGGAAGAGATATCTGATTTTTGGGTTGTATTGTCGGTGTTTGTAAAATAGGGTTGCCGTCGGCTAATTAAAGGAATTTTACTACACCAGGCGATAATACTTAAATGTATAAAATCAATAAATTATATCACATGTCAACTTCAAGCCTGCCAAGTATAATTGAAACCGAAATAAAAGCCCTTGTAAGGGGGGGTTATTTCAACAGCAAAGATAGTTTCATAGAGGAAGCTGTCAAATATATGCTGTCCAGCAGGGGCGATTTAAAGATAAACGCTGCTGTTGAAATGTATAATTCTAACGATGTAAGTCTGGGCAGAGCAGCTGAACTGGCAGGTCTATCTATTTTTGAGTTCAAGGAAATTTTGAAGGGAAGAGGAATTAAAATAGTTGTGGATGCTCCATCCAGGGAAGAGATAGACCGGCAGATAAGGCAGATGGAACAAGCACGATGATGAACATCGTATTTGATATTGATATATGATCCATCTTTGCCAAGGCTGATGCGATCCAATATCTTGAAGGATTGTTTGCAAAAGACCGGCTGCTTATTACTCCTTCTGTTTACAGGGAATTAAAAGTGCCAAAGGAATATGGATATGATTTTCCTGACCAGATATTTAATTCTAAACGGTTTGAACTTGTGCAGTTGACGGGTGGGGAGATTGAAGATTTTAAATCGAAACTGCTTGAAGTTAAGACAATCCATAGCAGTGAACTTGAGGCTGTTATTATTGCCAGTATGAGGGGCTATATGTTTTCGTCTAATGATACAAAGGCACTGGAGTATGCTGTTTCACAGGGGGCTGAGGTGCTGTATTTTCATTCTATATTGAAGGCGTTGTGGAAGTTTGGTGTGCTGACACAAAAAAGGGTCGAGGAACTTGTTGAGATAATGGAACGTGAAGATAATATGTTAATCAAAGGCAAAGATCTTATCTTTGAGCCATAGTTGCAGTCTGTTTTAATTGTGCTTTTGGAAGTTGTCCTGATTCTGGTTTCCCGCAGCGGGAACTTTCTTTCGGACTTGGGCGGGGAGAAGATAGATATGGCAGGGGGTGCGAGCGAGTGTGAGGAATTATGTTGGGAGTGTTGTCGGGCTCTGCACTGAACTGCCGCCCGTATCGGTGGAGCCTGCAGATAGCAGCGCCAGGATGAGAATGAACGCGGTTATTATGCGGATTGAAGGCATGGGAAGAAAACTGTGCCAAAAAGATTTAAGGATTACGATAAATTCTGGTGTTGGTCGGGATATTTCCAGACATGGATTTCACTGATTTACACTGATTCTGGGGTGCATCGTTTGTGTTTGTATGGGTGGGGCTGCTGTCGACAGTTAAAATATATAATTGTTGTTATAACTATGCGATGATTCATTAATACCGCACCGCAAAGCACGCAAAGGGCGCAAAGTTACGGTGACGGCGGCTTTGCGAACTTGGCGGTGAGTAAAATGAAATGCAACCTGCCATCTGCGTGACCTGCACGCCTCGCGGGCGTAGCAGGCACCCAACCCCGTAGAAGGTGAGTGCACTCTGCGATTCGCAATTAACTGATGCCAGCCGCCCGATGATTGCACTTACCAGACTGTCCGGTTCTGGTGCTGGCGGCGGTCCGTACTATTAAATTGTTTGAATTATTCAAGGAATTGTTGTTTCACAACCACAACCCATAAATAACCGGACATACAAGATTATCTTTATGAACCGGTTTATTAATAGAAAAACCGAACTTGATTTTCTTGAGAAAAAATAGACTCACAAGGGTCTCAATTAATAATCCTTTATGGCAGAAGGCGGGTTGGAAAAACCGAACTGATAAAGCAATTCTGCAAAGGCAAGGACTCCATTTATTTCCTTGGTGATAAGAGGGGAACACTGCTAAATCTAGAACGGTTCGCCGAAAAAGCCGCCGACCACTTCGATGATGTTGTTCCGCGCGTTGAAAGTTTCTACGACCTTTCAAAATATCTCCTTCGCAACACATCAGAAAAAAAATATATCATTGTAATAGATGAATTCTCATACCTCATAGAACGGGATGATACAATACCTTCCGTTTTTCAGGTAATATGGGATGAATCTCTCAAAGATAAAGACATAATGCTAATCCTTTGTGGCTCATCAATTTCAATGATGGTGGAAGGAACACTCACACAAAAATCACCACTCTATGGAAGGCGGACAGGCCAATGGATGCTTGAACCGTTAAAAGCGCATCAAGTGCCTCAATTCCATGACAAGATAGATGTTGTAAAAGGTATTGAATTTTATAGCATTCTGGGCGGAGTTCCGCTATACATTCTTGAGTTCGATCCTGAAAAGGATGTAATGGAGAACATAAATGAACACATCCTGACAAAAGGTGAGTTCCTGCATGAAGAAGTGGAGACATTATTGAAAGAGGAGTTGAGAGAGTATTATCTATACATCTCCATATTCGAAGCAATCGCAAAGGGCAGGACACGCCTTGTTGAAATCTCTGATTATTCAAAGATACCGCAAAAAGACCTTCCGAAATATGTTGGAACCCTGATGAAACTTGAACTCATAGGCAAAGAACATCCTGTGACTGAAAAAACAGGAAGCAAGAAAACAAGATACTACATAAAAGACAATTTCTTTAGATTTTATTTCAGGTATGTCCACCCTAACAAGAGCGACATCGAATCAGGTAATAGTGGCAAGGTAATAAAAATAATTGAAAATAATTTCGATACATTTGTTGGTGCCGAGTTTGAAAATATCGTAAAAGACCTGTTCAAAAGTCCTGATGTCAATGTGAAGTTACCCTTTTCATTTAACAGGATTGGCAGGCAATGGGGAAAAATAAAATATGCTTCAAAAGGGAAAAACACGTATGAGATAGATATAGTTGCTTTAAATGATGGTGCGAAGGTTATCGCTTTTGTAGAATGTAAATGGAAGTGTCTAAGCGAAAATGACGCGCTTGGTATCCTGAACGACCTAATGGCGAAATCAGATTTTGTCCAGTGGAACAACGAAAAACGAACTGAATATTTTGGGCTGGTCGCTAAAAGGATAGATGGAAAGGAGTCACTCAGGGAAAAAGGGTTTGTTGTGTTCGATCTGGATGATGTTTAGAGATTATTTGTGAAGTTATTATTATAATTGTTGTACAAATAATCTTCAAGTGGATATAATTCTAGTGAATTGGCTTTCAACACGATTGTGATTTTGGTTGTCCTTATTGCCATGCTATTGATATTGCTTTCCCGCGGCGGGAACTTCCTTTCTGATCTTAGCGGGGAGAAGATTGATGCGGCGGAGGGTGCGAGCGAGTGTGAGACGATTTGTTTTAAATGTTGTCGAAGTGAAAGATTAGATTGTGGAGTTGGTGCACCACAAACAATAAGCGCTTGTAGTTGTGAAGATATAATACCAACAGAGATTGGATGTTAAATAATTAAATATTTTCACTTAAATAATCAGCAACAGTCCAACCTTGTTTATAATCATCCTCAAACTCCAATGTACCTTTACTCCCCTCATACCTTACCGCGACTTTGTCCAGGGCGCCGTCGCCGTCTGTGTCTGCCTGTTCCATGACTACTGATTTTGCGCTGCCGTACTCGGCTTCTAACGCGCGGGCCTGGTCCGGCTAGAGATCTTTGTAGGGGTCGAAGGATGGGTATTCTTGGTGTTCAAATCTAAGATCCGGACTATCTATATCAAATATATTATAATTTCCTGGTTGTGACATTGAATTTATCACACCACTTATATCATCACCGAACAAAGTGGAATATGTACCGACTTCTGCATCATGAAAACCAGGTTTACCCTCCCACCAATGAGCTTCTGGAACAACTGTAACTGTTGGTTCAACTGTCGGATAAGTGTCAGATGTTGTTGTCTGCACTGAACTGCCGCCCTTATCGGTGCAGCCTGCCGATAGCAGCGCCAGGATGAGAATGAATAAGGTTATAACGCGGACTGAAGGCATGGGAAGAAAACTGTGCCAAAAAGTTTTAAGGATTACGATAAATTCTGGTGTTGAATAGGATATTTTTAAACGTTGATTTTGGGTTGGTTCTGCTGCTGAGAGTTGAAACTTGAAAAATACCAATTGTTAGTCACTTACTCATGTCGATTTTATTACAAGTTGCATACAAATCTTTTTAAGACTTCCAAACCAAGTATAATATAACAGGTGTGAGCAATGTCTGAAGTTGAAATGTTGAAGGAAATAATGACTGACTTGACATTCCTTAAAGAAAAAATGGCCAGGATAGAGGTTACAGTTAACGAAATTGATAAAGACCTTCACAGTAAACCCAACCCTGAATATTTAAAAAAACTCGAACAAATTGAAAACGAAGACAGTAAAGTTCGTTTTAAAAATATGGACGAATTTGACAGGCAGTTTGGGTTATAGGTGATTTTTTCATGTCTTACGAGTTTGAAATTACTGAGACCCTTACTTGAAAGTTCAAAAAACTTCAGAAAAAGGACAAAAAGCTATTCATGGCATGTCGCAAAAAAATCAGCGAGATCATACAGAATCCACTTCATTACAAACACCTGAAATATGAAGATCGTTTTAGGGTGCATGTTGGCGGTTCGTTCGTTTTGACATATAGAGTATTTGAAGAAGATGAACTGGTACTTTTTCTGGACATTGAGCATCACGACAGGGTATATCTTTAATTGTCGTGCCGCTTAATGGCTACTTGCATCGGGTTCTGCACTGAACTGCCGCCCGTATCGGTGCAGCCTACCGATAGCAGCGCCAGGATGAGGATGGCTGTGGTCAGGGTTTTTTGGAAAGGGTGCATGGTAAAGAAAACTGTGTTAAAAAGATTTAAGGATTGCGATAAATAAGATTGTAACATTTTTTACATATTTTGCACTTGAATCGATATCTATCAAAAATTCCATCCCACTCAAATCAAAAAACCTATAATATATAAAAAAAAACAACACAACCATGTTTATCGGGATTGATCACGGCACCACATCCATGCGTTTTGCAACTTCTGAAGGACACACCTTCAAGATCTCAAGAAAGGTAGCTGCAGCCATGACCGAATCCGAATTGATATCCACCATCTTGCAGGGTCTTGGCACTCATAAAGATAAGATCAAAATGATTGCTATCACATATTCAATGGGTGATGCCATAAGCAAGATCACGCCCATAGACCGTGTAACTGATAGAGGGATAATAAGCCGGGATGGTGCCGGACTTCATGTGGGCGGCGGAACCCAGGTATTTGATGCCATTAAGGGATCGGGTATCCCTGCAATAGTGATTCCGGGCCTGCACCGGGGCAATACCCCTGATCCAAGGTTCAACATTTTTTCACATGGTGCCAGTCCTGAGAAGATCGGGATCGTCTATTTTGCCTTCAAGCAAGGGTATAACGATCTGATTGTCTCAGATATCAGTTCAAATACAGTTACACTGGCAGTGGCAGATGGACAGCTGCTGGGCGGTATTGATGCCTGCATCTTTGCCCCCGGCATACATCACGGACCCCTTGACCTGGCAGCTATAAGGGATGTGGATGCGGGGTTGTACAATGCCAATGAAGCATTTACCAGGACAGGGGTAATCAAGATGACGGGGCACAGGAACATCCATGAACTTATTGAAGCTTTTGAATCAGGGGATGAACAGGCTGCTCTTGCCTTTGATACACTGGCCCTGTTCGCATCAATGGAAATCGTATCAATGACATTATTGTTAAAAGAAAAGGGTGTTACAAAACCCAGGATATTTTTATCAGGTTCGGTAAGCGAGCTTCAATATGTAAAAGAGAAAATCTCGAAGCATGTGGACTCAAATGTAGAATCCATTGGTGAATGGAGTGCAGCTAAAGGGTGTGCATTAATTGCCAGGGATGTGTACAACGGTGCCCGGGACATTCTTGGTATCAAAGTAGATTAAAAAATACAACTTTCAATAGATTTAAATTGTGACATCTCTATATTACTTTAATGAATTTTAGCCGCCGCCATATTATCTCAATGAAGGATTTCACCAGAGATGAGATCGATTTTATTCTGGGCCGGGCTATTAAAATGGAAGACCTGCTCAAAAACGGCACATCAGATATTCTAAAAGGTAAGATCCTGGCACTGCTTTTTTATGAACCCAGTACCAGGACAAGGATGTCTTTCGAAGCTGCAATGCTCAGGCTTGGAGGCAATCTGTTAAACTTAGGTTCCAAAGAGGCCAGCAGCATTGCAAAAGGTGAAACATTAGCAGATACCATCAGGGTGATCAGTTCATATTCAGATGCCATTGTGCTAAGACACCCCAGCGAAGGCTCGGCGCGACTGGCCTCTGAATTTTCTTCAGTTCCCATTATTAATGGTGGTGACGGTGCAGGACATCACCCCACCCAAACGTTGCTTGATCTGTATACAATTAAAAGAGAGAGTAATCTTGAAAATCTTGATATTGCTATAGTGGGTGATCTGAAATACGGGCGCACTGTGCATTCCCTGGCCTATGCGCTCTCCCGTTACGGTGCTAACATCACTCTGGTGTCACCACCCCAGTTGACCATGCCTGAACAGATCAAAGTTGATCTAAAAACCCGGGGCGCCCAGGTAAGTGAGACCGAAAACCTGGACGAAATTGTGGGCGATATTGATGTATTGTATATGACTCGTATCCAGAAAGAGAGGTTCCCTGATCCTACCGAATATAAAAAAGTTGCAGGTGCATATAAGATCACTCCAAATCTTCTCAAAAATGTCAGGCAGGACATGATTATTATGCATCCTTTGCCCAGGGTGTATGAGATCGACAGTTCTTTGGACAATTCACCCCATGCCAAATATTTTGAGCAATCCTTTTACGGTGTCCCTGTCAGAATGGCTCTTCTCACAATTGTTCTGGGGGTGGAGATGTGAACTCTGAAAAAGAAATGAGAGTGCGCCCCATACGGGATGGTACTGTCATAGACCATATAATGGGAGGGCAGGCCATGAATGTATTAAAGATACTGGGAATTAAAGGCACGTCCAGTGCAGTTGTTTCAGTGGCCATGAACGTATCAAGCAAGACCCAGGGAAGCAAAGATATTGTGAAAATCGAAAACAGGGAGCTTAAACAAAAGGAAGTTGACAAGATATCTCTTATCTCTCCAAATGCAACTATCAATATCATCCGCAACTATGAAGTGGCAGATAAACACCGTGTAGAGCTTCCTGATATAGTCGAAGGTATGGTGAAATGTGTCAATCCTAACTGTATTTCAAATACTAACGAACCTATTGTCTCAAAATTCCTGGTCAGGAAAGACCCTATCAGATTACGATGTGTATATTGCGAACATGTCATAACAGAAAATATAGCTGAACTGTATTAGGTGATCAAATGGCTGAGATTACACGCGTCCTTTTACTTCTAAAGAACATGGTTTATGAGAGTACCAGCCCCCAGGAGACACTAAGATTTGCAAGATATTATCGAAAAAAGGGGCTGGATGTGTCTGTGGTATTATGGGGACCAATGGGGGTGCTCCTGGGAAAAAAGAATAAATACGGGTCCCCGACTTACGATGATTATGTCAAGGAATGTATTGAACTTGGTGTCAAATTCAAATGCTGCCGCCTGGCAAGTTCAATGATAGGACTTGAAGAAGATGATTTAATTGAAGGTGTTGAAATGGTGGAATCATTTGAAGTTGCAGAATTATTTATTGAATATCAGGAAGAAGGTCAGCTTATTATAAGTTTATAAATTCTTCAAATCATTATCAATAAAGGTATTAACTTAATAATCGTGTAGAAACATTAATGGTTGATTAGACACATAAATTATTTTTAGAAAACTGTTCTCAAATAGTGAAACATCATAAATGGGAAAGTGAATAAAAAGCACAATAACGGTTGTAAAATAGTATAGCTGTCGACAATATTTAATATATAAGATACAATTATTTATTAACATTAACATTTAAGGTGTTTATATGGAACTTACTCCAATTCAAAAAGAGATTTTAACAGCATTAGTAAATCTTTATCGCAAACATAAAAGAGCTGTTAAAGGTGAGATGATTGCAGATGTTATTAACCGAAATCCAGGGACAGTTCGGAATCAAATGCAACCACTTAAAGCCCTTGGGTTGGTTGAAGGGGTTCCAGGTCCTAAAGGTGGATACAAAGCTACCGGTATTACTTATCAGGTTTTAAGTATAGATCAGATCGAAGCAGAAGCTGTCGTTCCAATTTTCAAAAATCAACAGCTTGTTGAAGGTTTGACTGCCTCTGAAATAAGTTTCACTACTGTTAGACATCCTGATACATGTAATGGTATAATACGTATTCTAGGGGACATTCGGGAGTTTGATACCGATGACATAGTTCAGGTGGGTCCAACTCCGGTAAATAAACTCATTATCCGTGGCAAAGTAATCGGGCGAGACGATTCATCTAATGCATTATTGTTCTCAATAATCGAAATGGTCTCTCTTCCAAAACGTCCAATAAAAGATTATGTTTCTAAAAAGACCTTTACCATACCTGCTAATGGAACTATACAGGAAGCAGCAAGGATTCTTACCCGGAATAACATTCACGGGGCTCCGGTGGAAGATAAAGGCAATACTGTGGGTATTGTGACCTATACAGATATTGGAAAGACACTTGCCAGTGGGAAGGTAAATCTGAAGATAAAGGAGATCATGAGTAAAGACATCATCTCTGTGGATGGTAATACTCCACTACATGGTGTTGTTAGGGTCTTTGATGAAAAAAAGATCAGCATGTTGTTGGTTACTGAAGACAATAAACCTATAGGCGTTATCAGCAAAACAGATGTTCTTCATGAGATGGTAATTTATTAAGTTCATCAATCAATGCTTTTTATTATAGATACATGCCCTAGCAAAATCTATCCTGAATAGATATTATATCTCATCTTTGACAAAACCCCAGCCAAAAAATAACCATAATCAACATCAATCGAGGCAATCAACTTCTAAAAAGCTTCAATATCTGTAGGTATACATTCTTTCACATCAAATTTTGGTGCT
>Ga0114930_10000897_pt1 | contig 30109 bp, 35 predicted proteins | sample AnhtaG_FD_87300 | JGI IMG/M metagenome (GOLD analysis project Ga0114930, IMG submission 87300) | Deep subsurface microbial communities from Anholt, Denmark to uncover new lineages of life (NeLLi) - Anholt_01485 metaG | ecosystem: Environmental > Aquatic > Marine > Oceanic > Sediment | place... | reverse complement strand
TTTTTTTTTGGTTTTGGAAATCTTCTAATTTTTTCTGTTTTACCCGGAAAGTAAACATAAGAGACAATTGAATAAGATTTACCTAGTTAAACTCAAAACCAAATGGTGTATAAAAGGTGCTATAGCACTAGAATATTACAGTTTGAGATAAAATCGTAGATATCTATCACTTATCGAAATTATAAATAAATATAATCGAAAATTTAAATAAACATTAATTCATATCAAAATCAAATTAGAATTAAATAAAAACGAATATCGTAAGAAGTGTGAGGTGGATGACTGAAAAGGAATACAGATTGACAAAGCAAGTTAAAATCTATGGTTGATCATGTAAACTTGGTGCAAATCAATTAGAAGAATTACTGGAGAAAACTGGTTTAAAAGGATTTATTGAAGACGCTGCTATTGTGCCCGTTCCAAATTCCGACATGGTTCAAGTGAAAAGTATAGATATTTTTACTCCTCTTATAGATGAACCAGAAATAATGGGCGAAATCTCTGCTTGTAATGTTACAAATGACATATTTGCGATGAATGTTCCAGAAGTTTCAGGAATGCTCGTGTTTTTAGCTATCAATAAAAACACTCCAATGCACATTGCCGAAGGAATTCTTAGAGGAATTAACAGGTTTATGGAACAAAAAATAAATTCCAAAGTAGTAGGTGGTCATACGATTTACAGCGAGTGGCCTCTTATTGGTGGAGAAGCGTCTGGTTTTGTAAATAAGAACAATTTAATCAGAAAACACGGTGTGAAAAAAGGTGACAAATTGATCTTAACAAAACCTATCGGATTACAAGCAATTATGGCCGCTTATAGGTTACAGAAAGATTTTCCAGAGATGCTGGAAGGATATTCATCAAATGAGCTCAATAATTCGATTGAGTTAGCAATAAATCTTATGACTACATCCAATCAAGGCGTAGTAAAGACAATTTATTCTTATAACGATTTCTCGTTTATTCACGCTATGACCGATGTTACTGGCTTTGGCTTGGCTGGCCATTTGAAAGAAATGTTGCAAAATTCTGAGTTGTCTGCAATTATTGAGGCTGTTCCTTCAATATATCTATCGAAAAACCTTTCTGAAGAATTAGGATACGCTTTTAACGATTGTTTGTGCTCTGAAACGGCTGGTGGCATGCTATTAGCTATCGATCCGATCAAAGCAGAGGATTTTTCTAACGCGCTCTCTAGTGATGGTATCTCTAATTGGACTGTAGGTACTATTGATAATAAAGAACCTGATCTTGTAAGGGTATCGAAAAAAGTTGAACAGATTGAAATAAAAAAAGTATAATAATGTCGATGAAATAGGCTAAAACACATATGTGGGTGCTTATTGAGAATCCCGTTGCACAACGGCGTTATCTTTTTACCAAATCATCGTCTTATCTCAGATTGCTTAGAATAAATGTCAGACAAATTCTATTAATTTTTTAAAAAGAAATAGACGAAAATACTTTTAGATTTAAAATTATAAGAGGAAATATTCGATATTTCCTCGAACTTAAGTTTATATTTCCTCATTTTCTTCTTATATTAAAAAAAAGAAAAATTTCGAATATGGATAAGGATAAAGATTATTATAAGATTCTCGAAATCGATGAAGACGCTTCTGAAGAAGAAATTAAACTGGCTTATCGGAGATTAGCAAAAAAGTATCATCCCGACCTTAACAAAACCGATTCTAAAGCCAAGGAGAAATTTATTGAATTACACGAAGCCTACGACACACTAAATAACCCCCAGAGAAGAAAGATTTATGACCAAGCAGGTTACGATCCAAAAAATGTTGATTTAAGCGATTTGCTTTGGAAATATAACTCCGTCCGATTTAGAGAAATGTTAAGACAAATATATGCCGATCAAAATCGAACTCCATACCGTAAACCTCCTCCTGAAGGAATGTATACATAATATTTTTTAAAAGAGTGCTAAATGTTTTTCTTTATTATACTCAGATTCAATGATTTGGTCGATATTGAAAGAAGAATACTTAAAATCTCCATGCGTTAAAGCAAAAATAGTAGCGTATGATGTGTTCGGTAATCTAATTATCTCTTAATTTGAAAAAATTCTTTTAAAATCTACCCTCAATTTATTTTCCTAATAATGACTTCATACTCTTTAGTATTATTTCAATTTCACTATCGAAAGCTTTAACCCTATCGAAGTTAAATTTATTAACTTGAAGCAATTGTGAAACAGCAAATTCAGGAGACTTGTTAATTTCTTTTGCCATTTTAATTGATTCATCAAGAACTTGATCAGCATTAACAACTTTATTTATTAGGTTTAGCTTCAAAGCTTCCTCTGCTTTAAGAAATGTTTCTTTAGATCCCGTATTTAAACAGATTTCAAGTGCTTTTCCACGACCTACAAGGCCCATATATGGGAAGAATAATGGACACGCACCAAACCTTATTTCAGGGTGACCAAATAAAGCACCTTTCGAGGCAATTCTAAGGTGACATATCACTGCAAGATCAAACGCACCTGCAAGAGCGTATCCATTAATTGCAGCTATCAATACTTTAGGAAAATCAAATAAAGTTTGGTGGAAAAGATGATTAGATTCTACAAAAGCTTCGTAATCCCCTTCTCCTTGCACAACTTTTTGAACCTCGTCCCTATCAAAACCAGCGGAGAAAAAATCTTTCCCTCCATAAAATATTACGACTCTTACTCTTTTATTCTCTTTAAGATTGTTTAGCGCATCTATGATTTCGGAACGCATATCCGTACTAAGAGCATTTTTTTTATCGTGGCGTGTGAAATTAAGAACACAAATACCTCGTTTAAGCTCTAAATTTATGTAATTATAATTTTTCGATTCCATATAATCAGTAATATAGAATCATTAATAATGCTATTTTCTCTCCCTTATCTTACCATCTAAACTTAAGATAACTTCTCTCATTTCATCTAACGCATTTTCCGCTAATTCTTCTCCATTTTCAAGGTTAAAACCAGTTATAGAAAGTTCAACTTCCAATGAGAGTCCGATCCTCGGATGAGTTTTAATCCAAAGCTGGGGGTATTTATTCTCGATTTTAGTAACATACGGAGCAATCTGTGATTCGCCAATACGCATAAAGAACAAGCCTTTCTCAACAAATTTTCCTCTTCTTTCTTTTAAGATTGGTTTAACGACATTTTGGAAGATTGCTTTCATCTCTGATGGAACACCAGGGAGTATAAAAATAGTAGTATCTCCTTCTGTTAATTTGACTCCTGGAGCAGTCCCTCTAATATTTGGTAATGGTACAGATCCTTGAGGAAGATAACTCATCTTCTCTCTTTCTTTCGTCATCCCTTCAAGTTTCAGAATTCCTCTTTTATAAGCGTGTTCGTAAGCTTTTTCTATAGACTTATATGCGTGTTGATTGAGTTCCAATTTTCGATCCAAACTTTTGGCTACTCCAGCTAACGTCATATCATCAAAGGTTGGCCCAAGACCCCCAGTTGTAATTATGATGTCAGGTTTGCGTTCTAAAATAGTTTGTAGAGTTATTGAAATAATATCAACATCGTCTTCAATAGCAGTGATCCTTCTTAGTCTATGACCATATTTAGCAATTCTTTTAGCTAACCAACTTGAATTAGTGTCTTGAGTTTTTCCAATAAGTATTTCGTTCCCGATGACTAAAATTTCAGCTTCCATTTTTCACTATCTAATAACTATTCAATATTATTAACTAGGAATCTCTTAATGTTCAAAGGAATTTTAAATTATTCTTAATATCATTATATTATCAGTAATTTTACTAAAAAGTTATGAATACAAGATAATGACTATAGAAATAGACGATAGCGGAACTGGTGACTTAGTTGGAGATGCTTTTATTGGGTTTTATCGAAAGGATATGGATAAACTTATCTTTAAAACTCTTCCTTTAGATTTGTTTAAAGGAGAAAACTGGAAGAATAAAATGCCATTAAAAAAAACCGTTGATCTCGTCAAAGAGGGTTTAGAAGAGCTAAACTTTGACAAAAAGAGAGAAAAAGTGTTGCTTTGTCGAGGAAATATCTTTGACGATGTAAGAGCTTACTTTATTGAAGAAGGTATTCTATACGAAGCTGCTATCATAGAGGGAAAGCTTCAAGATGCTGTTGAAAGGAGACTAGTTAATCATTTAAGGTATGATTTAGGAATTAGGTCAAAAAAATTAACTATTAAAAGCGGTGCAAGACGTTATTTTATACTTTTCAATTGGGTTTCTTACGATTTCTATAAAAGAGAGAAGTACGTTAAATCTGGATTCAAAAAATGGAATACAATTTGGCGAGAAAGAGCTATTGAGAGGTACGAAGATTTAAAATCTAACAACAGAAGGAATTCCTACTGATTTTATAAAAAATGTGAGATTATGAAAATAGTAATTTTCGTTCCACATCCAGACGATGAGATATTTTCGTGTGCTGGTTCCATATTAAAATGGATGGCAGAAAGGCATGATGTCCATATTGTATATGTTACAGATAATCGCGCTTTAATCACATGGGGAAAAAAACATAATCAAATAATTGCAGAAGACGCAAAGGAATATATTAATTTAAGTGAGGAAGAGATTGGTAAAATCGGATTAGATGAAGCTAGAAGTGTAGCAAAAGCCTTTGGCTTTCCGGACAATAATGTTTACTTATTTGAATTCCACGATCAAAATGCAATGAACCAAATAGATGACGGAGTGGTGTTATCCAAAGATATCATCAAAGATGCCGATAGAATTGTTATGCCCAGTGATAATAACAATCATAAAGATCATCAAGCTACACACACTATAGCTAAAAATGCAGCAATAGAACTAAACCTTGTAAATACAGAATTTTATGTATACGCAATTTATAATTTGATGAAAGCTCCAATAGAAAAGCAAAAAAAAATAAGAATCTCCGAATATAGATTAAAAGTTTATGAAATTATGAGCCTTTATAAAACTCAACTATTGTTTAAAGACACTAGACTTGGTTGGCAAACGCTAACAAGGAAACGATCTGAAAGATTTGGTGTTTTTTCCTTAAAAGATGTGGGAAATTACTATAATTTCTAATATTACACCCTATTTTATTTCTGTCTTACAATTAGGACATATTTTTGAATTAGATGGTATCTCACTACCACAAGCAAAACAAATAACCTTAGTCTTATCTAAAGGCTGATTTGGCTCCGTTTGACTCTTAGCTTTTACTTCTTTATCATCATGCGTAAAAACGCTCATATCATGATCTTGACTAAGCAGTTTTTCAACATGGTCTTTGTCGTGAGGAGTTACTATTGTAAAATCTTCTGAAGTTTCAATTTCTTTAAAACCTATAGGTAGATTTTGAATTTCACTGTTCTCAATAATTTTAACCTTGTCTATCTCTTTCGAAGATTTAATATCGTTAGAAAATGTCGAACTCTCATGAGTATCAGGTGGTGCTGGTTCAATATCATCTTCAATTATTTCTGATAATTTTGGTTGAGGGATAATTTCCTGTTTTGAAATCTGTTCTCTTCCTTTTTGACCATATAATTTTGATTTGAGATCCTTGATGTGGTTAATTATCTGCTTGGTTTTTTCAATTAGCATGGATTTATAGTGTATTTCTATGTTTGGCGTCTTAGACATATTTAAAGCCATTTCAGAAATATCTAACCATAGATCAATAGCTTCTTGAAAATTTTTATGTTTTTCTAACCCATTTGCTTTAGTAACTTTGTAGCTTAGTTCTTGGTTGAATTTTGTGATATCCATTATAAACAATATATAATTTTAATTTATTCTCAAAATTATCAAGTTAATTCAACTATTTATAATTGTTAATATAAGGATATGTATAAAAATTAATAATTGAAACTTTTATTACATTATTAAAGAAAACACTTTTGAAATGTTTAAATGTCGTTAAGGCCTTTCTCTACTACTGAATTAACTAATTTGAAAGAAGCAATTGAGCGGAATGGGTTTAATCTAAAGGGAACTATCGAAAATTATTTTAGATACAGCGTTAAAAAAGACAAATTAATCCTTTTTACGATAAAATTTCCGGTTTCATTGCCTTTAAGGTTAAATTTTCCGTTTGAGGTAGTAAGTTTTCGTCTTTGTCTTGCTTTTAAATTATGGGACTTAAATCAAAATACGAATAAAGTTATTATTCTTATATTGAAAATGCTGCGAGATCTAGCCCTTCAGATCTCTTTAGAGCATAATTTTCCTATCAAAGGTAAAGAAACTCATTTACTTGATTTATTAAATAAGCTTATGCCCGAGACCATCACTGATGAAAATGACAGTAGATGGCTAAATCGTATCCGAATCTCGTTAATGAATAAACGGGAATCCTTCGAAGAATTTGATAGTTTATATACAAACAAGATAGTAAATGTTCTAGATAAAACTAGGTTAAAACCTACCTTTAAGCTACCTTGGGAATTGAGAGATGGTGTGCCTAAACTTAGGACTTCAGAAACATTATTTTTCTCTAACGACGAAGAATTTGATGAGTTTTTTATATTGGAAAAAGGATATTTTACGTTTTTCAAGGATTTAGAATATAATAAATTTTATATTAGGTCGTCATTTGATTCCTATACCCCGTATATTATGAACTCTTTATTTAAAGATAATGAGATTAAGCTCGAAACTTATGTCGAAAACTGGATTAAATTCTCTAGAATGATGATTAATTCAATAATCGAAATAATCAATCTGGCAAAAATTAACCAAAACGATTATATCAAATTTAATCCTGAAAAAGAGCTAGACTCAAATGACTTTGAATTTGAAAGCAATAACTTTCCCTTTTCTGCTTTGCATTACGAAAGTTTAATGTCAAAAGGAGATTTATACCAAATCCACAACGATTTATTTAATACTCCACCTTCCAATTTTGAAGTAATTAAGTCTATTAATTCCTATATCGACGCAGAACAATTAATTAAAAATTATCGGTTTGACGAAGCTACTCAACTTTTAAACAATTCTTTAAAAATTTTCAATAAAAATCGTCAGAAAAAAGTTGTTGTATCAATTCTCTTAAAACTAAGAGAAGTTGCGTCTATGCTAAACCAGGAGGAGGTTGCATTTAATTATTTACAAAGTGCATTAGGAGTTGCCAAGTCTGGAGAGGTTTCAATAGAGTATATCATAAAAATCCACTATTACTTAGGTGAAATGTTTTTTCAGAGTAAAAAATACGATAAAATGTTATCTCATTTCAATATCATCGTCAATTTTTTAGAAAATGAAGAACTATCGATTAGTAAAGATGAATTCCTTGGTATGGCTTACTTGTATATAGGTTTAATTAATATAGAGCAAAATAAATTAGCTGAATCTAAATTTAATTTTAAAAATGCCCTTCAATTAGGAAATAATTCTACTAAAGTAAAGCTAAATTACTACCTATTGCGAGCTAAAAGCTATAAATCAAAGGGGAATTTATCTCAAACCCAAAAACTCCTGAGAGCGGGCATTGATACAGTTGGTATTAATTTTGACGAAAAGGAATTCGCTCCTATTCTTTATGATTTAGTTTTAGAATTATCGGAGTTCTATATACATCATAGAGTTGATTCAAAAAAAGCGTTGTACTTAATGAAGAGTATTGAAAAACGGCTTTCTCTTAATTTAAAGAAAATTCGCGGGATTAGACGAGCTATTCGATGGAATTTACTAATGTGTGACTACTACGATATATTAGCTCGTGATAGTGATAGGTCAACTCATTATTATCAACAAAGCCAAATATTAATCAATCAATTAAAAAAGATTGGAGTATTTTAAAATAAGTTAGCGCTTCTTATAGCTTGCTCGCTTGGCTCCAAGAGAATCTTTCTGTCCCCCGTATGTACCTTTCTCAACTCTCTGTACATAAAGGTAGCGATATTTCATTCTTGGAGGTTTTTTCTTTCTCGAATTTACTCCAGTTCTTGCAATTTTAGGAGTTTGTTGTTTTACTTTTCCCGCTTTAGTTAAACTTCCATGAGAACCTGGCATTTTTTACATATCTCCTTTGAATAATGTTTTCTAAATTCTATATTCTAAAAAATTATAGATTATAATATCTAAAAATCATTATAAACTCTTAAATTTTGTTATTCTCAAGAAAGTAACCAATATTTAAAGTAAAAATTGGACTCCATTATTTTTATAGATTCAGCTTAACTTCTAATTTATTGAAGAACATGTAAATATAATTATATCATTTTGGAGTTGCTATGTCAAAAAAAGAATTTACAGAGGAAGAACATAAAAAAGCTAAAGTTATTGATAAAAAAATTCAATATGGGGAAAACGAATATTCTTGCTTCGCATGTGGTGAAAAAATTAAATTGGATACAATAGTTTGCCCTTATTGCAATACAGCACAAAATAAAAATAAATCAATATTAAAGTAATAATACCTTTTCTACTAATAGAAACCGTTTATAGCACAATCAAAGTATTATCAAATGAGTGTTCGAGATTACAACCGTAAAAGTTTCTCCGTATTAGTTGGATTAGTTATCTTTTTAATAGTCTGTTTTTTAACGATAGGGCTTTTTTTCATTGAATTTGGCATTTTAATGTTGATAATAATTCCATTAATGGTGTTCGTTATAATCGGTTTAATAATTTACCGCTACTCCGGAGATTCTAAAAAGTTTTGTCCACGCTGCAATGTTCCTATTAGTATTTATACGGAGTATTGTCGTAATTGTGGGTTGAAATTAATAAATAAATGTCCAGATTGTAATATCTACATGGACGGAAATATTCATTATTGCGATAATTGTGGGTATGAGTTTCCCGAATATGAAGGAGATAAATTACCGTTAGAGTATAAGGTATATGAAAAGGGAGAGAGAGTACCCGAAAAACCAAATTTTTGTAATACATGTGGAGCTTCTTTGAAGGACGCTGAAAATCTTAGATTTTGTGAATTTTGTGGCTCGAAAATTGTCTAATAACTAAAGTTCAAAAAATTTTTTAATCCTAAATTATTTAGACATTTCATAAAACTGAAATAAAATGAGTAATTAGAAAATTTAATAATTTATCGATATAATAAACAAATTATTTTACGCCACGATTTTATACTTTATAACATGGGGACGTGGCGAAGCTTGGTATAACTTTACCAATTCGGTTCAAAGTGCTGATCGCGGCAGGCTCCAGACTTGTTGGTCACCGGTTCAAATCCGGTCGTTCCCATTTTTTTTAAAATTTGTTTCTTAATGGGATGAAAGATATCTTCTGAGTGATATATTTGTGCGTGAAAGACTTGTTTCACGATCATAGAATTTAGATTTCAACTATTTTTTTTTAAATTAAAGCAATATTACTAAAAAAAGAACCCAATGAGAATTCTCATTTGAAAGCGGAAAAAATCTTCAAGGAAGTTGCCGATAAAGAAACTACATTTGTAGAGTTCAAATTTGTAGCTTTGGTAAATTTATGCGATCTATATTTGATTAGATTAAAGGAAACTAGCAATTTAAAAGAATTAGATAAGGTTCAACCTTAAATTGATAAAATTCAGTTTATCGCCGAAGATGAAGGCGTTTATTCGCTTTTTGCTGAAATGCACTTATTACGAGCTAAATTGAGGTTAGTGACTTTTGAATTTAAGGAAGCTCAAGAACTCTTAACCCAAGCTTTAGATATTGCTCATATACATGGTTTAAAATTGCTAGCTAGACGGGTCAAAAATGAACAAACTGAATTATCAAAAAATTTTCTCAAATGGGAAAAACTAAAAACATCAAGAGGAAAAATATCAGAACGAATGAATTTAGCTCTCATCGACGAACAAATTCAAATTTTGCTCCAGAAGCGTAATTATCTGAAGGGAATTACTAGTAGCTGATTTATTTGAATCTTTCCTTATACTTTCCTATGCGTATAATGTTTCACGATCATAAATGTCGGAATTTCTCTATTTTTTCCTAAAAATCTGCACACCCTCTTCAATTTATAGACTAAATGTTTATTTAGATTTATGCTCGAAGCTCGAAAAGACGATAGTTTCGTTGAAAAAAAATTAACAGAAACCGCTTATCGGACCCATCATTTTAATGTTATACCCCCGATTATTGGAATCATTATTGCAGATCAGTATGGGAACACTATTACGGTCTTTGAGTACGATTTGAATGAGATTGACGATTATGGTCCCATTAAATCTTATCTATCGGGTGATCAACAAAATTTTTTAGAAATTGATTTGATTTCCATGTATTTAAGCTCTTTTAAAGTCTTTGCGGGCCAAGCAAACATAAAAAACCTCTCTCACCTCGAAATTTACGGTTCCAATATTAAAGCTCAGATCTACTTTTTGCTCGAGAAATTCATGGTTATCATCTTTCTTAATTCCAATACAGATTTAAATTCAAAACAGAGGGCTCAAGTTATAAAATACTGTGAAGATAAGCTAATTAATTATGAATATGAATTTGAGAATTTTAATGATACCAATTCTAGAGAAATTTTATCGATATTGGAACAAAAGGGTAAAAAGTGGTTAAAAAAATTCAATATCCGATATATTCAGACCTACAAAAATATTTACTTACGGAAACACGAAACTACTGAAGAATTGATGAATCAATTAGGCTTGATAATTCAGAGTGAGATAGACGAATACCTTAATTATGTTCCCGACGAGATAATTATTAATTTTGCTAAGGAATTAAAGAATAAAATTCAAGATAAACTCTTTGAAATAAATCTAAATGTGCCTGAAAACTTTACAAAAGAGCAAAATTAGAAATTATGATCATGGGCAATGATTCTTTACGATTAACTCCAGCGAAACAAATTTAAATAAAAAAAAGTAATTATTCTTTAAGTTTGAATAAAATAATAGTAGCCAAAGCTCTAAGTATATCTTGAAATCTTTCATCCTCAATTGTTTCTATTTGGCCATAGCTCGCTCCCATTTTGCTTGCCAGAGATAGTATTTCATCATAAGGGATTAAGAGTTTGTTTCCTATGCCTATAAGTGATAAAGGCAAATATATTTCTTTTTTAAACTTTCCTCTGACTTTAAATTTTAAATGTGTACTTTCTCTAAGTTCGATAAAGTATTTCTTAATCATTTCAAAAGAATCCCTATCCTCAGTGTTAAACACTAAAAGAACTCCGGCCACCCCTTTATAAAATTGGGGTCTTAAAAACGCAAATCGTTTTTGATTTGTAACATCCCAGATTTGAAGTTGTGTCAAGAATTTGGCGTAATTTTCGGTTAATTTTGTGTAAAATGAAACACCTATTATATCCCTTTCTGGGCCTGTTCCATGCTTATTAAGAATACTTGGGAGATAGTCAGATTGTTCTTTTGTTAAGCCAAGAATTATAATTTTTAGCTGGTGATCATACTTTCTTCCCCATTCTCTAAAACTAGTTAAAAACTTTTCATATCTATAGATTTTTTTCCGTAAATCGTATAATTGGCTGCGTTCTTTGGTTGAAAGTGGAGTGCCCCCAATAACTCGACGCATAACTGCCTCTGCTTGCCCTGGACTAATCGTTTTTTCATATTTCTCACTTATTTGAAACGAAACTTCTTTTATATTAAACTCTTTAGATAATTTCTCTGTCGGAAACTCAATTTTCTTTAAAAACGCCTTTAAATCCTTTTTTTGCTTTTCGCTAAGAAAAATTTTTTTAGAATTCATTTTCACTTTCCTCTTTTTCGTCCATCATACTTATTGACGTCCATTCTAGAAATGGACTTTCTACTATTTAAATGTTTGTATAAAAAAATTAATGAAAAATATCATAGTTTATCGCACCAGAGTCATTTATTATCCAAAAAAGAAGATTTATTACTAATTTAAAGTACAAATATACTAATTAAAAATTTTTAACTAATAGTGGAGTTATTAGAATGGGATTAGGATCAATAAAGGTTAATGGTAAAAAATTTAATGTAAGAGAGGAACTCGGCCTTATTAGATTGTCCATAAATTATATGGATATAGTGGATATTACAGAGCTGAAGGGGCTTAATAAGTTAAAAAATGTAACATCATTGGATCTCTCAAACAATAAAATTAAAAGTTTGAAAGGTCTGGAGGAACTGACAAATCTTCAGCAGTTATTCATGAGTAATAACCAAATTGAAGTTATCGAAGGTCTTGATTCCTTGACAAAACTCGATCGTATATTCTTCAGTGGAAATCAGATTCTTGAAATGAGTGGACTTGATTCTCTCACTAATCTTCAATGGTTAGAGATAAATAATAATAAAATCACTGAAATTAAGGGATTAGGGGCTTTAACTAATCTTATAAAATTAGAACTTGTTGGTAACCAAATAACGGAATTAAAAAACTTAGACAAATTGTCCAATCTCGTAGTCTTACAGCTCAATAGGAACCAAATATCAGAAATCAAAAACTTAGAGGATTTAACTAATTTAGAGCGCCTATTTCTTGGCTATAACCAAATATTGGAAATTAAGGGTTTGGAGACGCTGACTAAACTCACTGTTTTATATCTTAACAGTAACAACATAACAGAAATCAAAAATTTGGATTCGTTAGTAAATCTTGAAACTTTATACCTTGACACAAACCAGTTAAAGAGTTTAAAGAATTTTGAAAGTTTGGAAAAACTTGAAAAGCTCTACGTTTTATTTCTAGGGATGAATCCAATAGAAGGAGAAGATAAACAATTCGCAAAAGATAATATTGAACGAGAAGAAGTAAAAAAATTGCTCCAATCTTACAGGGAGTGGAAGAACCTTTAATAGAAACCCTTAATCTTTGAAATATTTAATTAAAAACCATATCTCAAAAACCAAACCTACTAAACCTATAGCAAAAGGAGCAATGTAATGTATATTTTCTGCAAGAAAACCTCCAATCGCTCCAGTAGGCATCATACCAATCCCTCTGACAAATGTTACAATCCCATAAGACTCAGCTTTTCTGCTATCATCTAAATTAGTTAAGGTCATCTGCTCAGATGGAATAAAAGTAGTTACTGCTATTCCAAAAAAGATTTGCCCAATAATTAATCCAGGAAAAGCGAATATTGTAATCCCTTGTGACCACAAAACTGATATCAAAATGTTCATAGAAAAAAATACCATTCCAAAGTATTGACTTATAATTAAACATTTTTTTTTTCCAATCTTATCTGCAATTCTTCCCGCGGGAATCTGGAAAACCATATTTGAGATGTGAAACCATACAGCTATAGATGCAATTTCTGACGTTGTGAAATTATAATAAGATGTCAAACCAGCATTATATATAGATAAAGCTATACCCCATACAAAGACATCTAACGTAAAGAAAAGAGTAGCTACTTTTATTTTGGAGTTTTGAAAGAGTTTAGTTGCTTTTTTCTGTTTTAGCTCTGCTTTTTTTATTAAACTTAATTTTTTGTGTTTTTTAATAGCATCTGGGCTTCTAATAATTAAAACTAGAATAAGCCACTCCATTATTAGAATGATTATGAAAATTTGAAAATAGAAACTATATCCTAAATTAAACATAACAAAGTATGTTCCACCAATACTTCCTCCAAAATAAGCAAAGAAGACAATACCGTACATGATTCCCTTTTTAGTTTCACCACTGTTTTCAGATACGAATATTTGAAAATTTAAACTATGAACCATAGCTCCTAACATATATGTAAGCAGTCCAATTATAAGAATTGGGATATTATTCGTAACAATTAATATCATTAGTCCAAAAGCGTATATTGGGGGACCAAATAGCCATATCTTTTTGAGTCCGTATTTATCAGATAATTTACCTATAAAAGGCATCGGTAAAAATTGCATTATACCTGAGATCGTAATTATAATTCCAGTGTAAAAAAGGGATCCCCCCGTAAAGTCAAATAGGTAAGGTTGGAGAACAACATTAAATGCACTAAATCCAAAACCATGTATTAAATTCATAATGATCTGGGACCATAGATTTCTCTTTTTTACCCGGTTTGTTTTTTCCGATGTGGGAATGCTTTCCGATATTTTTTCTTCACTTTCCATTATATATTTAAATAGGTTAAAGCTTAAATCGTTTGTCCTCTACGAAATTATGCAAATTAAATTAAACGATTTTATTTCTTACTTCCAAACAAAAAAGTTAATATGAGTAATGTGTTTAAAATTAATTTAAACCTGAACAGTTCAAATTATTATGTATCAAATTGAAAAAATTAACGATACTTGCTTCTTTATAAAGACAACTGGTACTTTTCCTCCACCAGTTGCAGAAAGATTTATAAAAGAATTTGAGGAGTTAACTAAAGAGATCGACGTAAATTTAAGCATAATCATTGACATTACGGAAGCTATTCTTCTGAGTATTGATTCAATTGAAATAATCCTTGAGCTCTTAAAAAGAAATAATGAAAAACTTTTTAGATCTGCTTTCATAATTGCTAAAAATCCCCCCTTAAGCGAAGAATTTAAATATCTCTTAGATCGTGCTCAATCCCCTAAAAGAAAAATTGTGTCCAACCTTGTGGAAGCTAAAGAATGGATCGGTATTGAGAAAATCGTGTTTAAAAAGTAGAATTGAAAAATCTTTTTATTTTGGATTTTTTTTTAAAAACCTAACCTTTTTTTACACAATTCAACAGCTTTTGGATTATTATCTACGCCAATCCACCTTCTACTTAACTTTTCAGCAGCGGATATGGTTGTTCCAGACCCGCAAAAAAAATCAGCAACGATATCATCTTCGTTAGATGATGCTAAAATTATTCTTTTCATTAATTTTTCTGGTTTTTCAGTAGGATAACCATGATATTCTTTTGATCTCGTGATCGTTTGATATGAAAAGATATCGTTCCAAACATCACCGACTAATGTTCCGGGGCTTCCATCTAAATATTGCTTCCCTCCTCTTCGTTTTCTGTAGAGGCGTCCATCTTCGTCTTTATATCGGAACATCTTATTAATATAATCTTCCCGATAGGGTAAATATTGTTTATTGAATGTGAAATTATCTGATTTCGTGTAATACATTATTGTATCGTGCTGACGTACCCAATTTTTTACTTGACTTTTAAAACCCGAAACGCTCCCAACATTCCATATAATTTCCCTTCGAAAATTGTTTCTTCCAAAAATTTCGTCACATATCGGTTTCAAATCGAAAATTGCATTAGCATCACAATGTAAGTAAAAACTCCCAGTTTTCTTAAGAACGCGATTCATTTCTTTAATCCTTAGTTTCATAAAATCTAAATATTCTGTTAATGAATCCCACAAATCAGAAAACTCTTTATAATCGACACCGCTGTAGAAAGGGGGATCAATATATATGAGATCGATTAATTCTGTATCCAATTTCCTCAAAAATTCTAGATTCTCAGCGAGATAGACAGTATTTAATTTCATATGGGAATTATAAAGGAATGAAAATTAATGCAATTATGATGAAGAAAGAAAGGTTAAATAAGAATTTCTTGGATGAGTTCCGAGACTACGATTTCTCAAAAATAAAAGAGACTAAAATCTTTCTAGTAGGTTCGATTCGATTTAAAGATTATTTTATTAAGATCGAGTCAATTTTACAAATTACTTATAAAAAACTTGTTGGAGTTTGCTCAGTTGATGGATTGTTAAATAAAGATAAATTTAATGCAGAAGAATGGGATAAACTACAAGAAATAGCTTTACGAAAATTAAGTGATCAAGAAGCAATTTTAGTTCTTGATGTTAAAAACTATGTAGGTGAACAATCAAATGAGGAAATTGAATATTTCAAATCTACTTTGCATAAACCGGTATATTATTTATCTAGGCTTAAAGTGATCTAATTTTAATAGTATAGCATTAATTAAAATCGATTAAATGGGTAAATTTAGTCTTAAAAATCATAAATTTGGTAAAGTCGTAATTTATTAAAGGTTAGAATAGATTTTAATCATAATTCATTCAATTGGAAAATTAAACGATAAAAACCGCGGGTAATAATCAAAATGGAATTGTTCCAAGTATTTTGGGACGATCAAAAGAAACTTTTTTTAGAATTCGAAAAGAACGATGAAGAGCAAGTTCTTTTTCTTCCTGAAAAGATTAATCGGTTAAATATCCAATTTGAAATTTCAAAAATAGTCAAACAAGAGATTTACTACAAGCAATCTCCATCGTTAGTTTCGATTAAAAAAATCTATCATTCAAATGATCTTTTAGGTTTTTCTATAGAATTAGATGAGATTCAGGGATATATTGATATCCAGATTAAAATATTAAGATTGACAATTTATTTATACTCCGGTCAGAGAATTGAGTATACTTTTTCAGAGAAATTCAATGTTTCAGATATTTGGGTAAACGATGATTGCTACGCTGGTTTTCAATTCATAGATTTAAGCATAAATAAAAATCTGAGAAAAAAAGTAACCCAAGAAAGGGTAGTTCAAGCAATTAAGACCGATTTTAATAATAAGAAAGAAGAAAGAACTGTTATTTACGAGAAAAGTAGCGTTGAAAGCATTCCAATGGATCAGTCCGTAATTTCAATGATGAATGAGAGTAATAAAACACTAAAAAACATCGAGCATCATTTAGCTACCCTGGCTATGACCTTACAAAACATCTCTGTTAATCCAATCTCTTACGGTCCACCCTCTCGCATTCCTCAGAGAATTCCTGGACCGGGTATTGAAAGAATTAAGAGGCCAGAAGTACAATCGCTAATACAAAGTTCTGGTTCTTCATCTAAACTATTAGTAATAAAGGAAATGAAAACAATTTTTAGAGAAACCACAGAGAAAAATAAAGGTTTCAGTATTAAAGATATTCTAAAGCCAATGGATGAGAGCGAACTCCAGTCAATTCTATTAAACGATGAAGAACTAAAGAAAAAAGAAGAAGCAGCAATTAATAATCAAATTAAAAGATTTAAAGAACAACAAGAAGAAAAAATCAAATTAGAGCAGTTAAAAGGACCAAAATAGTCTTCTCACTAATTTTTAAACAGAATTTTTAAACCTTATTCCAAAAATCCAAAGATGATAACCGTTGTTAGTTTCATTATAAATCTTTAATTATCTTCAATTATTTAGATATAAATGAGGATACTTAACTCAAAGGAGGTTTTTTATAAATTTTATTAGTTTATTTTATTGGAACAGCTGGCAGTGGAAAAAGCACTCTAACGGGATTATTAAGGGATCATGTTACGAATAGAGACCCGGAAATCTCAGCAATAACTTTAAATCTAGATCCCGGCGTAAAACTAATGCCTTACAATCCAGACATAGATATTAGGGATTTTATTGTTCTTGAAGAAGTAATGAATGAATATGGATTAGGGCCAAACGGAGCTATGATATTAGCATCAGATTTAATGGTTAATTTTTTAGATGACTTAAAGTATGAAATTGACGAATTTAATCCCGATTGGGTATTTGTAGATACTGCAGGGCAGCTCGAATTATTTGCTTTTAGAGAAACGGGGCCATTAATAGCAAGTACCTTAGGTTTTGGATCGATTCAAAGAGCTGTATCTTTCCTTTTTGATTCAAATCTTGTCCTAAGACCTAATGGATTCATATCCACGCTGCTTCTAGCAGCCTCTGTGCAATTTAGGTTTAGAAATATTCCGCAAATTAATGTATTATCCAAAGTAGACCTATTAAGCGAAGAACAAATTGAAATGATAGTTAATTGGAGCCAAGACTTTAAAGCATTAGAGGATTCTACTAATGAAAGAGAAAGCGGATTGATAAGAGAGTTATCTATGCTAATATCAGATGTCTTCAGTCAATTAGGGTCCACTTCTGAATTAATACCTTGTTCAATCAAAGAAGAAAAAGGATTGGATCTGCTTTTTGGTTATCTACAACGCTTGTTTGGATCGGATAAATCAAGATTTTATTAAATAATAAAAAACTGTTAATTATTGGTTTGAATCAAAATATGAAAATTATAGGCCCATGTGCAGGCATAGGTTCGAGATTACGCCCATTTACGTTAAGTAAGCCTAAAACATTCATAAATGTTGCTGGAAAGCCCATATTAGAACATATTCTCAATAAATTTAGTAACACATTTGACTCAAAAACAGAGTTAATTTTAATTGTTGGCTATAAGAAAAGACAGATAATAGAATTCGTCAAACAAAAGTACAGCGAAAAATTTAAATTAACTTTTATCGAACAGGTACCTCGCGGATATAACGATGATATACCATTTTATTGGGGTTTAGGTGAGGCTGTCTATTTAGCAAACACACAATTTGAAGAGACTAGTCATCCTAGTAAAGAAACTGATAAGCGTGATGGATCGTTAATTTTTTTAGCAGATATGATACCAATTGAGGAATATTCCTATTTGATGTATCGATATTATGAATCTGATGTGGATGGAATCATAACAGTAATGGAAGTACCGGAAGAAGATGCCAGTTCATATGGTGTTGTAGTTGTTGATAATAATTCTCTTGTTCAGAAACTAATTGAAAAACCAAAAGATTTTATATCAAATCTAGCAATTGCAGGCATTTATGCTTTTTCTAACTCTGCTACTATTGCCCTCTTTGATATTATAAAGGGTTATTTAGACAAGAGAACTGAGAACTCTAAAGAAGTCTATTTAACCGAGAGTTTACAAGATTTAATTACTAATGGGTTTAAGATCGCAGCAGTTAATCTTAAAAAGGGAATTCTAGATTTTGGAAGGCCATCCGAAGTGTTGAAGGGTAATAAGTATCTGTTAGAACAGGGATCAATAAAAATTGAAGATTTTACCGAGTTAGGTATTACTTCTGAAAGGTCATTTATAAAAAATCCTGTTTATATTGGAGAAAATTCTAGAATTGTTAATTCAGTTGTCGGACCGTATGTCTCGATCGGAACTGGTTCCATAATAGAAAACTGTATTTTAGAAAACTGCGTTATTGAAACTAATGCTAACTTGAAAAATGTAATCTCTGAAAAGTCTATAATTGGTAGTAATGTAAAAGTTGAAAATATTAGCAAGAACAACCTAATTATTGGAGATAAAAGCATTTATTGATTACTCTTTTTATTAACGTAAAATATATTTTTAGTAAGAATAATATTAAATATAAGGAGATTTTGAATTACCATGCCAAAATATAATATTGCGTTTGATGTAGCACACAAACCTAGAGGGAAAATCGACGAGAATCTCACAGAATTACGAGATTTCTTAAATTCAAACGACTTTCTCTGTTATAACTTCTTGGAAACTCCAATTACTCAAAATTCATTGAAAGCTTTTGATATCTTAGTATTCGTCTGCCCAGACTTTGCTAGAATTACTTCTATGGAAATTACTGAAATTGATAATTGGGTTAGGCAAGATGGAGGCGGATTATTGCTTTTATCTCATGCAGGGGGAGATAGAGGAAGAAGTAGCAATTTAAGTGAACTTAGTCAGAATTTTGGCATTGTTTTTGAAAACGATCAAGTCTTAGATGAAACTTATAATCTGGGTATGGAGAATATGCCTATGATTACAACTTTCATACCACCACACCCAATTACAAATGGCATCAGTTCTATTTGTTATAGGTCTGGTTGCTCACTTAGTGTATTAGGAAATTCGATTTCAACCGTTTCTTCAAATGAGACTTCTGAACCATTCTCATCTGCATTGGTCTGTGTTTCTGAGCCTGATAATGGTAGAATTTGTGCTATAGGAAGCTATGAAATATTTAGAGATAGCGTAGGGGGTGGATTTAGTAACGATGAACACCCCAATTTTGCGTATAACATCTTTTCGTGGTTAATCTCTGACTATAGAATGGAACTACATTCAAGCGGTGCAATTCCGGGAATTATCCCCCAAGAGGAAATAAATGCCCAACAATCATCAGATTATACTTCTTCTATGACTCAATCTGGTTTAGAAGATAGGCAAAAAGTAGATATCAACTTTTCTATGAACATATCAAAAAAGAGCGAGTTAGTAGAATTACTCAAAATATTTCAAAATCAAATTGACACAATAAAAACAACTATAGATAAATTAATTAAAACGGCTATATCCTCTGATAAAGATATTACTGAACTAAAAAAACAGCAAGGAAATTCTAGTAAATCTTCAAAAAAGCAGACTAAAAAATCAATTACTAATGGATTTGATGAGTTATTAGCCCCCCCGGAAAAACTTTCTGATTTACCTCCAAAACCCGATAGTTTAATGGCAAAAGAAAGCGATAATCTTATTGGATTACCAAAAATCGACATCACAGATAAATTAAAACCCCTACCAAAACCAAAATCTGCTAAGAAAACTAAAAAGAAAGATTTATTAGCTGAAAGAAAAGCGTTAGAAGGAAAACTGAATTCGGTCAAGAATTTGATAGATTTTATAGAAAAGAAATACGCTTCAAAACAAATGGATAAAAAATCTTACGAAAAAAGAGTTAGTCAATTGAAGAATGATTTGAAAACAACTCAAAATAAAATTGAAGAAATTGATAAACAGCTATAAACTTCAATTTTTTGGTTTAAATTCGTCAGGAACATATGGTTGAGCGTATTTATTAACTATTTCGAAAAACTCCTTGTCACTGACACCCTTAGAAATCTTTTGTAGTTCTTGTTTTATAATATTGAACGATTTTCTCAAAGCTTTTTTAGATGTCTCTTCGTGTTTCCTTTTCACTTCGGTAACAATTTTTTTAATGATATCATCTGGAATGTCTAAATCTAAAACTTTAAGTTTATTTTGTAATGCGTTCAGGACGGATTTTGAGCCTGAAAACTTACCCAAATAGAATTTTCTTCTTCTTCCTACTATACGAGGATTAATAGGTTCATAGGTTAACGGATGTGCCACAATTGCAGCGATATGTAATCCGCTTTCGTGAGCAAAAGCGTGTTCTCCTACGATAGCTTTATTTAACGCTAATGGTTGGCAAAAATATTTCTCGCAAACTTCGCTAAGTTCAGGTAGTCGCGTCAAATCTATACCGGTGTCAATACCCATCCGTTCCAGAATTGTGACTACTTCTTCTAAGGCTGCATTTCCTGCTCTTTCACCATACCCGTTAATACAAGTGTGAGGATACGTACAACCTTCAAATACTCCGGTAATAGTATTAGCAACGGCCAAGCCAAAATCATTGTGAGTATGAATACCTATAGGGATTTTTTTCTTAAGGGGGGCAATAATCTCATTTTTAATTCGTCTGATCAGATGTGAAGTAGAAGTGGGAGTTAAAATCCCAACTGTATCTCCAAGGACAATTCTTTCAGCTCCAGATTCAATAGCTGTATGAAAAACATTTTTTAAATGGTTAAAATCGCATCTCGTTCCATCTTCAGAGACCCAATTGACACGAAAACCATTATCTATTGCATATTGAATAGCTACTCTGATCATCTCCAATTGTTCTTCTGGTTTTTGCTTCATGGTTTTCCTAAAAATTGGAGAGATCGGCATAAAAATGACGATTTCTTTTAAGTCTGCCTCTATACACGCGTCAATATCTTCTTTCCTAGGACGAGCAATTCCCAATATACCAGCACTAAAATTCTCGTTAACGATTGTTTTAACAATTTTCTTTTCTGATTTTGAGACCGCTGGAAACCCAACAGCAATTAGGTTTACACCAATTTCGTCCATTAACTTTGCTAAATGGATTTTTTCATCAAGAGTAAGATACACAGTAGGACTTTGCTCGCCATCTCGTAATGTTTCATCCCAAATACAGACTTGGGGTGGAACATCGAGTTTTTGCTCCTTTAAGGCTATCTTATTGTAATCAATTAATAGCTCTTCAAGTTCTTCTTTTGTAAATTTATAGCTCATCTTTGATTACCAGTAGTGGTAAATTAGTAATAGTAAAAATTATCTAAAACAAATAAAATATTTTAATTTGTTTCCTTTTTAAAAATTTTAATCTAAGTTTTCATCTTCGAAATTATGTTAGTTTTATATACAACTTCATATAATATAGAAACATCCAATTATACGTTTTTGGTGAAAATGAACTGAATGAATTTAATCACAAAATCTTAGTGACTTATGTGGATAAATATGGTTATGTTAGCGAAATTGCCGATAATATGTCAAGACAAATCAGAGAGTCAGGTTTAGAGGTTGATCTTGTAAATTTAAGACGTACAAGGGAGAATAAATGGCCAGTCATAAATGATTATACTGGTGTTATATTAATTTCCGCTGGGAGAACAAAGTTGTTGAGTTTTTGGACTGGGAGAGCTAGAAAATTCGCTTCTATTTATGTAGGGCCTCTTGAAAAGGAAATAATAACTGGTTTCTTCAGGAGTGATCCATGGGAGTATCACGGCTTAGTAGATCCAGTTAAAACAAAAGAAAAATTCGGTAAACGTATCTTACAAACATGTAATTTCATTCCTGATTATTATGAAGATTTTGGACCTGTTCTTGATTTTTCCCGGAAATCAAAAATAAAACGCGATGACAGAAAAATATTAAAAGATGGAGCAAAAAGAGTAGCAAAGAAAACAGGATTAGAATTTGAATATAAGGGTTTCAATGATTTTCGAGATTGGAATCGGATTGAAGAAGTAAGTAAAGAATTTGTCCAACAACTGCAAAAGGGAAAGTCTTGCGCTTCTTGCGGAAGCTTAGTCCCAGAAGGGGCTGAATTTTGTAAGAATTGTGGAAATAAAACCTAATTTATGAGGATGACCTAAATTGAATATCGTAACCTATAGAGAAAAAACTTATAAAGTAAAAAAAGGAACGTTAATATTAAAAAATAAAGGAATTAGTAGTATTTCTGAAATAAAGGGGCTTGAAAATCTCCATGCTCTGAAGCAATTGGATTTGTCAAATAATAATATCTCAGAAATTTCTGGTCTTGATCATTTGGAGAACCTATATAATTTAAATCTTTCTAACAATAAAATAAGCGAGATCAAAGGATTGAGTAATCTTAGGAATTTGAGATTTTTAAGGCTATCATTTAACTCAATTCAAGAGATAACAGGAATTGATTCCCTTAAATCATTAATGACTCTATATTTAAATGGAAATAATATTGAAGAGATTAAAGGATTAGACAATTTAAATAATTTAAATGCTTTATACCTCGCCGGCAATAACATTACTGAAGTTAAGGGGGTTGAAAACCTTCATAATTTAAAAAGATTTGACATTGGAGCTGCTTCAAAACTTTCAAAGGAACAAGTACAAAAGTTAAAAAAGGGAGGGATTCATACCAAAGACCAAAATTATTTTGGTAAGCGACTTGGAAAGCAGTTCATGTGGTATTGTATTGGAATCTTCATAGCGAGTGCAATATTTGCAGCAGCATATAACGTTATTATTGAAGCCCCCCCCATAGATTTCTGGCCCACATTTGGAGTTAGCTTTGTATTATTGTTTATCTTTTCTCCACTCCTTTATTGTGTAGGAAAAGCCTATAGTGGACAATAGGAAAAAACTAATTTTTTTTTTTTTTAATAATGCTACTAAACAAATCCATAATCCAATTAGCGTATAGGCTCATTAAGAGAATGTTACCTATGTAAAAAAAGGCTGTAATTATTAAAAAAATATCTTGGTTTAACTCAAGAAAAAGTGAAGCAATCGCACCTCCAATTGTAAGCATAATTATATCCATCGAAGAATTTAAAAGACTATCTCGTCGGTAACCAAACTTGATGTTCTTCTTAAAAAAATATGTATTTTCAATTATTTCCCAAAAAACTCCAAATAAAAAAATAGTAAAAAAACAGAGTAAAATGACAAATTCACCAAATATGACCAAAAATAATGCGTCTAGAATTAGAAAAATGAGGTAACCAGCTAAAGTGTGCCCAAAACTAAAAAAATCGATTGCTGCTTTACTTACATCGCCTTTCTTTTTTGCAAAAACATAATTCATGATTCAATCTCCTTTATCAAAGATGAAATTAAATTATTTAATAGGAATTCAAAAATAGTAAAAAAAATCGATTTATGTAAATAACACTGAACATGTTTAGTTATGCTCACAACCGCAACCGCATTCATGAGCATCCATAGGATCCGGTTCACAACCCGTTTCTAAAACTTTTATTTTGAAATGAAGAGTTTTACCTGCTAGTGGGTGGTTCATATCGATTTTTATAAACTCTTCATCCACTTCTTTAACCCACGCCATTGATTGAGTTCCATTAGCGTCACCTACTCCTAGCATCATACCTGGCTCAGGATCCAAATCTTTTGGTAATTGATCCACATTTACTGTTTGAACTAATAGAGGATCAATTTCACCATAAGCTTCAGAAGCGCTTAGTGTAATCTCATACTCTTCCCCTACTTCTTTACCGAGAACTGAACTATCAAACCCTCTAATCAACATTCTGGTGCCAACTTCAAATTTTAATGGTTCCCCCCCTTGTAACTCTGTACTATCGAATATGGTTCTGTCTTCTAATCGCCCTTCATATTCGACTTTGATGATATCGCCTTTCTTAATTGCCATAACATATCTAACTTTTATATATTTTATAAAATAATAGAATTATTCCTTATTACTTAACTGTTTATATTTTAGAAATTCTTAGATGTTATTAAGCTAAAATTTTTTTCAATTTCATGTCATCTGTTTGAATAAGGCTTGAAATTCTTCCTTCACATCGTTTAGTCCTAAACTTTCTAGTAGATCAATAGATCGTTGACTTAAGGAATAAAATGAACGCGGTTCAGAACGTTTGTATTCCATTCTTTTCTCGTTCTTTATAAGATCGTTTTCTTTGAGGATTCTGATATGATAAGTCAAATTATTTTCTGGAATTGAGGGTAATAATTCTTTTAATTGACTAAAAGACAATAATCTTTCGCTGGCTAATAGCGTAAGTAAAATTTTATAACGGGTTTTTTCAGATATAATTTTTAATTCTTTTCTCATATTTTCAAATTTAAAATGGGTCTTCAAATCATCTCTCTCCTATCATTTAAATTATTTTTTTCATATATTATCAAGTTAAATATGTTTTAACACATATTTAAATCTAACTCAAATCTAATAGCGTCAATTGTTATTGATCTATAATAATTTATACAATAAATGAATTTCTAAATTATTTCATATATTTTAGGGGGATTTGGATGCAAGTATCACATAGGAGTGCTTGGGATGAATTTTTAGATGAATTTATTAGTATATTTTCTATTTATGACCTGTACAAGACTAAAATCTTTATTTGTGGTTCATATAAAATGAATACTTTTAGTAATCTTCAGGAAGTGCAAAAGATCGTAAATTCTGTCGAGAATAACCTTGGATTTTTTGAAAAAGAGTTTCGACGTACACATCTTGAGAACTTGATTTATAAATTTGATCTAATAGCGAAATTCTCAGACAAAATTCTCATGGTTATTGAGAATGATAAAGGCGGACACATGATTGAAATGGGAATTATCCTTTCTTTTAAAGAATATTATGAAAAAACTAAAGTGTTTGTTTTAAAAGATGTAGAAATCACTGAAGTATTAAAAATGGGAGGTTTGCTGACTCCATTTTTTAAAGAAAATATAAACCTATTTTATTTTGAAGATATAGAACAGTTAAAAGCTATTATTAGCGAAATTTATTAGTAGAGCTATATTTTAGGAATGCAGAAATCAAATATTTAACTTAGCTTTTCGAGAATCCCCCATGATGGAATTCGATTTTATAAATAAGTTTCAACTTTTCGCAATAAGCTTCTATTTCTGATTCAATAGGATCCCATTGAGAAGGATCCTTCCTGAATTCTTCATATAAGGGTAAAATTTTAGGATATGTCTGCTTTATAATGTTAAAAATTCTTGGAACATTATGAGGTCTGAAGTTCAAATTCTCAAACATATATGAATCTGTATAGTCCATCGTCTCTTCTATTATCGCTTTATAATTAGTAATTTTTGGGAAAAATGGTGAAATAAAGGTATAAGTTTTAATTCCGTTCTCGTGGATTTCTTTTAAAGCTTCTATTCGTTCTTTTGGTCTTGATGCTCCCCGTTCGATCAATTGTGCGAATTCGTTATCTAAGGTGCTGATTGAAACACCAACTTCAAGATCTTCAAATTGTTTAAATAAATCAATATCTCGCACAACTAGTTTAGATTTCGTTAAAAGTGAAATCTCTGCTCTTGTTCCAACGAGTTTTTCGAGAATCCGTCGAGTGTTTTTATATTTTAGCTCTAAAGGAATATAAGGGTCAGTTACAGAGCTAAGGAGTATTCTTTTTCCATTATACTTCTCAGGTTTAATTTTATCGAAGTCGTAGGTTTTGATATCCAAGAATTCGCCCCACTTATCTCCCTTGTGGCCAGTAAATCTTATCATAAATTCAGCATAGCAGTAAATACACCCATGTTGACAACCAATATAAGGATTAATAACAAAATCAATTTCGGGTATATTACTCTTAGTTATTATGCTCTTTGCTTCTCGATGTTTAATATTCATATTCTTGGTTTAATTTAGATATATCAATTTATCTCCTATCTAAAGCACAATATTAAAAAGAACTGTATTAACAACATTTTCTAATTTAATTCAAATAAAACGAAGTTTTATAAATAAGCTTGATTAATAGAATTTTTAATAATAAAAGAATCTAAGTGTTCATGATATGCCCTTAAAAATTCTTGAAAATGAGAGAACCAAAAAAACTATCCTCCTTATTATTGTTGTAGTCTTAATCATTTCCTCAACTATAATAATCTCAGTAGTAGTAATATATTTCACATCTATTGAAGATACAGGAGGAGGATGAGCTGTTCCATGCAGCATCATTGCAAATGGTGCAAATGTCTTTTTATTCTTAATTTAAAAATAAGGATGACTTTTGCGAGAAAATAATAGTCGCAAAATGACTTACCCCGCGAGGGTCATAAGAATAATACTTATACTAATATATATAGTATGTAGTATTATTTATTTTATTAATTAACAATATTCTTTTAAATGTTTAAAACCTCTTTAATTACACAATTTTATTTATTATTGCAGTAAAAAAGCAGAAGTAATACCTAATCATGTCGAAACAAACTCCTGATAACATTAAGTACGCTCTGCGCGCTATTGGTTTAACTGATTACGAAATTGCTATATACTTAACTCTAATTTCAAAAGGACCAATGGATGCAAGAGAACTTTCGGATGCTTCTGGAGTTCCTTATTCTAGAATATATAATATCTTAACTCAGTTGGAGAAAGAGAAGAAGTTCCTTCACAAAGAGGAAGAATCAAGACCTAGTCGCTACTTTCCAAAAAGTCCCGACGAGGCATTGACAATAGCAAAAAAACAGTATGGTGTTCGTTTTGACAAATATTCGGATGAGATTCTTCGTTACCTTACCCCTATCTATGAATCACACGATACCCCGATAAAAGTTTCGTTATACATCCACCGCGGTAGGGATATATGTATTAATAGAAGTTTGAATATCATTGACCACGCAAGAAATTCCCTCTATTTAGTTGCGCCCTATTACGAATTTCTAGATCTCTTTTACGAGGAGATAAAAAAAGCAAGAGCCCGGGGAGTAATAGATATTAGGTTATTAATAGAAGAGAGCGCTCTAAAAGACGAAAAATTCGAAGAAATAATCAAAAAATACTCAGAAATCTGCGAAATTCGTTCCCGTGATCAAGTTTTTGGAACAAGCATTGTAATGGACGAAGGGGAAGAGGCGTTCATCATATTAACGCAAGAGATTTTCAAAAGATTGAGCTATTTCGGCGTAGCAACTGATCATATAGCTTTTGGTCCTGCAAGTAATTTTTACTTTAGTTATCTATACAAAACTGCTAAACCTTTAAAATTTGAATAAGAAGATTTTTGAAAGTTAACTAATTTACTTTTTCTTCAATAAAAACGGGAAGAATCAGATGTGATGGATGATCCTTATCATGATATATCGTTTGAGTAGCGATTATGTAATTCGCATTATTTCGATTCCCAGCAAGGTTAGAGTTAACATCAAATCTAGGGAAATTGCTAGATGATATATCCAATCGTATTTTATGGTTCTTTGGAAAATAAATAGCGGTTGTTCCAATTACTATTTCATACTTATATATTTTATTAGGGATAATTAGTTTGGGATCATTTAAATCACCGTTAAGATAACGAGTTCTAACTCCTGAATCTATAACATTTATAGCTTTTTTATTACCTGGGTAAACATCAACGAGCTTAACCATAAAATCAGTATCCTTTACAGTGGTGGAAGCGAAAAGTATAATCTTTATTTCACCTATAATTTCTAAACCTTTTTCAAGTACTTGCGTTGAATATACTAAAACATCGTCTCGCTTCTCAATTTTAGTCTGATCTTGAGGACCGCTTAATAAAAATAGGTTTCTTCCTCCCTTTGTTATTACTGGATCAGAAGGATCAAATTGGTATACATCAGGTAATTCTTCATTTGGTTTTTTTTTAGAAAGTTCTCCATCCCCTAATAAACTATTACCTCTCCCGTTCGAGTGCATATATAACTTTATTTCAGTGGAGGAAGGTGGCCATTTATTGAAGGCTCTCCAAATATTTTTATTTAGTACAAACGCACGTATCGGAGGTAATTTTGATACATCTGACTCTTTTCCTTTTAAAAATATATCGTACCACCAAAATGGGAGTATATTTTTAAAGAATGAAATATCATCTTTTAAGTGCGTGTATTTTAATGGCTTGATAAAAAATTTATCCATATTTATATGGGACCAAGGACCAATTATCATTTTAAAATTATCCTTGAAAAAAATTGGGGCTTTATCTTGAATTAGCTTCACATCTCGCATCATAGGCTCAATAAACATATCATACCAACCCCCAATAAATAACAAAGGAGTCTCTAGTTCATAATTAAGCCCAAAAGCATATGGAGATAAATCATAATTATGAAATATATTTCGTTCGTAAAACATTTCTTTTATAAGTTTTAAGAACGAGCCTTGATCCATTTTCGAGATATCCACATTCGTTTTATAAACACTATTCATCATTTTCATCAAGTATTTTGGATTCTCAACACTCGCCAAGTCTGACAATTTTGGTTTTCTTGAAACTAAAGGCTCGTTGTAGAAGCTATTTGAAGGATTAAAATACAATTGTCTATAAAATCCGTTTTTATCCCATTGATCAAAGTCCATCGTTTTTAGCTTTTTCATGCTAGCCGTAGAAAGCATTATTAAATACAGAGATCCTGATAAACCCACAGGATATAATCCACCCGGATGCCAAAAAACATTTGAATAAGAACTATGAATAGGATTTAAGCAAGTGAGTAAATTTTCATTGTTCCAAGATACAGCTAGTTGTGTTATGCCTAAGTATGACAAACCCCACATTCCAACTTTCCCATTATACCAAAATCGTTTAGTTATCCAACGTAACGTTTCTAATCCATCTTGTCGTTCGTACATGTAAAGGGAATTAGTTCCATACTCAATTGATTGCCCACTACCTCGAACGTCTTGAATCACCACTACGTAGCCCTTAGAGGCTAAGAAATATCCTAATATTCTTAGAAGATTTTTCCAATATGGTAATCTCACTAGAATTGTCGCCTCTTTACCTCTCTTGTTGTAAATATCTTTCGGTAAATAAATATCTGTTGCTAACTTTGCACCATCTTCGAGTTCAATTAGAACTTCTCTTAATCTTATTGAAGCAGTTTCAGGCAAAAAGTTAATGTTCTGGAGTCTGCGAGACCGTCCAATAATTTCAAAAATTTTAAACAAGGGTGTATAAATGTAATCGACAAGAAACGCCATACGAATAAAAATTGAACTGAGTGGATTTAAAATTGTTGGTAACTTAAGCCCAATCTTTATTTCTTTAGGATTAAACTTTCGTGGCATAGTTCAAAAATAATATAAAGTTAAAGATTTTTGAATTTAACTGTTTACCAAGTAATTGAAATTGCATTTTCGGGGCAAACTTCTATACACTTAAAGCAACGACTACATAATGAACCCCAAATAGGCGTAACTCTCCAATCTTGTGGATCGTAAGCGTCTTTTTGATTTTTTTCAGTACCAATCGTTTCGTGCATTATGAAAGTGGGGAATAGAAAACAATTCAATTTTATACTTTACAATCGCGCCCAATCACATCTTTAGCAGATGGGAAGCTCTGATTTTTATCTAAAGTATATTATTTTAAAAAAGCTCTTTTTCCTAAATAAATGAAAAGTTCACCTAATTCA
>Ga0114930_10000886_pt1 | contig 30356 bp, 23 predicted proteins | sample AnhtaG_FD_87300 | JGI IMG/M metagenome (GOLD analysis project Ga0114930, IMG submission 87300) | Deep subsurface microbial communities from Anholt, Denmark to uncover new lineages of life (NeLLi) - Anholt_01485 metaG | ecosystem: Environmental > Aquatic > Marine > Oceanic > Sediment | place... | reverse complement strand
CATAAACCTTTATTTGGTAATCAAGGCAGACTTTTGGATTTAGGTCATTTATATTTTGATATTGTTTCGGATTTAGAGCTTAGAATTTCGGATTTTGCCAGTCTTGGCATCTTTACACTTGTAAAGAATCCTCTACAAATCAGCTCTTTTTATGCAAAACAAACCCAATTTCCAAAAAGCCAAAATGAACGTAAGTGCTGTTTATACAAAGGATTATGAAAATAAATCCAATTGGACACTTGGTGAAAACAAACCCAATTCAAACCCAAAACAAACCCAATTCAAAGCCAATTTCCGAAAGGCCAAAATGAACGTAACTTCTTTTTTAACAAAGGATTATGAAAATGAACCACGCCTTCCGGCTCCGCCAAAACAAACCCAATCAAACCCAATTTCTCTCTTACCCAAATCCCCCAGATTACCTCTCCCAACCCTCAGCTGCGCCTCGCTCGCAATGACGGAAAACGGGATTGACAGACGCTCGGTTTGGTCGTACCTTAGTAGTTTATTAGCGAATGAAATTTTACGGCAGAAAGGAACGTTAAAATGCAAAAGGGACAAGTCTTTTTAATACTTGTACTTGCCGGTATGGCTGTATTGGTTCAGGGATGTGCGGCTGCCTGGGTGGGGGCCGGAGCAGGGACGGTGGCGTACTTCAGGGGTGACCTGGAAGCAGTGGAGTCGAAAAATATCGACACCGTTTTAGAAGCGACGGAAAAGGCGGTAGAAGAGCTTGAGCTAAAGGTAAGCAAAAAAACGAAAGATAAGATGTCAGCGGTGATTGTTGCACGTGATGCGGGAGATAAAAAGATTACGATAAAGCTCAGTGCAGCCGCGGAGAAGAGCACGAAGCTGTCCATTCGAGTAGGTTGGTTCGGGAACGAAACGAAATCGAGACTTATTTATCAAAAGATACGTGAGAAGCTTAAAGACCTCTAATAAAACTGCCTGGTCGAACTGTCATTCGAAGCTAAGAATCTCATTATTTCAGGCAAGAGAAGAGAACCATCGCCTCGCTCAGGGCCTGTCCTGAGCTTGCCGAAGGAACGGCAGTTTTGAGATAGTTTTCAAGCGGTCGCGTTTTTCGGAGTCGGCTTTCGGGTTTTCTTAGCTCTCTTAGCTTTTGGCCTTTTGGCTGCTTTAGGCCCTTTGCTGCTGAGCATGAAAGCCATAGCGATTATCACAATCGCTACGACAGCGGCGCCACCCATAACGTACCAGATATAGGCCTGTATTTTTTCCAGAATTGCAGGCATGATATTGTTGAATCCCGCCACGGCGACTATGGCGGTATAGACGATGGCCAACAAGGGCAAAAACAGCAGTATTCCAAAGGTATTACTCTGCGTATCCGGCTCAGGCTCGATATACGCTCGGGCCATTGCGTGTACCACTGGAGCCGGTTGTGGGCCGGCAAACTCATCTTCGGTGAGCATTTGTTCTGCCTCAGCAGCCATTTCGATTGCAGAACCTGGTTCGGCGGCCTCCTTGCCTTTGCCGGTCTCGGGGGTGTAAATTTCATCAAGAATACCGCCTAATGAGGTGTCATCGGCCTGGAGCGAAAGGTCCAACAGGCCTGAGCCGCTGCCGAAACTATCGAGACTTACATCTTCTTCAATCTCTTCCAATGACGCTTCGCTCGGTACGGCTTTGGTCTCTGCCATCGTATCCTCAGTTACCTGGTAATCGCGGTCCGTTTCGCCGAGAATGCTGACTCCTTCACCGGCTAAAGCGGTATCGGCACTGGTCAACTCGCTTGCTGGGGTTGGAGCCTCAGCCGACTCCGGCGCCAATGAAATCTCCTCCTCTTCCGGTTGCGGTGGGGCAGTTGGTTCGGGTTCGGACGGGACAACTGGTTCCGGTTCGGACGGCACAGCCAGTTCCGGTTCCAGCGGGACTACCGGTTCCGGTTCCAGCGGGACTACCGGTTCCTGTTCAAAGGGGACAGTCGGTTCCAGTTCTAATGGGACAGTCGGTTCCGGTTCTGATGGGACCACCGGTTCAGGGGGTGACGGGACAGCCGGTTCCAGTTCTAATGGGACAGTCGGTTCCGGTTCCAGCGGGACTACCGGTTCCGGTTCCAGCGGGACTACCGGTTCCGGTTCCAGCGGGACAGCCGGTTCCGGTTCTAATGGGACAATTGGTTCCGGTTCAAAGGGGACAGCCGGTTCCGGTTCCAGCGGGACTACCGGTTCCGGTTCCAGCGGGACTACCGGTTCCGGTTCCAGCGGGACTACCGGTTCCGGTTCAAAGGGGACAGCCAGTTCCGGTTCCAGCGGGACTACCGGTTCCGGTTCTGATGGGACCACCGGTTCCAGTTCTAATGGGACAATTGGTTCCGGTTCAAAGGGGACAGCCGGTTCCTGCTCAAAGGGGACAGTCGGCTCCGGTTCCAACGGGACAATTGGTTCCGGTTCAAAGGGGATAGCGGGTTCTTGTTCCAGGGGGACAACCGGTTCCGGTTCCAGGGGGACAGCCGGCTCCGGTTCCGACGGGACGGAAGGCACCTGGGGTGGCATAATGCTTGTGTCGGACATCAATGCTTCGACTTCATCGACCTTAAACAGCAAATTGGGGCCGTCACGAAACTCACGCAACTTACCCTTTTTGGCTATCTCTTTTATTTCTTCCTTTGTTTTATTGAGTTTCTCAGCGGCCTCTTGTAATGAATAGAACATACCAGCCATAATTACTTATCTCCTACAAGCCGACGACTTAGCTTCCTACGCCTTTTAGCTTTCCAAAAAACTTAAAAATCTTTACTTTTTCACCTGCTGGGCTCAGCCATTTCCAGAATATTTATATCGGAATCCCGCTGCTTTTTCTTGTATCGTCTTTTGGTTCCGGATTTCATAATTTTACTGCCTCTTTTCGCCCCGAAAACAGCTCTTACATTGAAATTATACTTTGGCCGTTGCAAATATGCAAGCTATTTTTTGACGAAAATGCCATAATGTCGATGTCTCAAAGTCTCAAAGGCATTCGAAACACTCCGGTCAGAATACGATTTTATTGCAATATTGGCGCACTGTGTGTAAAATAAGTGTTTTGATGTGTATTATCAGCTTTTTCCGAGACGATACGGGAATTGTCGGGGTGTAGCTCAGTTTGGTCAGAGCGCCTGCTTTGGGAGCAGGAGGCCGTAGGTTCGAATCCTATCACCCCGATTCCCATAAGCTCTTGTAAATGGGTGGCTTATCAGGACCTCGCTTTTATTACCCTACCTTTACCATGCGATTTTGTGGCAGTTTTTGTGGCAGTTTTTGTGGCAGTTTCAGCTTTGTTTGTGGCAGCAACCTTTTGATACAATTGCTCGATCGGGACTGCTCTTTGCCTCTGCTTCTTGCCTGGTGACACGGCCAGGATGGCCGTGCCACCGAGCAGGCCCCGCCGTTTTTGCTTGCCCCTCTGCTTCTTTGCCAACACGGCCAGGATGGCCGTGCCACCAAAACGGGGGGCTTCCAATCCTTATCAGGCTCGCGAGAGGTGCCTTTTTAACAAAAACATTGCAAGATTATCTTCTCGCCACTACACTTTATCCGGAAATGTGTTAAGGTGAGTAAGAAATAAAAAGATGCGGTGGGTAACCACAACCCAGGTTTTGGAGGAGCTCAAAACCTCTAATGAGGCCCAGGTATGGCGCAGATTCTGCGACCATTTCCGTCCTGTGGTGGTTGACTTTGCCAGACGACTCGGCTTGTCGGCGACTGATGCGGAAGATGCTGCTCAGGAAACAATGGTAGAATTTTTGAAAGCGTTCCGTGGCGGGAAGTACGACCGAGAAAAGGGTCGCCTGAGTAATTGGCTTTTTGGAGTAGCCAGGCGGGTGATACTCAATTTGCGAAGCCATCGGCCTCTGGAACGGTTAGTAGCGGACAAGACAACAGGGACATCGTTCTGGGACTCGATACAAGATGACCACAGCATCAAACACTCCTGGGAAAACCAATGGCGACAAATGGTGCTGACAAAATGTCTTGAACAAGCTCGCCGCGAGCTCGACTCGAAAGTGTTCGAAGCTTTTGAGCTTTATGCACTTTCTGAAATGCCGGTTGATGACGTTGCTCAACGGCTTAAGATGTCACGAAATGCAGTCTATATTGCCAAAAGCCGGGTGTTGTCCAGATTACGTGAGCTCGAGCATCAGTTTGAATGAATTGACGAAGGAATAGCCGGATGAATTGTCCTGAGCAAGAAGTTATAGAGCGTTATATTTTAGAGCAGTTGAAAGGCCAGGAGCTAACGGAATTCGAAACGCATTTGCAAGCGTGTCCTGTCTGTAAGGCCAAAGTGGCCCAAGCCCGTGAAAATGAAAGGTTGCTTACCGAGCTGCGCACCTTCGGAAAAGGGACTCCAGAGACAGCTAAATACAATGACACAGAAGTTGCAACCGTAGATCGTGCACAATCGTTTTTGGGCGACAGGTATCGGGTAATCAGGAAGGTTGGTGAAGGTGCCGCTGGTCAGGTGTTTCAAGTTATTGACACTGTTCTGGAGCGGCTGGTGGCAATAAAGTTCCTCCGGCAGAAAAGTCCAGCTGATGGAGCTGGCTCGGAGGCGTGGCGTGAAGCCCGGCTAATGAGTCAGCTCAATCATCCGAATATTGCCCAGGTTTATGAAATCGGTGAGCCGGGCGCGCAAAAGTTTATCGTAATGGAATGGGTGGATGGGCTGCCGCTTACTGAGGCCTGGAAGGGATTACAACTTCAGCAAAGATTACGTATCTATTTAGACGTATTAGATGCTGTGGCTGCGGCACATCGGAGGGACATCATACACCGGGACATCAAGCCCTCGAATATTCTGGTTACTTCCGAACTGAAACCCAAGGTGCTGGACTTTGGTATTGCCCTTGAAACTCGCTCTCTGGAAAGTATTAAACAAGGAGTGTATCGCGGCACACCTGCCTACAGTGCACCGGAACAGATTACTCCACCCGTGGAAATTTATCCTGCAACCGACGTTTTCGCCCTGGGTATCCTACTCTACGAACTCTTAACCGACGCCCTGCCTTTTCCGCAAACAGAGCCCAAGGAACTTTTCCAGGCGATACGCAGCGAGTATCCGGAGCTGCCGAGTGCGATACAAGAGAAGATACCTATCCCATTGCAGAATATCTGCCTGAAGGCTTTGGAAAAGGAGGCACAGAGACGATACCCCAACGCCCAAAGTTTAGCCGACGAAATTCATCGTTATCTCAGGGGTGAAAAAATTTGGTCAAGGCCATCCTTTTTAACAGACAAAGTCCACCAGGAAGTCTTTTACCATCGGCAAAAACTCAAGGTCTGGCACGATAATGAGCTCCTTACGGAAAGGGAGTTTGACAAGTTAGAAAGTATCTATGAGCGTGTGATATCTCCGCCTGACCCGTCAATCATTGAGGCCAGGAAACTGTCCCTTTCGCAGGTTTGTTTATACCTTGGCGGCTGGATTGTAGTATTGGGAAGTTTTGTGCTCTTTTACAAAACCTGGGAACAGATACCAATATACTGGCGCCCAACGCCTGCAATTGCGGCGACCGCATTGATGGTCATACTTGGCACCGTAATGTGGCGGAGGAACGAAGGCAGATTGGCTGTCGGATTCTTAGCGACAGCAAACTTATTGATTCCTATCACGACCCTGCTGACATTGGCGCAATGGGAAATACTGTCCTCAGCCAACTATCCGTGGGGTATGGAATCAATATCTGAGATCGTTGCGGAGCAGGTGAATTGGTATCTGATTGTTGGTAATGTCCAACTGTACATTTCATCGTGGTGCTGGCTTGCATTTTCATTGCTTTTTCTGCGCATTACCCGGTCATCAATTTTTGTGCTCTTCAGTATAATCGCGTTTCTTGCCTGGCTAACCACTTGCTATGTAATCTCCGGAATGATAGGTTTTGCCGAAGAGATACCCTGGCGTGAGGATATAATCGCGGGTCGATACTTGTTTCCGGGTATCGGCTTGTTTATATTGGGGGTGATATTAGACCGTCGCAGGTATGCTCATTATGCCTGGCCCCTTTGCATGGTTGGTGTGGCGTTAATTGTGATTTGTCTTTCCGTAATTGCCCACTCAGACAGCACATTATTTGGCTGGTTAGGTTTTGTGTTTGCCCTTGATAAATTAGAGGCGAGCTTGTTGAGTTTTGCATGTAACGGAATTATGTATCTTGGCCTTGCGGGCATCTGTAGACTACTGGGGACACGACTTCAGCGCACACTGGCGTGGATTCTCAATTGGCTTGGTCCCGTACACATTTTAGGCACCTTGAGAATACTTGACTTGAGTGGCCTGCCTGTTTCTGAGAGCCACCAACTAATCTACCGTATACTTCTACCAATTGCGTCTTTCGCTTTTGTTTTCGGCAGTGTAGTGCGCCAGATGAAATCCTTCTTTTTTTCAGGATTGGCGGGTATCGCTACTGCGGTGCATAAGTTCACTGTTGAGCACCTGGATAAATTCTTTGCCTGGCCGGTCTCGCTGATTATTACAGGTATAGTCTGGATGTTTGTTTCCTGGCTCCTGCCCCGCTGGAAAGCCAACCTGGCTCTTAAGCGCAAAGGATAGCTCCGGGCGGCCTGTCGGCGGCAAGCCGGACAATTGAGCCGGCATGTCCTGCCTGCACCCCCCTTCTTGCTTTCGCAAGAAAGCAGGGGGGTTGGCTGCACAGGTTACGCAGGCACAGGTGCATACGCAAGCCCATTTTTTGTCAAAAAGCAAAGTTTTTCCTGATTTTTCAGAAAGAACCTGCGCTTGTAAGGCCAATACTTATTAGAGCTTGTTGCTTTAATTATTATCAAAAAAAACGTAAGAATTAAAAAGGAGAACCACGATGAAGGCGAAAAAGGCCGCTTTTTATTTGCTGGCTGTAATGTTAGGTGGTTGCGTTCTTTCTTCACTCCATCCGCTTTATACGGATGAAGAACTAATCTTTGAAGAAAAACTGATAGGAAAATGGTCGGACGAAAATAATCTATGGGAATTTCGAGCCGGAGAACCAAACACTTATCAAATGAGGGTGTTCGACGGGAAAGAAGGGCGATTCGTGGCACATCTGGTCAAGCTTGGAGACATGCTCTTTCTCGATATTTTTCCGGATGGTGAAACCTTAGGTGAGCCCCAGGCCTTTTATGGCTTTCATATTCTTCCAGTACATACGTTCATGAAAATTGAGCAGATAGAGCCGAAATTGCAATTGCGGGCGATGGATTACGATAAAGTTTCCAAAATGCTTGAAGAGGACCCCAATTTATTGAAGCATGAGGTCGTAGAGGACCGCATTGTTTTAACAGCATCAACAGAACAACTTCAGAAATTTATTGTCGAGTATGCGGGAGAGGGCGGTGTGTTTGCTGATGAGGCCACCGAGCTTACCCGCCGGCAGCCGCTGTACACTGACGAAGATTTGATTTTTGATGAAAGACTGACAGGTGTGTGGGAAGGAAAAGACGGCGAAACATTGGACTCTATACGAATGGGAGAAAAAACTTATGACATGATATTCGCTGATGAAGACGACGGTGCAGAATTTCAATTCATCGCAAATCTGGTCAAGCTGAAAGGTATGACGTTTTTGGCTCTATTCTTTGATAAATCTTCGTTGTCCGCTGGGGGACGCCTTCCGGCGGAGAACAAAGATTCTTACGGGTTACACCTTATACCGGATTGCCTTGTGTTGGTTGACCAGATAGAGCCGCAACTGCGGGTACGACTAATGGATTACGAGAAAGTTAGCGAGCTGGTGAAGGACCCTAACTCGCTGAAGCAAGAGGCAGGGGAGCCTGACCTTGTACTTGAAAGGATTTGTTGTGGGCCGGTTAATTAAAGATAATGCCTTACCAACGATTGTAGCACGGGCTTCCAGTGGAAACTTAAAACTTTAAACTTTAAACTTAAAACTCCCTGATGGCCGTGCCACTTATAGCTGGAACAAAAATTTTGTCTTAATAGCTTGCCCCGTTAGATAATTCAAAAAAAAATATCTAACGGGGCTTGCATAACCGGGGCGAATTTGGTAAAAAGATGGGGTGTGGCCCCGGCAACATAATCGAACAACATTGATATGGGGAACTCTGCTAAGCGTTATTTCTATTTCTAATGTGCTCTAAAGGCCTGAATATTGGTTAAATGGTTAAATAATCACCAATTACAAGTTACCAATCGCCAATTATATTGGTACGTGAGGAGGCAAAATGTCCACCAGAAAAGACCTAATCAAAGAGGAAAAACAATTACACAGTCGCCGTGATTTCCTTAAGCAAATTGGCTTTGGCGCAAGCACACTGTCCCTCTCGCAGTTGATACCATCTCGTGCTATGGCCGGTGAAAAGCGGAAAGACTCAGCCGCCGGCGCCCTGTACAATGAAAAGTATCGGCCGCAATTTCATTTTACTCCGCGAAAGAACTGGACAAACGACCCGAACGGCCTGGTTTATTACAAGGGCGAATACCACCTGTTCTTTCAGCACAATCCCACCGGCATCAACTGGGGCAATATGACCTGGGCACACGCCGTCAGCACCGACCTGATTCACTGGAAGCAGCTGCCCAACGCCATCGAGCCGGACGAGCTGGGCACGATATTTTCCGGCTCCGCAGCGGTGGACTGGAACAACACCTCCGGCTTCCAAACCGGCACCGAAAAAGTCCTGGTCGCCTTCTACACATCAGCAGGTTCACACGCCCCAAAGAAAGTGCCATTCACCCAGAGCATCGCCTACAGTAACGACTGCGGCAGAACCTGGGTCAAATACAAAAACAACCCCGTCATCGGACACATCAGGGCCAGCAACCGCGACCCAAAGGTCATCTGGCACGAGCCCACAAAAACCTGGATTATGGCCCTCTTTCTTGATAGGAACGATTTCGTCTTGTTCTCTTCAAAGGACCTAAAAAAGTGGACCCACATTCAGGACATCAAACTGCCCGGAAGCAGCGAATGTCCCGATTTCTTCCCCCTGGCCGTCGATGGGGACCCCGCCAATACCCGCTGGGTCTTTTGGGGCGGAAATGGCAGATACCTGCTCGGAACCTTCGATGGCCGAAAATTCACACAGCAGGCCGGCCCCTTTGAATCCAGAATCGGAAACTTCTACGCCTCACAGACCTACAGTGACATCCCCGAACCTGACGGGCGAAGAATTCAAATCGCCTGGATGGCCGGCGGCAAATTCCCCGGTATGCCTTTCAATCAGCAGATGTCGATTCCCTGCGAACTGACGCTGCGCACGTTCCCCGAAGGGATTCGGTTATGCCGCATCCCAGTGAGAGAAATCGAAAAGCTCCGCGGCGTTTACTGGGACTTGAAAAACACTACTATGGAACCCGGTGAAAAGCTGCTGTCCGCCATATCCGCCGAGCTCTTTGAAATCCAGACAGAGATTGAGCCTGGCACCGCTTCCGAGCTTGTCTTCAATCTTCGCGGAAACCCATTGACCTACAATGTCAAAGACAAAATGCTTAGCTGCAAAGGCAAAAAAGTAAAGCTGTCCCCCATCGATGGTGTAATCAAGCTGCACATTCTCGTTGACCGCACAAGCATCGAAGTCTTCCCCAATTATGGCCAGGTAACAATGCACCTCTGCTTCCCGCTCGATACGAACAATACCTCTGTCAATGTATCCGGCCGCGGCGGCCAGGCAAAAATCAAAAGCTTAAACCTCTGGAAGCTAAAATCTATCTGGCAAAAAACATAACCAACACAGCACTCAGGAAATAGCGATTTCGTCCTCTCAGGTTCCTTGCCCTTTTGGAATTGGTAATTGGTAATTGGTAACTGGTAACCAATTAGCCATCTAACCATTTAACGGTCTGACCAATTACTAATTACCAGTTACCAATCTCTGCGGAGGCAATTTTTGAGTTTTGAATGTTGACTTTTCAGCGGCAGTGCGGGAGAATGCAACTTTTCGTTTGTCCCCGTGAAAACGGGGATTTGAAACCCCCAATATTTAAGGAGGCAAAAATGTTTAACGGTATTTTTCATATCCCGGAGCCGGCCAATGAGCCGGGTTTGCAATATGCACCGGGCAGTCCGGAACGTACGGAGCTGGGAGCCAGGCTGAAAGAGATGCTCGGCGGACAGGCAGAGGTGCCGATGATAATCGGCGGAAAAGAAGTGCGCAACGGCAAACTTGCGGATATCCGCTGTCCGCACGACCATAAGCACCTGTTAGGCAGGTATCATCAGGCCGACGCGGAGCTGGTTACGCGAGCGATCGATGCGGCGGAAAAGACCAAGCGCCTGTGGGGTGAGATGCCCTGGGAATCGAGGGCGGTAGTATTGCTGAAGGCGGCGGAGCTTCTGGCAGGTAAATACCGCCAGACCCTCAACGCGGCCACGATGCTGAATATGAGCAAGACGCCGCACCAGGCGGAGATCGACGCTGCGTGCGAGCTGATAGACTTCTGGCGTTTCAACCCGCATTTTATGGAAGAGGTATACGGCGACCAGCCGATGTCCGCGCCCGGCGTGTTGAACTATATGGAGCATAGGCCTTTGGACGGGTTTGTTCTGGCGTTGACGCCTTTTAACTTTACCTCAATCGCGGGCAATCTTCCCACGGCACCGGCCCTGATGGGCAACACGGTGGTGTGGAAGCCGGCATCGGCGGCGGTGCTGCCGGCGTATTTTATTATGAAGGTCCTGGAAGAAGCGGGCATGCCGCCGGGAGTTATCAATATGGTGCTTGGACCCGGCCCGATTGTCGGCCCGCCGGCGCTGAACGACGTCAGACTCGGCGGGATTCACTTTACAGGCAGCACCTATGTGTTTTCGACGATCTGGCTGGCCATCGGTTCGGACATTCGCAAGTACGTCTCGTATCCTCGAATAGTAGGTGAGACCGGCGGAAAGAATTTCATATTCGTCCATACGAGCTCCGATATTGACGCCCTCGTGGCGGCGCTGGTGCGGGGGGCGTTCGAATATCAGGGCCAGAAATGCTCGGCGGCTTCGCGAGCGTACATTCCCGATTCGCTATGGCCTCAGGTCAAAGAGCGGCTGCTGGATGAGATCGGCGATATGAAGATGGGCGACGTGACCGACTTTAGAAACTTTATGGGCGCGGTTATCGACGAAGGGGCCTTCAAAAGCATCAAGGGTTATATCGAATACGCCAGGAGTTCAGCCGACCTGGAAATTATCATTGGCGGCGGATGTGATGACACTGCGGGGTACTTCATCGAGCCGACCGTTGTGGTAAGTAAAGACCCGAAGTCCAAGTTGATGGTCGAAGAAATTTTCGGCCCGGTTTTGACCATATACGTGTACCCGGAAGCGGAATATGACCAGACGCTGGAGTTGTGCGACCAGACCTCGCCCTATGCGCTGACCGGTGCGATATTCGCCCTGGAGCGCGGTGCAGTCGTAAAGGCGATGAACACGCTGCGTCACGCTGCCGGCAATTTTTACGTCAACGACAAACCGACGGGTGCGGTCGTGGCGCAACAACCGTTCGGCGGCACGCGGGCGTCGGGCACAAACGACAAGGCCGGCAGCTGGCTCAACCTGGAGCGGTGGGTCTCGCCGCGTGCGATAAAGGAGACGTTTCTGCCGCCGAGGAACTTCCGTTATCCGTATATGGAAGAAGAATAACCCCGGAGTTGGCCGGGGATTTAGTTCGATGGATAGTCGCGGCCCTTGATGCCACGCACTGTCAGGTTAGGGTTTGGAAACCCGTCACGGGCGGGGCGAATCTGCTCTGCCTGAAGATAGCGGACCTGCCCGTCAACGAAGAGGTAGTTTCGGCGGCCCTGCCAGCACCACCAGCCGCCGTCTTTATCTATTGGTGAGTGATTGCTGAGCCATTCGCCGATAAGTATCTTTCCGGACGGATGGGCCACATTCCAGCATCGCTGCGGTACGGAGGGCTGGGAAGTTTTGCCGTAGGTGTTGGCCGGGCTGCTCATAGCGTCTATCTGCTGGGGGCTGTGGTAGAAGGCCATCGAGTAGGAATAACTTGTGGACTCATATTTGTTTTTCTCGGTGGGGTCCGCGGAGCAAAACAGGACCGAAGGATTATTCGCATCGATACTGCCGCCCAGATAAGGTTCGACGAAGCTTCGCCAGCCGCGTCCCATCCACAGCCAGTAGCCGCCAGGCAGGGGGTCCTGGGCACAGGGATAGATCTCGTCGTTTCCATTCAGGTACAGGTTCACAGCTAAATAGATTTGCTTGAGGTTGCGGGCACACTTGAGGCGCACCGCCATAGCCCTGGCCCTTGTAAGCGATGGCGTAAGTATGGAAAGCAAAAGGGCGATGATTGCTATAACAACGAGCAGCTCCACAAGAGTAAAGCCGAACCGGCTGCGCTCCTGCTGCACCTTTTCGTTAAGAAAATACTCTATTGTCATTTTCACTTTTATTAAACAACACGCTGCGCAATAACAATATAATGGATAACAGAAGAATTGATATGCCGATTATGCCGCCTATTAGCCAGAACATCAATATAATTATCCCGCCAAAAGACCCTAATAAAATGTTACTGACGGCAGAGGAAGGTTCTCAACAGCTAACAGCTTTCTTAACAGAACAATAGAACAGAAATAACCCAGGAAAAATAATAAGCAAGAACGAGAACAGAATCAGAACAATCTCAATGTGAAGTACTTCTCCTATGACTGCTGAAAGCACAAATAGCAACAAGAACAAAACAGGTGTTTTCCAGGAGAAGCCTACTGTTGCTGCAGCTATCTTCTCTTGTCTGGATTTGCGTATGTTATTAATCAACAAACAGATAAGTGCTGCATAGATTGCCCATACAATGAATTGAGGTCCGAATCCAGGCAATTTATCCCAGTGGAGCAATCTGGTATAGCCTGCATACATTAAGATAAGAAAGATAGCAATCACTTTGCATGCCTTTCTGCTCGGAAGCAGCTCCCTCATAGAATAGTTGTCTCCGCCCGTCTTCTTCCAGATAACCATCAGGATAAGCAATACACCACCGGAACTTAGTGTAGACAATATCGAGTTGAGCGGTGAGGGCGAATTGACAGAAGTAAATAGTCCTGCCCAGATTAGTAGAAGAGTGAAAAGGAGCCTGCCTCGTCTTCTGACCCACTGTGGAAGCAGTCCTACAAGTTCTCTGGACTTTGTGAGATACGTTTCCCCGATAAACAGCGGAAGCATGAATGCAAGAACAGAGTGCCAGAATAATACCAGCATAAGTGTTTCAAATAGCGCTATACCTCCTACGCTCAGCATTGGTCCATCTGGGGAGTATGAAATCCAGACAACTTTAGTCAAATATGCCTCATACATTCCAAAGAGCATTCCCGCCGCATACAGCGAACCAAGAGTCGGCTTTCCATAGGACCAGACAATGGAAAAGAAAAACAAGGTATGCAGGAAATACAATGGGAAAACAATAAGTATGCCCCATGGCGCGAAAAAAGGGAACGGTGTAGAACCTGCAACCACTTCTGCAAAGAATGTGGAAAACGCTCCTAAGATAATCCAGAAAAAAAGCTTATATCTCCTGGGCGGGCAAGTGTTGATAGCATTATCCATCATAATCATTCTTGTATATATATTGGCCTTGGAAGCCGAATATAACCGCTACTCGACTGTAACGCTTTTTGCAAGGTTTCGAGGTTTGTCAACGTCGTGCCCGCGGAGCATAGCGGCGTGATAGGCCAGCAGTTGCAGCGGCACAACCGTCAGCATCGGCTGCAAAAGCTCCGGCGCATCAGGGATGCTGATTAAATGGTCTGTCCGTCCAAGGGCGGACTTGATGTTCTCGTCGCCCTCGGTTGCAACAACGATAATTTTGCCGCCGCGTGCCTTGACCTCGGCGATATTGCCCATAATTTTATCATATTGCGGCCCGGTTGTGGCAATGAAAACCGCAGGCATATCCTTAACAATTAAAGCAATCGGGCCGTGCTTCATCTCCGCAGCAGGGAGACCCTCAGCGTGAATATAGCTTATTTCCTTTAGCTTCAAAGCCCCTTCAAGGGCGACCGGATAATTAAATCCTCTGCCTAAGAAAAGCCAGTTGTTCTTGTCAATATTTGCCGACGCAATTTCCTTAATATGGTCGGATTGTTCGAGTACTCGGCTTATCTTGTCCGGTATCCGGGAAAGCTCATCGATGCACCTCACTGCCTCGTCGCTGCTGATATGTCTTCTTCTTGCTAATTCAATCGCCAGCATTGTCAACACCGCCACCTGTGCCGTAAAGGCTTTGGTGCTGGCAACGCCTATTTCCGGCCCGACGTGCAAATATATTCCTGCGTCGGTGGTCCTGGCGATGGAAGAGCCAACGACGTTGACAATACCAAGCGCCGTTGCGCCTCGTTCTTTGGCTTGTTCCACCGCTGCAAGCGTATCGGCTGTTTCCCCCGATTGGCTTATCGATATAACAACGGTGCCGTCCTCGATGATTGGATTGCGATATCGAAATTCGCTGGCGTATTCGGTCTCTGTCGGGATGCGTGCCAGCTGCTCAAACAAAAATTCGCCGACCAAACCGGCGTGGAATGCGGTGCCGCAGGCAGTCAGGATGAGCCGTTTGGTACGTGTCAATTCACGCAAGTATGAAGCTATGCCGCCAAGTTTAATCCTGTTGTTCTGGCGGTCAATTCGACCACCCATACAGGTGCTCAATGCCTTGGGCTGCTCAAAAATCTCTTTAAGCATGTGATGCGCAAAATCGCCCAGCTCGATTTGTTCCAATGAGAATTCAATTTGCCTCAGGTCTTTGGTAACAGTAACATTGTCAATCGTCTTGGTATGAAACCCCTCCGGGCTGACCGTAACCATCTCGTTGTCGGCAAGGTATATTGCCTGAGTTGTATGCTCTACAATTGCAGCGGCATCCGAGGCGAGGATATATTCGTTATCGCCGACGCCTAAAATCAAGGGGCTGCCTTTTTTCGCACCGATGAGCATATCGGGAAAATCCGAGCAGACAATCGCCAGCCCGTAAGTGCCGTGCAGCTCGCCAAGGGCCCGCTGAACCGCCTGTTCAAATTTGTTCTGTCCGATGCTCGATGCTCGATGCTCGATACTCGATACTCGATTGCCCTCGTCGTCTTTGGCATAAAAATAGCCGATTAAGTTTGCTATCACTTCAGTGTCGGTTTCGCTCGCAAACTCGGTCCCTTCATTTTGCAGCCAGGTCTTCAGTGTGCTGTAGTTTTCGATAATGCCGTTATGAACAACGGCGATTTTGCCGGTATGGTCCAGGTGAGGATGTGCATTAACGGCGTTTGGCTCCCCGTGCGTTGCCCAGCGTGTATGGCCGATGCCGAATGTCTCGGCGGTGTTTGGCTCATCTAAAATCTCTTCCAGAGCGCTGATTCTGCCGCTGGTTTTTTTGATTTTTATCGCACCGCTGCCCAGCAGCGCCACGCCGGCCGAATCGTAACCACGATACTCCAGGCGTTTTAATCCCTCTATAAGGATTGGCTGTGCAACTTTTTTACCCAGATAAGCTACTATGCCACACATTCATATCTTCCTTAATTACCGAAGGCTCAACAAAGTAAATCGGCAGGAAATATCGCCGTCATAATATAAAACACAATGCCGGAAGAAAAACACGTTTTACTCCGTCAAACTGCCGGACTTAATTGTGGTCTATCAGATATTCTAATTTGACGCTTGTCAACCGCGGCATCGGCGTAAACCTCTAACACATCACATATAGAAGGTCAGTTACTTACTTTAGCCATTCGTATAGCTCGTAATGGTCCTTGTTCATACCGAGTTTTTGATACACTTTTTGTGCCGACTTGTTTTGCTTGTCCACGTATAAGCGCAGTCCCATCAGCTCCGGCGACTGCGCCACCTGTTTCTTCAAGTTCAAATACAGCTTCTTAAACACGCTGTGCCTGCGTGCCTGGGGAATAACATAGAGCGAATGTATCCACAGCACCGTTCCATTCCGCCAGTCGCTCCATTCCGGTATCGCCAGAAGTACTCCCAGAATCTTGTCTTTTTCCTCCGCTACCCAATAGGTCCCCCGTGCCGGTTCCTGGAAAACGCCGCGCACTCCCTTGCTTACCACATCTCTTTCCAGCTCCAGCCCCTCTGTCTCCTGGGCCATTTGCAGTTGCAGCTCAACGATACGCTCTGCATCACTCAACTTTCCTTTGCGAATCTTAATCATGCCGGCGAGCCCATCATCTGCCAACAATTATCTGCTTGCCCTATTGCTCTCATCGAAAGATTTAGAAAATGTCCAAATACGTATCGATTTCCCAGCCGGTGACTTGCTTTTTGAACTCGTCCCACTCTTTTGTCTTTACGTCGATGTACCTTTCAAACAAATGCTCTCCGAGAACGTCCTGCATAAGCTTGTCTTTTTTCAATTCGTCCAGAGCTTCCCATAACGACGTTGGCAAAACATCAATGTTTTTATTAGCCAGACTTTCATCATCGAGGGTGTATATATTTTCTTCGACCGGCTCGGGTGGCTCCAGGTTATTTTTGATTCCATCCAGGCCTGCTTTTAACATAACGGCAAAAGCCAGATACGGATTGCAGCTTGGGTCGGGACATCTCAGCTCGATTCTCGCGGCTTCCTGCTTGGTCTTGAACCATTTGGGCACTCTTAAAAGGGCTGAGCGGTTCATAGCAGCCCAGGTAATGTAAACAGGCGCCTCGAACCCCGAAACCAGTCTCTTGTATGAATTCACAGTCGGGCAAAGAATCGCACACATTGAATTGATGTGCTTTATCTGGCCTGCAATGAAATTGTAGGCGACTTTCGACAGATTGTATTTGTCACCTTCGTCGTAAAAGGCATTTGTCTTTGATTCAGTTTCAAACAGACTCTGATGAACATGCATTCCGGAGCCGGGCTTACCCATTGCCGGCTTGGGCATAAAGGTAGCGTGCAAATTATGCATTTGGGCAATTTTCTTCGCACTGTATTTTAACGTAACGACCTTGTCGGCTATGTCCAGGCATTGTCCGTAATTAAAATCTATTTCGTATTGGCCGAAGCCGACCTCGTGATGCGACGTTTCAACCTTAATTCCAAAATTCTCAAGTGCACCTATTATCTTTTTTATGGCCTTGTATCCTTCGTGAGAAGAAAGGTCAAAGTAACTGCCGTAATCTATGGGCGATGTCCTGTTTTCGCCATCAGCCCTGAACAAATAGAATTCCGGCTCAGGCCCGACGTTATATTCAAAGCCCTCTTTTGCCGCTTCGGCAGCAGCTTGTTTGAGAATAAATCTGGGGTCTCCTTCAAAAGGTTTGCCGTCTGCCCGGTAGATATCACATATCAGTCTCGCAGTTTTGCCGTCTTCGGTCAGCCAGGGCACAACGGCGTAAGTTGCCATATCCGGCTTCAAAAACAAATCGCTCTCCTGTATTCGGGCAAAGCCTTCGACTGAGGAGCCGTCAAACCAGACCCCGTTGCGAGATGCATCCTCCAGCTCTTCAACGGGTATGATGAGCTCCTTTATAACGCCGAGTAAATCGGTGAATTGCAGGGTAATAAATTTTATGTTGTCTTTTTCCACCTGTTTTAAGACCTTTTGAACTTCCATTTGGATTCCCTTCCTTTAATTGCCAACCGACATTTTTTGACGTCTCCAGCCTAAAAAACGCTTGATAATATAATGCGGCCTATTCTCGCTCCTGCGCCGAAAACTGCAAGACAAATTTCAAAAATTCAGGTCCAACTGTGCTTTGACGCCATTTTGCGTGAGCTCGGCCAGGCTGCATTTCCATCGTGCTCCTGGCCAGTGATGGGTGTTGATGATAGGTTACTTTTGCTTCTTTGACTTTTTGGCCTTTCTGGGATTGTAATTGGGATTTGGGGTCAGCATCTGGGCGCTTACTTTATTTCGCCAATTCTCCAGCATTTTTTTCAGCTTTTTGGTTTTGTCCGGCATTTCTTTAGCTAAGTTCTTTTGCTCTCCGATGTCTTCTTTGAGATTGTAAAGCTCGAACATGTTATCAGGGCCGCAAATAGTCTCGTCAAACCATTCAATCAGTTTGTAATCGCCGCAACGAACAGCTCCGCAAGGGCCGATGCTGCTGCTGTGGTAATGTGGATAGTGCCAGTAAATGGCCTTGCGGTTAAGCGTACCGCTTTGTGCCAGAAGCGGCACCAGACTAACCCCGTCGATTCGTTTTTTCGCCAGTTTCTCTAAGGCCAGGATTTCCAGAAAGGTCGGGAAGAAATCAACACTGATTACCGGCTCGCTGCAGACACTGCCGGGCTTGGTTACTCCGGGCCACCGCACGATTAAGGGCTCCCTTATGCCGCCTTCATACAGATTGGCTTTGCCGCTGCGTAAGGGAGTTTGTTTTGCGGCCCTTTCTAATCCGCCATTGTCAGAGAAAAAGATAACAATTGTTTTATCGGCAATTTTCAGCTCATCCAGTTTTTTCAATAATTTACCAACGCTATTGTCCAGGTCTTCGACCATCGCACCAATTACAGGATTATTCTGAGGTAAATCAGAGCCGGCCTTGCTTCTATACTTGTCAATTAGCTTTTTCTTTCCCATAATCGGACCGTGAATAGTATTGTGGGGGACATAGAGGAAAAACGGCCTGTCCCTCTTCTTTTCCAAAAATTCCAGCGACTTTTCCGTAATCATTTCTACATTATGAGCATCCCTCTCAGGGTCCTGATTGCCCTTTGGCTTATAAGTAATTATCGATTCATCAAAGCCCTGTTTGTCCGGATTATACCGCTCACTTTCCGGAGGTTTTTTGGCGATGCTGAGGTGCCATTTTCCGAAACTGGCGGTAGTATAGCCCGCGGCCTTGAGGACTTCTGCAATTGTTATTTCTTCCAGCGGTAAGTATTTTTGCCATTCGGGCTGTTTGTATTTCTCGTATGGATAATTACCGCCCGCAATAAAATCGGTCAGGTGCAGACGGGCGGGGTATCTTCCGGTTAAAATGGACGCCCGCGTTGGCGAGCAGACCGGGCATGCGGCGTATGCATCGGTAAATCTCATCCCTTGGTTGGCAAGCCGGTCGATATTGGGCGTTTCATAAAAGTTGCTGCCGTAGCAGCCCAATTGCGACCAGCCCATATCATCGGCGAGGATGAAAAGAAAGTTCGGCTTTACTTTAGTATCTTTGCCTTCCTTCGGAAACCGGGAACCGAGGCCCGCTGTCCTGGCTGAACATCCGGGCAGTGCAAATGCTGCGATGCCGTAGCCTACTGATTTAATAAATTCCCTGCGGGTCATTGTGGAAATCCTTAACTACAGTACATAAAATTATACTATACACAGAATAAACAATTTTCCCGCTGTAGTTAAGAACAATCAAGCAGAAATTTGCTTATGCAGACTTTATTTTCTCGAATGTGAATCTGTGAGCTTGACTTTCATCGATGAAATCAAGCGTATATCAATAATATCGAAATGTCTGATGATTACCTTCTTTCAATGTTCTGAAGATGTTCAACAAGTCGGTGCACATGGGTAGAAGGATTGTAATCTCTCAAGTCCTCCGTACAGCCCGTTTCCTTAAGCACCTCTTCGGAATGCTTAATTGCAGTCTCTGTGTGCGGATAGAGAATATCAAAACCAATCCATGTTTTTTTATAGGTTTGATGAATTGCTTTCAACGCACTGTGAAGTTCTTTGTCTTCGTTAAAAGGCGTAAGGATTTTCTCAAAATGCAAGAGCAACCAATATTCAAAAAAGGGATTACTCAGGATAATCTCTACTTTGTTATCCTTTGCCTTAACCATAGCTTTTTCCAGTGATTCATGGCGCGCGGGGACTTCCACATCCATCACGCACCAAATATTACTGTATGGAACACCCTGTCTTGCCCCTTCCCTCTTTTTCGAAATGGCGCGCTCTACAATGTTAATCGGCTCGGATTCACCTCTCGAGGCGACTACATCAATCTGAACGGAAGATAACCGCAATTTGCGTTTCAATTCATTGAAATATTGAGGTTCAGTAATTGACCCTTCACATACAATAAGCTCAGCTTTATTGGGAGTCCTGAAGGGCTTTCGGCGTTTCAGGTCTTCGATCGTACGTCGCTTGCGAGTCATTTCACACCAAATGCCTTCAAGATGGGGATAGCACCGTATCGGCCCGCCAGATATCCTTTTTGCATCGCTTCGCCCTTTCTTGGTCGCCGCTCTTTATAATCGGACATTGAATACAAATTAGTGGCACCGCACTCATCCTTCTCGGTAAACCATACCTGGTCACGTCGCAATAAGTCCGGATCTAATAGGTTCGTGTCATGTGTAGCAAAAATCAATTGTGCTCCAGACTGATTATTCCCAGGATCTTGAATGAATTTTATTAATTCCCGTGTGAGAAGGGGATGCAGACTTACTTCAAGCTCGTCAATAAACACGGTAAAACCATAAACAACCGTCTCCATGCATGGACCCAAGAGTTGAAAAAAGCGTTGTGTTCCGTCAGATTCTTCCTGCAACGGCAAGCGAACATCTTCACCGGTATCCACATTACGATGAACCATCTCAATCTTAAGGGGTGGTTCTTTCTCCAAACGTTTAAGCATCTTTTCCTGAATCTCAGGCGGTATAACCTCAGGAAATTTTATCTCGTCCCTATCAAATTTGAGCTGCTGGACGTCTACCCCCTCTATCCCCAAATCCGCGTTCTGCAGTGCTTCTGTTACAAAATCATACAGCTCCTCTTTAGCATCTTCTTGTTTCTCAACATCAAGTAGCATTTTAGCCGTAACCGGACTGAAATTTTGCCTCGGGGGTGCAATATGCAACTTATCCTTGAACCACTCGTAGACAGTAGTCAACTGCTCATTATTCCATTGTGCACCCGCCGACAGAAACAAAGCATTCTCCCGCGTTTTATCTGCTAACTTCGCTTTCTCCCCCTTTAAGAATGTGCTGTACTTCCATTCATATTCAGCTCTCTGTTGGTTGTAGCTCCGTTCGTACCATGTTTGAGCAACTTCTTTAGGATAAGCAATTAACCATTCTTCTTCAAAACGTTTGGTAGTCGCAGTAAAACCATACTGGTATCGGATTCTATTGTGAACGAAAGTGACCTCAAAAAGAGTGGGTTCCCGTTGTGATTTACCGTTCAGCAAAAACGGTCTTATACGCAAATTAGCGCCAGGCTTAAAGTCGGCTGAATTCAATACCAGTTTCTGCATGATATCTATAGCTTTGATAAGGTTACTTTTCCCGGAAGCGTTGGCACCGTAGATTCCAATAGCTTTTAACAGGCGCAATTTACCTACACTTGTGCAATTCTCCTCCAATGTCTTGTCACTACTTGCAACAAGACTAAGCACCTGCTCATCTCGAAAAGACCGGAAATTTTTTATGCGAAGCTCTATTAACATTTAGTTCTCCATATAATCTTGAGCCGAATTTTGCAAATTTTCTGCAAAAAACGGCTTCTCTTTTTATTTATCCCTGCCTTTAGAGTATCGGCTAAAATAAATGGATGCAAGAATATTTCTACGGGTAAATAAAAAAATATCCTCTCCGCTCAAAGTCAATCATTTACGCAGGAGGGCGAAAAAATGTACTCAAAAACCACCAATTTCTCGCAATTTTTGCCATTTTCTTGCAATTTTTACTCAAAAAGCACTCATTTCTTGCAATTTTTGCATTTTTTTACCATTTTTTCGCGGAATCTTCTTGCCTATTTTACCCAAGCCCTACAAACCAACCCATCAAACCCCATTTTTACACGAAAAACCAACATTGCCCCTGAAGAAATAAACCGAAAAAGCCTGATTTTCCCCAAATCTGGATAATTTCAGTTCTCTTTCTTTAATCTAAATTACACTTTCTCGAACGTGAATTTGTGGGCGTCGGCGTTGATTTTTATTTTGTCGCCGTCGGTGAATTTGCCGGCCAAAAGCTCGCCGGCAAGCGGGTTCTCCAATCGCTGCTGAATCGTCCGCTTCAAAGGCCTTGCACCAAAAACGGGGTCGTAGCCCTCGTCCATAATCAGCTTCCGGGCGCTGTCGGTGAATTCAATCCCAATCTTGCGTGCACCCAGACGCCCCCTGAGGTAATTGAGCTGGATATCGACAATCTTTCTTAAATCGTCCTTTGTGAGTATATGGAAAACGATTATCTCATCAACGCGATTCAAAAACTCCGGCTTAAAGAGCTGTTTGAGCGCATCCTTGACGTGGGCCTCGATTTCCCAGTCAGCACCGGACTCTTCGGTCAGTTCTTGAATCTGCTGGCTTGCAATATTGCTGGTCATAATAATCACTGTGTTCTTGAAATCGACGGTCCGGCCTTTTCCATCGGTCAGTCGGCCATCGTCAAAAACCTGCAGCAGCACATTGAAGACGTCCGGATGGGCCTTTTCAATCTCATCGAACAAAATCACCGAATACGGTTTGCGGCGAACAGATTCGGTCAATCGCCCGCCTTCTTCGTAACCGACGTAGCCGGGCGGCGAGCCGATAAGACGCGCGACAGAATGCTGCTCCATAAACTCACTCATATCAATCCGAATCATAGCGGCCGGGTCGTTAAACAGAAAGTCTGCAAGCGCCTTGGAAAGCTCGGTCTTTCCTACGCCCGTCGGCCCGAGAAACAGAAATGTCCCTATCGGCCGATTCGGGTCGCCCAGGCCCGACCGGCTCCTGCGAACCGCATTGCAAAGTGCCGCAACCGCCTCATCCTGCCCGACCACTCTTTCAGCGATTGCCTCCTCCATTTTCATTAATCGCTCCCGCTCACCGCTCAACAATCTCGCAACCGGTATCCCCGTCCATTTGGATACGATTTCAGCGATGTGCTCTTCGGTTACCTCGTTCTGGATTATGGCCCTGTCGGATTTGGAAAGCTGGGCCTCTTTTTCGTTAAGCTCTTTTTTCAAATCGGCGATTGTGCCGTATTTCAGACGGGCGGCGGTCTCCAATTCGCCTTTACGCTGGGCGTTTTCGAACTGGTTTTGGGCCTCTTCGATTTTTTCTTTAAGCTGTTTTATCTGGTCGATGTCACCTCTTGCACTTTCCCACTGTGCTGTAAGCTCTTTGTCCCGCTGTTCCAATTCAGCCAACTGCTTTTCGGTATTTTTTAATCGCTCTTTGCTTGCTTTGTCGGTTTCCTTTTTTAGCGCCTCACGTTCGATTTGAAGCTGAACAATCTTTCTGCGAATAGTATCCAGCTCGGCAGGCAGCGAATCATTCTCGATTCTCAATTTCGAGGCCGACTCGTCAACCAAATCTATCGCCTTGTCCGGCAGCCATCGGTCGGAAATGTACCGATTTGACAGAGTCGCAGCCGCCACAAGCGCCGAATCCGTAATCCGGACTCCGTGGTGGGTGTCATAGCGGTCCTTCAGACCTCGCAGAATGGCTATAGTTTCTTCAACGCTCGGCGGGTCAATCAAAATCGGCTGAAAACGCCTCTCGAGCGCAGCGTCTTTTTCCATATACTTTCGATATTCGTCAATCGTAGTCGCACCGATACAGCGCAGCTCGCCCCGCGCAAGCGACGGCTTTAGCAAATTGCCTGCATCGACTGCGCCTTCAGCTTTGCCTGCTCCTACGACAGTATGTAATTCGTCGATGAAAAGTATTATTTGCCCTTCAGCGTTGACGACCTCCTTGAGTACAGCTTTGAGCCGGTCCTCAAATTCGCCCCTGAATTTCGTTCCTGCTATCAGCGCCCCCATATCCAGAGCGATGATTCTTTTATTTTTCAAACCCGTAGGGACGTCACCTGCAACTATCCGCTGGGCGAGGCCTTCAACAATTGCGGTCTTGCCCACGCCCGGCTCGCCGATTAATACCGGATTATTTTTCGTTCGGCGATTGAGGACCTGCATACATCGCCGGATTTCTTCGTCCCTGCCGATAACGGGGTCAAGCTTTCCCTTTTGGGCCATCTCCATAAGGTCAATGCCGTAGCGCTCCAGTGCCCTGTATTTGTCTTCCGGAGTTTGGTCGGTTATCTTTTCCGGCCCGCGAATCTCTTTCAGGGCGCCTTCAATCTGTTCAGGCGTAATCGAGTTAAGCCGTAAAATCTCTTTCGCATCGCTTTGCACCGATGCAAGCGAAAGAAAAAGATGCTCCACACTCAAATATTCGTCCCCCATTGCATCGGCCCGGTTCTGGGCATCGAGAACAATCTGATTGAGGGCCGGGTCAGGCATAATCTGATTACTACTTTTGCCTTGTGGCAGTCGCCCAAGTTCGCTTTTTATCATCTCTTTGAGCCGTGAAATATTGGCGCCGATCTTTTTCAAAATCATAACCACAACGCCACTGTCATCATCGCAGACGGCGCTTAACAAGTGCAACACCGACAGAACAGTATGCGATTTAGCCATCACAATCTGCTGAGCAGTCGCTAATGCCTCTTGAGCTTTCAGAGTGAATTTGTCGAATTTCATAGCCAAATCCTTTCAAATACCGATTATCGGATATACTCTGAGCTTTAATAAGCAGCAAACAGCGTGCCCAAAAAATCAAAATTCTAATTGTAGTAATAACAAGCAGTTACAATTTCCTCAATCTTTTTCCGGTGTGCCAATTTGGCAGTTATTTACGCCCATAAAGTTTTGCTCGTCGCTGCCTGGGATTGTCAATGATACAGCGGGCACAATTTTCGACGGACGCTTATCGTCCCTCATCCCTCGTCTCTCATTTCTCATCCGTCGTTTGCCGTGACCCTCATTTATGGTTATAATGAAAACTAATCACAAGAGTTAGTGTCCAGTATAGGAGAATATTATGTTTATAGTCCATGTTTTTGTCCATGTTAAGCCTGACCAGGTTGAAGCCTTCCGGGCCGCCACACTTGAAAACGCTCGCAACAGCATAAAAGAACCAGGTATTGCCCGATTTGACGTTATCCAACAACAGGATGATTCTACTCGCTTCGTACTGGTGGAAGTCTATCGCACTTCGGATGACCCGGCCCGGCACAAGGAAACGGCGCACTATCAGAAGTGGCGCGATACTGTGGCCGATATGATGGCCGAACCGCGAACAAGTGTTAAATACACTAACGTGCTCCCTGACGAGCAGGGCTGGGATTAGTTGCAGCATTTCGCGTTAAGCGAGAGAAATCATGAGATTTGAATTTGCGACCGCAACGCGCATCATTTTCGGCCCTGGGACAATCCGGGAGGTTGCGCCCTTAGCGGTTGAGATGGGAAGCCGTGCTTTTGTTGTTACAGGCCGTACGCGCCAGCGGGCCGAGCCGCTTCTTGAGCAGTTGAACAAGCAGGGAATAAAATGCGTTACGTTTAACGTGCCTGGTGAGCCGACCACTACTATAGCAAAGGCAGGTGTAAAACAGGCCCGTGAGGCCAAAAGTGATTTGGTTATCAGCGTTGGCGGCGGAAGTGCGCTGGATACCGGTAAAGTGATTGCAGCAATGCTGACCAATAGCGGGGAGCTGGAGGACTATCTGGAGGTTGTCGGTCGTGGTAAGCCACTGGCCCGGAGTCCAGTACCCCACATTGCAATTCCAACCACAGCGGGAACAGGCGCTGAGGTTACGCGCAATGCAGTGCTCGGTGTGCCTGACCATCAGGTCAAGGTGAGTATGCGTAGTCCATTTATGCTGCCTCGTCTGGCTGTGGTTGACCCTGTACTAACCCATTCGATGCCGCCAACTATAACCGCCGGCACCGGTTTGGACGCGCTCACCCAACTTATGGAAGTTTATGTTTCCAATAAAGCAAACCCACTGACGGATGGTGTCTGCCGGGAGGGTCTGAAACGAGCTGCGCGTTCTTTACGACAAGCTTACGAAGACGGCGGCAACCGGGCCGCCCGTGAGGACATGGCCATAGCAAGTCTCTTTAGTGGATTAGGCCTGGCTAACGCGAAGTTAGGGGCAGTGCATGGTTTCGCCGGCCCGTTGGGTGGCATGATTTCCGCTCCCCACGGGGTCATATGCGCCCGGCTTTTGCCGTTTGTTACGGAAGCTAATGTACAGGCATTGCAGAGGCGTGCAGCCCCCGCCGTTTTGCTTGCCCCTCTGCTTCTTGCGAAGCAAACCGAGGGGCTTCGCAAAAGCGAAGCAGCGGGGGCGGCATTGGCCCGGTATGATGAGATTGCCCGGCTTTTGACCGGGACGGACGCGGCGCAAGCAGTCGATGGGGTGGCGTGGGTGCAAGAGCTTTGCGAGGCATTAAAAGTGCCGCCGCTGACTGAGTTTGGATTGAAAGAACAAGATTTCCCAGCAGTAGTGGCGAAGTCCCAAAAGTCAAGTAGTATGAAAGGCAACCCTGTTACATTGACTGATGACGAGTTAATGGAAATCTTGAAAAAAGCCAATAAATAAACGGAGCAATAGTCGTTGCTCGCGGACTCAGAGTCCATTTAATTGGCAATTCACTATAGCCGATGCCCGAATAAAACTGAGAAAGCTATACCCGACAGTGTAGCGTGGACTGAGTACTAGACAAAATGCGCCCTGCACTAAACTCTCTGTCTGAACAGGCAGCGATTCTTCTGCAAGCGAAAGCCGTGTCCATTTGGCTTTGTGAGGGTAATGTCCTTCGTCTTGCTGCCGATACTGGTGGGACACTTGCTAGGATCGGGGGGGAGATATACTACGAGCTTGGTGAAGGTCTTACTGGGCGGGTAGCCAGAGACGTGAAGGGTTCGGCGAAGGATAGACGGGAGTTGCACCTCAAGATGCTGAAGAATGAGAAGATCAATGAGGACGCCCGTAGGCGGTTGCGGGAGGTCATCGGATCCGGCGTCCGCCGGTCGTTGTATCCCCCAGCAGCTGGCGCATCCCCCGGCCAAGGGCATCACCGACTAACACATAGGTTTCGGCATTTCGATTATAGTGATAACCCTGGTTTGAAGGAGACTCCTCGACGCTTCTCCAGAAATCCCGGGTATCGACAGAAAGCACATTGCCGGCAAACTCCGGATATTTGCCCTTGTCTCCACTTACGGCAAGTTGAGCATTGGCAACGGTCAAGTGAGGACCTGCCATTTTCCAGCCACCAAATCCGATGGTGCCTATTATAAAGGGGGCTTTCGGCGCCTTGAATTCGGTGCGGTAAGCCTTTATAAGGTTAACCAGGTTTAACTCGTAGCGGCTGGCATGTGCCGCATTCCCATCCTTATGCCCCTGCCACCAGACAAATCCGGCTATTTCATAACCCTGGTCCTTATACTGCGGGAAATGGGTGGCGAAGTTATCTAATACATCATGAATTCCTTTAACAAAATCATCGTACTGCTTGCCGGCATACCAGTTCACCTCTTTTTTGGGCTCTCCTTCAATCCATGAAGAAGGTGTATCCTTGTAACCGGCATACGTCCTGCCATCGAATGTAAATCTCTCGCTCCCCGGCGGCAGGATATCCCATCCCAAACTTCTATTGCCCTGGGAGGCTTTGATAATGATGACCGGTTCGTCGTGGTAATATCCCATGATGTGGCCGAACTGCAGTTCCGGTCCTATTGTGCTGGCGCCGGAGCCACAACCTACAGTTAACCACTTATTTGCCGTTGCAGTGACCACACCCTTATACCAAACATCGTTTCGTACGGTCCAGTTGCCCTTGTCATCGACAAGGTGGGGGAATTTCTTGTCCGTTTTTACTACAGTATCCAGGGTGCCGGGAATGTCCGTTCTCCAGAGCCAGCCTAAACCATTGGCCGCTTTAGTTAAGAAGGTGATCTTGAAGGGGTATTTCTTCCCTGCGATAAATTTAAAAGCGGTGCGTACAGCTTCTTTGCCGACTTCTTTTCTATAGACTTCCACACCATCAACTTCCATAATGTTGTACGATGAATTGCTATAGCCGGCGTTGAATTTGTAAATACCGGTGGTTGGCATTTTTATAGAACCCCTGACGACTGCGGTGCCGCCGCCGGGAAATGGAGTGGGTTTCACTCCGCCAAATGCCGGCAGCTTTTTTGTTTCTATCGAGGTCATCTTGTTATAGTCGGCTGTCGATGAGTACTCCCCTGGATAGATTGAAACTACCGGATCCAAAAATTGTTTTCCCCACCGTGAAGACCCTCCACTTATCTGGCCTATTCCGACCATATTGGATTGGCCGGACAGGATGTACACCTTAACCGGTTTATTGGTGACAGGCGGTTTTGTGTCGGGATCGGGTAACTGCGCCGGAATTTCCTTTGCGGCCGCCGATTGAACAATAAGCATCAGGGCCACGACGGCGAGGGCCAATGCGGTTCTGGTTCGGTTTCTTGTAGTCATGTCATTCCTGATCATACTTCCATGTTAACTGTAATTCTGACTCCTTGAGCAAACATCATGGCAAACCACTCTACCACAGATTGCGATATTGTCAAGCTGGGCAAATTCACTCCCCCCTCCCCAAACACTTCTCCCTGATCCCCCCTTCAAGAGGATGACCATAAAAGTCCATTTTGAGCCGATTTTTTTGTTTATTAAAGCCATATAATCTGTGAAATCCGTGGTTAAGAAAGCACTTTTTAGTCATTTTTTGTTGTCTTTTGTCCATTTTGTGCCTTTTCGTGCCTAATAAATCCGCCTGCCCCGTGAGATAGCGAAGCGTTATCTCACTGGGGTCTTCCGCCGCCTGTTATTTACGTGCCTAAGGCACCGCTATTTATGTGCTTATAAAGCACTTCTTTTGCCGTTTTTTTTGCCCCTTTTGTGCTTTTTGTCCTTTTTCGTAGCTAATTAACACCTTTTTCGCCAGCTTCACAAATGGGACATTGCAAAATGGCCCGGCGACTGTGGACGAAGCTTCTGTAGATGCTTGCATCGAACAAAGATTCGGACAAAGACGCCAAAGCTGGCTAAAACATAATCTCTGTTAATCCTGTTATCCCGTCTACAAAATCCTCCGCGAAATCTGTGAAATCTGTGGCTATATTCTTTTGTGACTTTTGTGCCTTTTCGTGCCTAATAAATTCCTCTAACGATATACGATATACGCAATACGAAACAAATCCGCGTCAATCCGTGTCTAATAAAAAGCCGTCTTTAGCCGGCTTCATAAATGGGGTCCGGCTTCGACGGAACCCGGCGGATAAGGACGGGCCTTTCGCAGAAGCTTGCTTCGAGGAAAGGTATGGCCGAAAACGCCAAAGCCGGCAAAAATAAAATCAGTGATAATCAGCGTAATCCGCGATTAACTATTTCTTCGTGCCTTCGTGGTCAAAGCCCTCCGCGAAATCTGCGTCTAAAAAATTCGTGCCAATTCGTGGCTAAATTTTTCTCTGCGCCCTCCGTGCCCTCTGTGGCTTACCAATTTTCAATCAAATCTGCGGGTAGTTAGAAGTAAAATTCGAAAAATTGAAAAAAAATTTTACTCCTTTTCTCACATCGAGTTACGAGAATCAGAAATCGAGAATCGAGCACTATTTTCGACTCAAACGTGCATGTTCGCCCAATTATAGAGGCGCGTCTTTTTTGCCCCCGGCCGAAAACAGGCCAGGATTCGTAAATGCTAAAATAGTCAATCGTAAATTTGGAGGACTTATAATGTCCACCGAACCCCAAACTTGTACCATAGTAGCAATAAATAATGCCGGCCGTCCCGGCCTCAACCGGCTATATACTAAATACTATCGACTAACGACTAACTGGCCTTCTACATCTGTCGAGAACACTCTACAAATCAGCTCTTTTTATGCAAAACAAACCCAATTTCCGAAAGGCCAAAATGAACGTAACTTCTATTATAACAGCGGATTATGAAAATATTGCCAATTGGAAACTGTGTGAAAACAAACCCAATACAAACCCAATCAAACCCAATTAAAGCCAATAAAATGCCAATACAAACCCAAAACGAACCCAATCAAACCCAATCCCCCCGCTCGCTTCGGAATGCTTCGTGCGGGGTCCGGTGCGTTTCATTTTTCTCATCCTTTCTAAAATCTTGGCTTTTCTTCGCTTCAAGTATTCGGCTTTTCCTTTTTCCCGCCAAGAGGTTCCCTGGCAGTACGGACAGCAATCCCAGCGGTCGTCTTAGCCGTGGGCACGAGCGTCTGCCATGTCAATCATCCATTGATCCAACTCTGGGATGGGAATGGAACATCGTATGCCCCCTGGTGCAGCCCGCAGCGATGGGAGTCGAAACCTCATAACGGCTTGCGCAGTTAGAGTTTACCTCGTATATTTCCCCTCAGAAATTTACGGGTTGGTGACGCCGGGTGAAGTGTCATTCGCCTCCCAGTTGTCCGGGTCATTGCCGTAATCATCCGACACCTTGCGCGAAAGCGATTTGCCGCCGCCGTCCGCCTCCGGAGGCCAGAGGTCAACTCCGCCGGGACAATCTTCAGGATGCCAGCCATCACTGTAATTCACCCTGTCAATGCGGATATAACAACGTCTGCCAAGCTCGTCCACATCGCCGGGCATTGAAAGCTCCACCCTCTCGCCGGCATTGTTCAGCCGGCCATCGTAAGGACCGAGAACTTTCTCCGACGGCACAGCCGGATATCGCCACGCAAACGCTGCCTG
>Ga0114930_10000883_pt1 | contig 30479 bp, 19 predicted proteins | sample AnhtaG_FD_87300 | JGI IMG/M metagenome (GOLD analysis project Ga0114930, IMG submission 87300) | Deep subsurface microbial communities from Anholt, Denmark to uncover new lineages of life (NeLLi) - Anholt_01485 metaG | ecosystem: Environmental > Aquatic > Marine > Oceanic > Sediment | place... | reverse complement strand
TCGAGCACCGAGATCGCGCCCAATGGGGTGTCATTCGGGGCGCACATATCACGCCGGTTCCCGGCACTTACGCCACCACCGGTGACTTCATTCGCAATACGTCACTGGCCGAGCTGGCGCTGCTTGACGGCGACACGCTGGAGCTGTCCGCTGTGAAACTGCTTTCGCCGGTGACGCCCAATCAGCAGTTCGTCTGTCAGGGAGCTAACTATCGCCAGCACATGATCGAGTCCGGCATGAACCCGGACATGAAGAACTACAACATGATCTTCACGAAGGCTTCGAGCTGTATCGTGCCAGCAGACACCGACGTGGTGAAACCGCGTGTGGTGCAGTTCCTGGACTACGAGATCGAGCTCGGACTGATCATGCGCAAGGCCATTCACGGCGCAGTCAAGGTCACGAACGATAACCTGCATGAATATGTGGCCGGCGCCGTGATCGTCAACGACTACTCGGCGCGCGACATTCAGATCCCGCAGATGCAGTTCTACAAGGGCAAATCCTTCCGGACCTTTGGGCCGGTCGGCCCTTGGCTGACGCTGCTCGACGTCTTGGACTTTCCGGCGCTGAAAAGCCTCGAACTCAAGCTCACCGTCAACGGCGAAATCCGGCAGAACGACACGACGGCGAATCTCGTCTACGGCCCCGCCGAAACCTTGACAGAGTTGTCCAGCGTGCATGACTTTGAGGCCGGCGACTTGCTTGCCACCGGCACGCCAGCCGGCTGCGCGTTGTCTGTTCCGTCACCCGCCAAGCAGAAGGTTGCCGCACTCCTGCCGGAAAAGAAGAAATGGGAGATCTTTCTCGCGGTTCAATCGGCGCGCCCGCAGTATTTGCAGCCGGGCGATGTGGTGGAGACGAGCATCCGCGCGGCTGACGGCCGCGTAGATCTGGGTGTACAGCGCAACCGCATCGTCGCGGAGGGGTGAAAGCCATGCCTGGAATCGCCACCCTCCTGGACGTTGAAGCTGTGGAAGCACAAGGCTTGCCCGCTGACTTGCCGGAAAGCACCTACGAAATGATCCGCAGGGGCGCAAGCCTGAACCCGCAGGCACCGGCTTTGAGCTTCTTTTTGACCGTCGACGAGCATCGCACGCCGCAGACATGGACCTACCAGGAACTGCTCGCGTGTATTACGCAGACGGCCAACTTCTTCGACAGCATCGGTGTCAAGAAGGACAGCGTGATCGCCTTTGTGCTGCCCAACCTGCCGGAAACGCATTTCGTGATCTGGGGAGGCCAGGCTGCCGGCATTGTGGCGGCCTTCAATCCGTTGCTCGAGGGGGCGGCCCTGGCCGAGTTGCTGAACGCGGTCAATGCGGCAGTGCTGGTCACCCTAGCTCCGTTCCCAGGCACCGATCTCTGGACCAAGCTCCAGCCGCACTTGCCGGCGATCAAGACACTACGGCATCTGGTGCTGGTGAATCTCGCCGATCGCGTTCGCGGTGCTGCGCAATGTGCAGCACAGATGCAGAAGAACGAGGTACTGCGCCTCCATGGCCCTCAGGGCTTGCACGCCGCGGTCCCTGCATCGATGCAGATCCACGATTTCAACAGCGCGGTCCGCGAACAACGTCCGGACGGGCTAAACAGCAGGCGTCGCATCTTGGCGCAGGACGAATCGTCGTACTTCTGCACGGGCGGCACTACGGGCCTGCCGAAGATCGCCATGCGCAGCCATGGAAACGAGGTGGCCAATGCGTGGAGCACTGCGCAGGTTCTGGGCGACGGCATCGGTCCGGGCAAGGTGGTGTTTTGCGGTTTGCCGCTGTTTCACGTCAACGGCGTGCTGGTGACCGGGCTGCTGCCGTTTTCGAGGGGTGCCCACGTCATCCTCGGTACGCCGCAGGGATATCGCGGCGATGGTGTGATCCAGCGCTTCTGGGAGATCGTTGAACACCATCGCGTGAATTTCTTCAGCGGCGTGCCCACGCTGTATGCGTCGCTCCTGCAGGTGCCTGTCGGCATGCGCGATGTGCGCTCGCTCGAGTATGGGTTGTGCGGTGCGGCGCCCATGCCAGTGGAAGTGTTCCGCAACTTCCAGGAACAGACCGGCATCAAGATTCTGGAAGGCTACGGGCTGACGGAAGCGACCTGCGTGAGCAGTGTCAATCCACCAAAGGGGGAGCGGCGGCTCGGCTCCATCGGTCTGCGTGTTCCTGGCCAGAAGATGAAGGTGGTCGTGCTCGACGACCACGGGGCGTATCAGCGCGACTGCACCATTGGCGAAGTCGGTGTGCTTGTCGTTTGGGGTCGGAACGTCTTCGCGGGTTACCGCGTCCCGGAACAGAACCGGGGGCTATGGATCGAATGCGGCGATGGCATCCGTTGGCTCAATACGGGCGACCTCGCGCGGCAGGATGAAGAAGGCTACTTCTGGCTGACTGGCCGCAAGAAGGAACTGATCATCAGGGGTGGGCACAACATCGATCCCTTGACGATCGAGGCGCCGCTGCATCGCCACCCAGCCGTGCAGATTGCCGCCGCCGTCGGCCGGCCGGACCCCCATGCCGGTGAACTTCCCGTGGCGTACGTGCAGCTGCGAGCGGGCGAGACGGCCACCGAGGCTGAGCTGCTTGCATTCCTCAAGGCGGAGATTGCTGAGCGGGCAGCGCTGCCCCGCCAGGTGCACATCATCGATGCGATGCCGTTGACTGCCGTGGGCAAGATCTTCAAGCCCGCGCTCAAACATCGGGAGACCAGGGACGCGCTCTCAGTCGCGCTACGAGATGCTGGCGTCGCCGTCAGCGACCTTCTTGTTGCCGATGAAAGGTCCAGGGGGCTGGTCGTGGCAGTGCACCTTGAGCTGCCTGCTTCTGATGCAGCCGCTCGCGAGGTGCTCGGTCGTTTTCCGTTTCCATTCACGGTCGACTAAAGGGCGATGGTCAGGCGTTTGTACCGCGGCAACGCATCGGCGTCTGAGCCATTGCGTGGGCTTTCCCTGTTCGTGCACTTCTCGCGTGAGCGCTCAGTGCCATAGGTCGAGGCCCTCCGAATTGGCCGTGTCGGGCATAGGCCGACACGGAAGTGCAGAAAGTGGATTCGTGCGAGTACCGGACGACATCCATTGAGTGCCACATCACGGCACTTCTCTCGTTAGCAGTACCCCACATTACAAGACTCGGAGGAGACATGAAGTACAAGAGCGCGGCATTTCTTTTGTCGATTGCGGCGGCTTCGACCGTCCATGCGCAATCGGCTGGGCAATGGGTTGTCAACGCCGGCTGGCTGCATCTGGCACCGCGGGATTCCAGTGAACCCTTGACTGTGAATGCAGTAGGGCAGTCGAATACGGTTGCCGGTAGTGGGTCGACCGTGGCCAACGCCAACACCTTTGCGCTCACCACGAGATACTTTGTGACAGATCACATTGCTATCGAGACGATCCTTGGCGTTCCGCCGAAGCTGCATTTGAGTGGCACGGGCACACTTGGCCAAGTCGGGGAAATGGGTACCGCCCGCGCCTGGAGCCCGGCGATACAAGCGCAGTATCACTTTGGCGAGCCGACAGCGCGCCTGCGGCCTTACGTTGGGGCCGGTGTCGCATACGTCTGGTACAGAGACATCGAGCTGAGCCGTCCGGTCGCGACAGGACAGCTCCTGTATTCGCCCGCACTCGGCACACTACTTGAAGGGCCGACCACGGTATCGCTAAGCAAGTCGATTGCGCCAATCGTCAACGCCGGGTTGACCTACAACATTGACTCGCATTGGTCGATCGGTGCTTCCCTTTCGTACATGTGGCTGTCGACCAAAGCTACGCTCACGACTCAAGCCCCCGTTGGTACTGTCACCACGACAACCAAGGTGAAGATCAATCCGCTCACCAGCTTCCTATCGGTTGGGTACCGATTCTAGTATTCGAGTACGGTCACCACACAGATGTCTCGCTAGGCCAATGTGTCAAAGGGTGACCGATGGATGCTCAACAATGAGCATTAGAGAAACCGCGGTTGGCACAGCTTAGATGGCTAAATGTTCGATTCGTGCTGAAGCCGGCAGTCGCCACGCGGGAAGCCGCTTGCCACACTCAGGTTGGTATGCATTTCATAACGAGGAACCGCCAAAGGAAAACGGATGAACACACGTAAGGCGCTGGCCTGTTTTGGTCCGCACGCGGGCACGCGCTTCGAGCTGCAGCCATTGGCGGATGGCGCCCCTAAAGCGGGCGAGATCGAGGTCGCGGTCACGACTGCCGCGGTCAACCCGATCGACGTACGCCGCGCGGAGGGCTATGGCACACGGCTTATGACATTGATGAAGGCTGGCCGATTCCCGCTGGTGCTAGGCAACGATTTTGCCGGGACGGTGAGCGCAGTTGGCCCCGGCGTTAAGACGTTCGCTGTGGGAGACCACGTCTTTGGTGTCAAACCGGCCTCCGCTGCCGGTACTCACACCAGCCACGTGGTGACCAAGGCCACCTGCGCACTTCCAGCTCCTAGCGATCACGAGTCGCAAGCGCTGGCGGCGCTTCCCTACAGTTTCATCACCATGTGGCTGGCGCTCCAAGGGGCGGGCCTAAGCGCTGACAACGCCAGCGGCAAAGAGGTGCTGGTTCATGGCGCTTCAGGCGGGCTAGGCATGCTCTCGCTGCAACTCTTGTCCGCCTGGGGCGCCCGCGTAACTGCAATCGGCTGGCCGGTCACCGAGGCTGCCTGCCGCGCTGCCGGCGCCACCGAAGTATTCGATTGCGCGCAGAAGCCGCTCAAAACACTTACGCAACGCTTCGACGCGACGCTCAATTTTGCTACCTGGGACGACGATCTTGCCCTGGTTGGCTGTCTGCGTGAAGGCGCGCTCGGCCATGCGACAACCGTCCATCCGCTCCTCAGCAACTTCGACCGGCTGGGCTGGATTCGAGGTGCTGTGGCATCCGTCGCTACCAGACGTCGCCATGCGGCAGCCTTGCCGGCCGGCTGCAAACACTACGCCTGGACCGTCTTCCGCCCCGCTGAGGGTGCCATCGCAGAACTACGCCGGCAGGTCGCGAATAGACGACTGTATCTACCCATTGGCTGTGTGGTACCAATCGACCAGGCCGAAGTCGCGTTTTCGCACGTTCTCGAAGGTAAGCCAGGGCGCGCGTTGCTTCTGCCGGCCGTGTAGCTGCCCACCAGAATCGAACGCATTCACCTCATTCAAATCATGGAGACAAGGTTGGCACAATGAATCAAATTGATTTCCTGATCATCGGCGGCGGTCGCATTGACCTGCCCGGCTAGAGAATCTGCCAAGCTTCCCTGTTATTCCCTGTTTCGAGTCGGTCGTCGTACCCAGCAACCCCGGGCAGCCCGCGCAAAATCTGGGGTGTGGCCGGATCAGAGGGAGGGAAATTGCCAAATTCCCTGCAAGTTTCCCTGTTAGCAGGGCAGAGGTGTGAGACAAACGTAAGCGCCCGGCGAACCCGTCTTGCCAGTTAGATGGCGCTGGGGGCCCAGCGATGCGGGAGCAGTTCGGCGATGTCGGCCGCTTTGTGGGTCGGCAGTCGCGTGAGGACGTCTTTCAGGTAGGCGTACGGATCGTGCCCGTTGAGCTTGGCCGATTGGATCAGGCTCATAACGGCAGCCGCGCGTTGACCGGCGCGCAATGAGCCTGCGAACAACCAATTGGAGCGACCCAGCGCAACCGGACGGATCTGCCGCTCGACGTGGTTGTTGTCGATGGGTACCGCAGGATTGTCGAGGTAACGCACAAGTGCCGGCCACCGCTTAAGGCTGTAGTCGATGGCCCGCGCGATCGCCGAGCCTTCTGGGACGCGGCGTCGTTGTTCCTCGAGCCAGGTGTGCAGCCGCTCTAGAATCGGGGCAGCCCTTTGCTGTCGCGCTGCCAGGCGCTGGTCCGGCTGGGCATCCCGCACTTCCGCCTCGATCTCGTACAAGCTCACTATGTAGCGCAGCGCCTGGCCCGCCAATTCGCTCTTGTGCTTGTCATGCAGTTCAAAGTACTTGCGACGTGCATGGGCCATGCAACCGATTTCTGTGATGCCGCCCTCAAAGCTGGCCTTGTAGCCGGAGAAGTCATCACACACCAGCTTGCCTTGCCACTGCCCCAGGAACGCGCGAGCATGCTCGCCGCTGCGGCTGGGCGCAAACTGGTAAATCACCGCGCGCATCTTCTCGAACTCGCTTGGCGCATAGGCCCACAGGTAGGCGCGATGCGTCTTGCCGTTGCCGGGAACAAGCATCTGCACTGGCGTTTCGTCGGCGTGCAGAACACCGTGGCTTAGAACCTCTTCTTGCAGGGTGTCCACCAGCGGCTGCAGACGCACGCCACAGATGCCGACCCACGCGCCCAGCGTCGACTGCGGGATGGCCAGACCGGCACGCGCATAAATGCGCTCCTGCCGATACAGGGGAAGGTGGTCGCCGAACTTGGATACCAGCGTATGCGCCAGCAGCCCGGCGGTGGGGATGCCTTTGTCGATGACGTGGGGCGGCACCGGCGCCTGCACCAGCGTCTCACACTGATCGCACACCCATTTGCCTCGGATGTGACGCTCCACGGTGAACGTGCCCGGCGTGTAATCCAGCTTCTCGCTGATGTCTTCGCCAATCCGCTTGAGCGCACAGCCGCAGGTGCAGGTCTGTGCGTCCGGCTCGTGGTGGATGTCGGTGCGCGGTAGCTGCGCCGGCAATGCCTGGCGCTTAGGCTTGTTCTTGGTGTCAGACCGGGAGGGAGGCTGGAGCGCTTCCAGTTCAGCCTCAATGGCCTCGAGGTCCGCGTCGATGGCTTCGTCCAGCAGACTCGCCTGCTCAGGCGTCAGTTGCTCGCTGCGCTTGCCGAACTTCCAGCGCTTGTGGATAGCCAACTCATGTGTGAGCTGGTCGATCTTGGCTTGCCGGTAACGCAGCTCCCGGTCCTTTTCGCCGACCTGAGCCATCAACTGCGCAGCCAGTGTGCGCAGTTCGTCCGGACTCAGGGCATCGAGGTTGGTGGGCAGGTTCATGCGGCGAGTCTGCCAGAACCCCAAGTGCGGCGGAAGCGAAGCCAGTTTACGGCTTTGGGGGTATTACACGACCGTGATCGCGTGATCGTGGGTGAGCGTCTGCCAAGGCAGCCCCATCACCAGTGCACGCAACTGCTCGGGATTGAGCGCGGTGGCGATCGTCAGGTCGCCGTTCGTCCAGATGAAGCGCCCCTTGTTGAGGCGCCGCGCAGCCAGCCAGATGCCGAACCCGTCGTAGACCAGCACCTTCATCCTCGTCGCGCTTTTATTGGCAAACAGGTACGCGTGGTGGGGGCGTGCCGCGCCGAACACTTTGACGACCCGCGCGAGAATCGTGTCGGTACCGGCGCGCATGTCCAGCGGCTCCACGGCCAACCAGATCGCCTCCACTCGAATCAACGCAACCACCCCTGCAGCCACTGGGCACACTCCGCTGCGGCCGATCCCGGCCAGCGAAGACTGATCGTCGTCGCGCCCCGTCGGACTTCGATCTGGATATCCGGCACGGCAGAGGGCGGCTCGGCGATCCGCAGCGGGATGAACTCAGCTTGCGGCACCGTCGTCAACTCACCGTCTGCTGGTGCGGCCCGCTGTTCTTCCTGCTCAGCAACCCAGCGCCGCAGCAGATTCGCATTGAGCCGATGGTGCAGGGCTATCGCCGCAATCGAAACACCCGGCTGCATGCAGTCCTGCACCGCCTTGGCCTTGAACTCGGCGCTATGCCGACGTCGGCGCTGTACCGGCGCGCTCTCTTCGATAGTGTCCACGTGTCCACCTAAAACTTAGATGGACACGATGCTCCTTACTCTCCCAGTTCCCTTCAAGACGGGTTCACCGGGTGCTTACAGACAAACCAGTCGCTGACTCACCGCTCCGCCAGCATTACTAGCGCACCGGTCAAACGGCGCCTAGTTCGAACAAAGCCCCGCCACTGGCGGGGCTTTGTCGTTTACGCGTTTTCGACTAGGTACCCAGGACTAGGGTTTTCGAGCTTTTTGGCGCCGCCATTCTCAGGGCGCTCGGACGGCGGTACCGTGCGGCAGGCTGACGGCGGCCGCGTTGGCGATGGCACTTGATCCTGGTACTCGATCTTGCCCAGGTTGACCGTCGATGCGAGCAGCTTCGCCAGTCAGCTTTGGGCGCGATACCGCATCCGAGTGGCCGCCAGGTGTGTTGGCAACCTGGCCGAGCGGCGGCCACCTTCCATTGGCTCGAATCCGAGTTCGCAGTAGAGCGAGGCAGCGCGCCTGTTTGTGTCCAATACGTCGAGCACCAGCATCTGGCCAGCTTTGGCAGGAAGCAGTAGCTGCGTCATCGCATGCGCGAAGAGGGCGCTGAAAACCCCGCGACCGCGCAGGTCGGGGTGGGTAGCACAGTGGGCCAACAGCGTTTGGCGTCGAGCGGGCGCGGGAATCTCGGTTTCGAGAATTAGCCCACGGCGGATGATGCCGGGCGTGCGGCGCGGGCCAAAATGCTGGAGAAAGTCGCGGACTGCATACAGGTCATCCAGCCTGTTCTTGCGGCCGTCCTGGATTGCGAGCGCTGCGACTGGCTGGCCGTCGAGCGTGGCGACCAAGTGGCGTTTCCACGAGAAACGCCCACTCGGGGCAGCGATGGCATGGCGCAGGAAGGCCTCACATTCGGCCGGCGGCACACCCAGAAACCAGTCAAACTCCTGGCGACCGGAGGCGAGCACCAAGGGTGCAAGCGCGGCGGCATCGCCGGCTGTAGCCCGGCGGAACGCGAGCACCGAGCCGAGTCTCGAGTCAATCGGCTGAGTTGTCGGCATCTTAACGGCGCGCCAACTGCGCGACAGACTCCACCGTATAGGCGATCTGTTCCGGCGTGTGGGTGGAGCAAATGAAGAAGCGCAGCCGTGCGGCTTTCTCCTCCACCGCGGGATAAAAGATGGGCTGCGTGTTGATGCCTTTCTCGAAGAGGGCATTGGCCCATTGCGCGGCCTTGAGCGAACTGCCGACGATCACCGGTACGACCGAGTATCCGGCGCTCAGACCCGTGTTGAGGCCCGCTTCGCGTGCGGCGGCCAGGAACTGACGTCCGCGCTCGCGCAGCGCTGCGACGCGCTGCGGCTCCTCCAGCATGCGTTGCAGCGCGGCCAGCGAGGCGGCGGCCAGCACCGGCGACAAGCCGACGCTGTACAAAAAGCCGGGCGCCAGGTGGCGCAGGATGTCGATCAGCGTCTGCTCGCCTGCGATATACCCACCGCAGCCCGCCAGCGTCTTGCTGAAGGTTCCCATCCAGATATCGACGTCACAGCCAGCCAGCCCGAAATGCTCCCGGATGCCTTTGCCAGTCGCGCCGAGCACGCCGAGCGAGTGCGCTTCATCGACCATGAGGAACGCGCAGTGGCGGCGCTTGATGTCGATGAAGCGTTCCAACTCGGGAAGATCCCCGTCCATGCTGTAGATGCCTTCCACGGCGATCAGCACACGGCGGTAGTCGCGCCGCACGCGCGTGAGCAGGGCGTCCAGGGCTGCCCAGTCGTTGTGCGGGAAGTTCAGCCGCTTGGCGCCGCTGAGCTGCGCGCCTTGCACGATGCTGTTGTGCGCCAGCGCATCGTGCACGATCAGGTCGCCGGGGCCAAACAGGCAGCCGATCACGGTGACGTTGGTGGCATGCCCGCTGACAAGGGCGACGCAGTCGTCTACCTCGTAGAGGCTTGCCAGCGCGCGTTCCAGCTCACGGTGGACCGGCCGCTCGCCGGCCACCATGCGACTCGCCGAAGCCGAGGTGCCGTACTGGTCGAGCGCGGCCTTGGCGCTGGCCGACACCGCCGCATCCCCGGACAGGCCGAGGTAGTTATAGTTGGCGAAGTTGATAAAGGACTGACCGTTGATCTTCGTAGTGGCTCCGGCCACGCCTTCGTGGACACGAAAGAATGGCGACGCAACACCCAAGCGCTCGCTGACCTCGCGGATGATCGAGATCTGTCGGTAAGCGGGCAGCGTGTCGAAGCGGCACAGTGCCGCATAGTCCGCCGGATTGGCCGGCTGTGCCGCCGACGCTTCGCCGGGGTGCGCCGTTGTGGCAGTCTGTTCGGCTCCCGTTTCCATTTCCCGTGTGACCCGATCAAGCTGGCGCTTCAGGGCCTTTGCGGCGAGTTGCTGTCGCAACTGGTCTCCCAATCCCATACCGCGTGTTCCTTCGTCAGTGTGTGGTGGTCGCCCATTCCCAGGCATCGGGCTGGGCGAGCAGGGCGGCACAGAGCCGGTAGTTCATTTCATGACTGGGGCGCAGGGCCGTGACCTTGCCCAGCAGCGGCGCGCCCAACAGGGCAAGGTCGCCGACCAGGTCGAGTACCCTGTGCCGCACGAATTCCATGGGCAGGCGCATGCCACCGATCACGTCGGCGCCGACAATGGTGGCGGTGCATGACGGTCTGGCCCCGCGCAGGATCGGCTGGCCGCGCAGGTAGCCGAACAGGATGGCTGGCAGCGCCCAGCGCAGGCGCCCGTAGGAGCGCGATGGTGCGATGTCGGTAGCGAACGACGCGGGATCAATGATGCCCTGCCAGTTCATCTCGCCGAATCCCTTGAGGTCATTGGTGACCGACATCGCATAGTGGTCGGCCGGTTCCATGGTGGTGCGATGCATGTGGCCGTTTTCCACCATGATCGTCTTGAGAACGCGCAGGAAGCGCTTGGGCGCGTCCAGCGGGAGACGTCCGCATGCCTCGATCGCCTGCAGCCAAGGCAGCGCGCTGCCGTCCAGGATCGGCACCTCTTCGGCATCGATCTCGACGGTGGCGTGGTCTATCTGGCAGGCCAGCAAAGCTGCCAGCAGGTGTTCGACAGTGCGAACGCGCCAGCCATCGGCGTCCTGCAGAGCCGTGCACAGCGGCTGCGCCAGGCGCAGCGCCGCAGAAGCGGGCAGCAGTGCGAGCTGCTTAGCGCCACGCATGCGCCGAAATACGATGCCGTGCCCGACGTCTTCCGGATGCACGCGCACATTGACGCGCTTGCCGGTATGCAGCCCGTGGCCGGACAGCCGCAGCTCACGCGCTAGCGTTCCCTGATTGACGGCCCAGCCCGGCGCGGCGATCACGGCATCGTCTCGGTGACAACATCGGCGCCCGGACGGGTGGCGCCCATTTCGTGAGCCATCCGCTGCAGTTCGTCGCTGCTGATTTCCGTGCCATGGATGGCCGACAGGGTGACCAGTTGCTGCGCGACATCGTCTGCAGCGCCTGCGTCCTGGCCGTCGGTCGTGCCGGCGCGCACCGATTCGGCGATCTTCTGCGCGAGCGAGCGCACGGTCGCGCCTTCGGCCAGCATCATCACCGGCAGCTTGACCTCGAAGCACTCCTCGATCGCCATGCCGAGTTCCATGCCCATCAACGAGTCCATGCCCAGGTCGGTGACCGAACGGTCCGGGTCGATCTTGGCGGCGGACAGGTGAAGGATCCGGGCGATCCGCGCCTGCAGGGTCTCGATCACCAGTTGCACGGCTTCGGCGGTGCCAAGCGCGCGGATGTCGGCCTGCACGCTGGCGCCATCGGCGCGCTGCGTTTCCTGTCCGATGCCGCTGCGCATGTCCAGATACCGCAGCGAGCGCGCGGCCGGCATGACGCGCGAGATGGACTTCCAGTCGAGCCACAGCAGCGCTTCGCCGGCATGGCCGCGCAGCAGCACCTGTTCGAGCGCGGCCATTGCCTGTGCCGAGGTGATCGCGCGCCCGCCAATGCGCGTCTGCAACGCCTCCAGCGTTTGCGCGTTGCGGGCGAGGAAGCCCACGTCCTCAAGCGGGCCCCAGGCCATATAGGTGCCCGGCAGACCCTGTGCTCGGCGCTGGTGGATCAGCGCCTCGAGGAAGGTGTTGGCGGCCACGTAGTTGGATTGCCCGGGGTTGCCCAGGAAGGTGGTGGCCGACGAATACACCACGAAGAAGTCCAGGGCGAGTGCGCGCGTGGCCCGATGCAGGTTCCAGGCTCCCGCAACCTTGGGTGCCAGCACGTCGCGCATCTTGGCGTCGTCCAGGTTGGCGATCAGGCCATCGGCGATGGTCATCGCCGAATGCACGAGCCCCTTGAGCGGTGTGCCGCGGCGGGCCAGTCCGTCGACCAGCGTCTGCACTGCCGCGCCATCGTTGAGATCGCAGGCCACCACCGCCGTCTCCACCTGCAGCGTGTCGCGCCAACGCGCAGCTTCCTCGGCCAGTTCGGGCGCCAGCGCGCCGCGCCGGCTGGCCAGCACCAGATGGCGCGCGCCGCACTCGACCAGCCAGCGGGCCGTGGCGAAACCCAGGCCGCCGGTGCCGCCTGCAACCAGATAGGCGGCCGAGGGGTCCAGTGCCAGGCGAGGTGCATGCAGCGCGTCGGCGGCCTGCGGCGCGGGCACGCCGCCGGCGAAGGTGACCACGATCTTGCCGATCTGGCGCGCCTGCTGCATGTAGCGGAAGGCTTCCTCGATGCGGGCGGCCGGGAAGGCGCGGTACGGCAGCGGATCGAGCACGCCCTGTTCGAGCAGCGCCATCACCTGGGCGAACAGGGACGCGGTGAGTTGCGGCGACGCATCCATCAGCTGGTCGGCGTCGATGCCGAAATAGCTGATGTTGTTGCGGAAGGGGCGCAGGCCGATCCGGCTGTTCTCGTAGAAATCGCGCTTGCCCAGCTCGAGGAAGCGGCCAAACGGACGCAGCGCGTCGATGCTGCGCACCATCGCCTCGCCGGCCAGCGAGTTGAGCACGACGTCGACGCCTTCACCGCCGGTCGCGCAGCGGATCTCGTCGGCAAATGCCAGGCTGCGCGAGTCGTACACGTGGCTCGCGCCGAGCAGGCGCACGAACTCGCGCTTTTCATTGCTGCTCGCGGTGGCGAAGACCTCTACGCCGAGGTGGCGCGCCAACTGCACGGCGGCAATGCCGACGCCGCCGGCCGCACCGTGCACCAGCAAGCGCTCGCCCTTGCGGATGCGCGCCAGTTCGTTCAGCGCGTAGTAGGCAGTGAAGAACGTGGTCGGGATCGTGGCGGCTTCTTCAAAGCTCAGCCGTGCGGGCTTGTGCGCCAGCGCCGTCGCGCGGGTGCGCAGCCGGCTCGCATAGCAGGCCGGGGCAAAACCGAGCACCAGATCGCCACTGGTGAAATTCGTGACCGCGCTACCCACACGCGTGACGCGGCCGGAGAACTCCATGCCAATGGTCGGACCGGCAAAGCCGTTTTCGACGGCTTCGTCAGACAACAGGCCCATCGCGTACATGACGTCGCGGAAATTCAGGCCCGCGGCCATCGGTTCCACTTCGACTTCGTCGGGTTCCAGCGCGAACTCGGGCAGTGGGAACCACCGCAGGTGGCTCAGCGAGCCCGCCGATTCAAAGCCAAGCACTGCGGGTACGGCCGATGTGCCAGCCGCAGCTCGTGTGGCCTGTTCGCGCAGCTCGCTGACTTCGGCGCTCAACATGCGCGGCACGTAGCGTTCTTCGAGGCCGAGCACGACTTCGTCTTCCGCATCGGCGCAGAGCAGCTCACGACTGAGTGCTGGCACCGGCTGCGTTGCGCGCGGATCGATATCGATGAGCCTGCATTGCAGTTCGGCATGCTCGTTCATCAGCACGCGACCCAGCCCCCACAGGGTGGCCTGCGACGGCTGCAGCGCCGTTGCCGGCGTGCCCGGCACGGCCAGCGGCGCGCCGCCGCAGGTGACGATCGACAGCCGCACGCTGGCGCGCTTACCGCTCAAGCCGCGCACCAGCCGTGTCAGCGCGACCGAAGTCGGCTCCTGCGCCTGCATCAGCGCGGCCGCGTCAGCGTTCTGGTCAAGCCGTGGTGCGTCTGCAGCAAGGAAGACAATCTGGCACGGTGCTCCGGTGTCGTCCAGCGCGGCATGCGCCAGTGCCGCTTCGGCAGAGCCCACCACGGCAACGCGCGTGCTATGGCTCGCCGGGCTTGCACCGGCGATGGCCTCGTCGAGCGCAGTTGCCAGCGTGGTGGCGAGCCCGGCCGGTGTGCCGGGGCATACCACAAGCCAGTTCGCCGCCAGGTGCTCGGCGTTGCCGTCGATTTCGTCTGAGACCGTCTCGCCGATATCGCGCGAATCGGCTTGGCGTCCAAGCTGGCGGCGTGCCAGCAGCAACGCTGGCGCGCCCTCAATCTGGAGATCGGCCTCGATGTGGCGGGCCGGTGTCTGGAAGCCCTCGGCCAGCAGCATGGCTTCGATGGACTCCGCAGGGAGCAAGTCGCCCCGGCTTGCGGACCACCATTCGGGCGACAAACCGAACACGATGTCGGAGAAGCGGCTCGCCTGAGCTTCGCTGAGCACCAACAGCGCGCCAGGCGCCATCCACGTGCGCACGGCCGCCAGCAAGCGGTGCGGCTTGCCAGAGGTGCGCAGCAGGTTGTTGATCACCACCACATCGAATGTGCAGCTGCGTCCTGCCTCGACGGTCAGCTCGGGCTGGTCGCCCAACTGGAGTGTCGCGGTGCGGATCAGCGGATGGCGGCCCGTATCAAAGGCGCCGAGTTGCTCGGCGCTGCCGGCGATGGTGTAGTCGCAGCGGCCCTGCAGATGTGTGCCGATCGGCTCGAACAGATCGGCTTGCGGCGTGACGATTTCCAGCACCCGCATCGGGCGGCGCCGGGCCCAGCCCTCGATGTACGCATCCAGGCTGGCGCTGGCCATCGCGTTGACATGCGACCACGTCGGGGAGGCCTCGAACAGATGGTCCAGCAGGCTGTTGCGCGCCGGCGGTAGCACGGCAGCCGCTTCCAGCTCGCCGGTCAGAATGGCGGGCAGCGAGGCACCGCAATGGGCCAGCAGTGTCAGCTCGGCAACATGGCTGGGCGACAGCGACAGCAGGCTGCGCCAGAGTTCCTCGATGGCCGGCAGCGTTTCGTCGCCCCGTACCAACACGCCGTCGCGGCGCATCAGGACGCCGTCTTCCAGCAGCATGTCGACCAGTCGCGCGAGCAGCGCCGGATTCGCACAAGCCGGCAGCTCCGCCTTGCCCGGTACGTCCAGTGCTTCAACGGCGCACAACGCGTAGGCCGCAGCCAGCACGTCGATCAGCGGCATGACCTCGGCGAGGTGCCGGTTGCGGTGCGCGGCGTCGTCCGAGCTGGCCACAACCTTGGCTGCGGTGGCCAGCAGGCTAGCCGGCGACGGCGCAGCCGCAGCAATCGCTTCGGTTGCCGGCTTGGCTTCCAGCGCAAAGACATAGCGCCCGGGTTTGCCGTGGCGGCGGCCGATCAGATCGACCCGGCGGAAGCGGCATGCGGAAAGCTTCAGCACCGTATTGCCGGCCGTATCCAGGTATTGGAAGTTGGCGACCAGCGAATGCGGGCTGCGGCGCTCTATCCGTGCCACTACGCGGGCCGGCAGGCCGCCGAAGTAGTCCATGCGGCCGAACTGCACCGGTACGTAGGCGGCTTGAGCGCTGGATCTGTCGGCGGCCATCAGGGCCAGTAGCGGATGCAGGCCGCTATCGAGCGCGCCAGGATGCATCGCGTAGCGTCCCAGCTGATCTTGCTGCGACGCAGGCACCGCAAGCTCGGCAAGTGCAACGTCACCGTCGACGCGGACCGTCTGCACCCAGCGGAAGGCCTCGCCAAATTCCAGGCCGAGCGCGAATGCCGCTTCATACAGCGTACTGCCGGCCACGGGCGCTTGGGTTTCGAGCGCCGCCAAGCATTGCGGCTCAACAGCCGGCACGGTCTGCGGCGGGCCGCCGACCAGCAGGCGGCCGACCACGTTGATGGTCCAGGGATCGTCGCTCACACGCGGACGCGTCTCGATCACGAAACCCGCGGTGCGCGGGTCGAGCGTCAAGCGGAACAGGCGGCTCTGCTGCGGCTGGAATACCACCGGCGTGCGAATCTCCAGATTCTCCACCGCGCAGTTCACCGTACCGAAGTAGCTGCGCGCCGCAGCCAGCGCCATTTCGGCGTAACCCGCGCCAGGGAAGGTGACGGCACCGTCCACCACGTGGCTGGCGAGCATCGGGAGCTTGACCGGGTCGATCTGGTTTTCCCAGGCCGCCGTGCAGTCCTTCAGTCGGTAGCCAAGCAGCGGGTGCTCGCGGCTGCGGTGCACCAGGTCGTAGCCTTCAGCGGTGATGGGTACCCAGTAGGGCGTGCGCTGCCACGGGTAGGTCGGCAGCACGACGTTGCGGTGCGCATCGGGGTAGGCGGTATCGCGGTCCAGCCGCGCGCCGTGTGCGAGCGCAGCGCAGAATGCTTGGCGCAACTGGCTGCCCTGGTCGAGGTTGCGCTTGAGCGTCGGAATGGCGATGCCGTTCGCACGTGCCATCTCCAGCGACTGGGACACGTAGGTGCGCAGGATCGAGTGGGGCCCGACTTCCAGGAACAGCCGCATGCCGCCCTCGATCAGGTGGCGCGTGGCCGGCTCGAATTGGACCGGCTCGCGGATATTGCGCCACCAGTAGCTGGCGTCCAGCTCGGTGCCCGACAACGGCGTGCCAGTCACCGTTGAGACAAAGGTGCGGTGCGTTGCCTGCGGTTGCAGGCCGCGCAGGCCGTCGACCACAACGTCATGGATGGCATCCATTTGCCGGCTGTGGAAGGCGTAGTCCAGATCGAGCACCTGGAAGAACTGCTCTGCCTGAGCCAGGCGCGCCTGGACCGCTTCCAGTGCGGCAACCGGGCCGGCCAGCGTGACGGCACCTGGGCTGTTGATGCCGGCGACTTCCAGCGCATCGACCAGGCCCAAATCGGCGATCAGTTCGCGCATCGCCTGCTCGCTCACGCCCGCGGCGGCCATCTTGCCCCTGCCGGCGGTCAGCGCCTGGGCACGGCTACGCACCTTGATGACGCGCACGGCCTGCTCCAAAGACAGGGCGCCTGCAGCATATGCCGCCGCCACTTCCCCCACGCTATGGCCGTAGCATGCGTCGAAGCGCAGGCCCTGCGCCAGCAGCGATTGCACGATACCCGCCTGCATGGCAAACAGCAGCGGCTGCGCGTTTTCCGTGCGCTGCAGCCACTCGGCGGTGGCGCCGGCGCGCATCTCGTCAAGCAGCGATGCGCTGCCGTCGGCACGCCAGAAGGCATCGATCTGTTCAACGGTGGTGCGGAAGACGCTGTCCTCCTGCAGCAGGCGCCGTCCCATGCCGGCCCACTGAGAGCCATTGCCGGAAAACACCAGCGCCAGCTTGCCATCGTCGGCAACGGCCTCGCCGGTCACCACAGCGGGAGCGGTTTCGCCTTGCGCCAGCGCAGCCAGTGCCGAGGTGCCTTCTGCTGCAATCTCTGCAGCGTTGGATGGGTCGACGACGGCGCGGTAGCGCAAAGGCTGCCGACGATGGGCCGTCGCGCCTGCCAGCGCCTGCCATGACGTCCCCGCGCCGAGGTGATCGCAGTAGGCGGCGGCCAGCGCCTCCAACGCCTCTTTCGAGCGTGCGCTGAGCATCAGCGGGGCGGGGCGGTCCTGCGCAATGTTGGTCGCCTTGCCGGCTTGCGCCGCTATGGGCGCCCGCGCGGCTTCGCGCAGCAGCACGTGAGCATTGGTGCCGCCGAAACCAAACGAATTCACGCCGACCATCAGAGGCCTGCCCTTAGACGGCAATGGCGTGTAGTGATCGACCACGCGCAGGTTGCCCCCGGTGAAGTCGATATTGGGATTGGGCGTACGGAAGTGGATCGACGCCGGTACCGCGCGATGCTTCAGGCACAGGATCGCCTTGATCAGGCCAGCCATGCCGGACGCCGTCTCCAGATGGCCCACATTGGTCTTGGCCGAGCCGATCAGCAACGGCGCATCGGGGCTGCGCAGCTTTCCAATCACGTCGATCAGCGCGCGCGTCTCGATGGGGTCCCCGACCGCGGTGCCGGTGCCGTGCGCCTCCAGATAGTCCACCTCGCGCGGATCGACGCCGGCGCGAGCGTAAACGCTTTCCAGCAGCGCGGCTTGCGTTGCCGACGCGGGCACGTTGATGCCGCCTTGCGAGTGGCCATCGGAGTTGACCCCCGACGACGCGATCACGGCATGGATGGTGTCGCCGTCGGCCAGCGCCTTGGACAGCGACTTGAGCAGCACCAGCGCACCGCCTTCGGCCCGCACGTAGCCGTCGCCGGAGGCATCGAAAGCGCGGCAGCGGCCGGTGGGCGACAGCATCGATGCTTTGGCGAAGCTGACAAACGGGAACGGGTGCAGCAGCAGATTGACGCCGCCTGCCAACGCCGTTTCCACGTCTCCGGCGCGGATCGCGTTGCACGCCTGGTGCAGCGCCACCAGCGACGACGAGCACGCGGTGTCGATCGACATGCTGGGCCCGCGCAGGTCGAACAGATAGGAGATGCGGTTGGAAGCGATACTCAGCGTATTGCCAGTGGCCGAGTAGGCGTCCACCACGCTGAGGTCGTCGACGCCACGGTCGCCATAGTCCTGCGCAGCCACGCCGATGAATACCGCGCAGTCCTTGCCAGCCATCTGTTGGGGAGCGTGTCCCGCGTGCTCGAAGGCTTCCCAGGCCAGTTCGAGGAGCAGGCGCTGCTGCGGATCCATCTGCTGCGCTTCGCGCGGCGAGATGCCAAAGAAATCCGCGTCGAAGCCGGCAACGTCGCCGATGACGCCGGCCGCAAAGGTATAGCTCTTGCCAGGCTCGCGCTTGGAAGGGTGTTGATAGAACTCGGTACTAAAGCGGTCGGCCGGCACTTCGGTCACGGCATCGGTTTCGGCGATCAGTAGCCTCCAGTAGTCCTCCGGGCTGCGAACACCCCCCGGAAACCGGCACGACATTCCGACAACGGCAATTGCGTCTTTCATCTTCTTACACCTGCTAGATTTCTGCTCTGCTTGCGGCTGCACATAGGGGCTACTGCCACTGGTTTTCAGTGTCAGCCGCGTTTGTTCTTGTTGCCCCGGCGTCTCGCGATGCCGGCTGTGGTGCGCTGATGCAATCGATCAGCAACTGGCCCAGCGATTCGGCCCGTACCTGCATGTGCTTTGGCTGGCATGGCGGCCCCGAGGCAGCATCGCTGTGCCAAAGCAGGTAGTCGCTATGCGTGGGTAGATGGCCGGCCTGGTGATAGACGGCCGGCACCGCCGGCACGTGGTCGCCATAGAAGCACAGGATCGCGGGGCGTTTGCGGGTCGCCAGATAGCGCGTCAGCTGTCCGATCATGGCGTCTGCATTGGTCAGGTGGCGCAGGTAGGCGGTCAGGTCATCCCAAGGCTTGCCTTCGCCAAAAGCATGGTAGGAGGCAGCTTCCCCAGGCGCCACATGTTCCAGGTGCAGCGGCCCATGGTTCTCGGTGGTCAGCGCCATGACGAAGGCCGGCGAATCGCCGGCGGCTTCCAGTTCGGCCTGAATGGCATCGGCCACTGCGGCGTCGGCCACGTACGGACCGGCACGCTGCGCCTGCTCGAAATGGCGGATATCGAGAAAGCGATCGAAATGCATCAGCGGCAGAACGCGGTGCCTGCCGAAAAAGTCTCCATGGTATGGATGCATGGCCACCGTACGGTAGCCCGCACGGCTGAACCACCCGGCCAACGAAGTACATGGCCGGTGTATGTAGGCATACGGGTAGAACCTGGCATAGCCTTGCGCGCAGGAGTCCAGCCCCGACAGCACCGCAAATTCCGTGCGCATCGTGTTGGCGCCCCAGGCGGGCACTTCCAGTTCGCCGTACTGCATCGCCTGGGTACAGGCCGCGTCGAAATTTGCGAGTAGATCGGCACGCACAGCAGGGCCGAGTCGGCGCGCATCGAAGAACGACTCGCTTTGGATGACGATGACGTCGGGCCGCACTACCGGTTCTGCCGCACGCGAGAACGGCCCATGGCTCATTGCCGTGCGCAGCGCTGCCGCGGTTGCGGGGCGCAGGCCGTTCAGCAGACAGGCCACGAACACCGTGTAGAAGCCATGCTGGCGCTGGTCTGCGTCGGGCTGCATCGCCAGTGGCAGGGCGCGCGCCGCCAATGCATGCACAAGGAAGCTGGCCACCGCGCCGGCCAGCAGCAGCCCCTGCGGCGCATCCGGCAGCGGCGTGCTCAGCACCAGCACCCCCACGAAGACCGCCACACCGGAGCCAAGCACCAGCAGGTTGGCGATGCTGAGGAACGGCAGATACATGCGTGGATGCCGGAACAGCTGGCTGAACAGGCTCAGGTCTGTGAAGACCAGCGGTTCGCGTAGCGACGCATGTTTGGCATTGCTGACCACGGCCAGTAATGCCGTCAGCGATACAGCCACGAACCCCGCGAACAGCGGGCGCGCCGACACCGCCAGCGTCAGCAGGAAGACCGTCGCCACCGAAAAGACATGCGTGGCTAGCGCCGCTGCACTGCGCCGCCAAGGCGGAGCAGAACGCGGCAAGGCGATGGCGTCCGGCAGGAACGACATCGCCAGGGCAAGCAGGAAAATGGCTGCGCCTGGCATGCTGCGCTACCGCTCTGCCCGGGGCAGGTAGGACAGCCGGTCCAGGATGCGGTCGCCCAGCAGCGGCGGCAGCAGCGGCAGCAGGCGCATGCCCAGTGCCAGCAGCGCCGGAAATGCAATCTCCGCGCGCCCGGATTCCAGCTTTGCGCGGATATAGCGAGCCGCCTTCTCGGCCGACCACAGGAAGGGCTTGTCGCCGGGGAACACGTCGCTCATCGCAGTCTTGACGAACCCGGGAAAGACCAAGGACAAGCGCACCCCGTCCGCCGCCAGCAGCGGCCGCACCGATTCGCCATAAGCCTTGATCGCCGACTTGCTCGCGCAGTAGGCCGGCGAGATGGCCATGCCGCGGATGGCCGCCAGCGAGCTGATCACCGCCACATGGCCATGCTTGCGCGCGCGCAGGCGATCCAGCACGGGTCGCAGCGTGTGGAATGCGCCGTAGAAGTTGGTGTCGAAGACCTCGCGCGTGCGCGCAAGGTCTTCCCAGTCGCTGGTCGAGGACAGCGTGCTTGCCACGCCAGCGTTTGCGATCAACAGCTCAATCGGGTGCGCATCGTCGAATGCGGTGAGCCAGGCGGCCACGGCGTCGGCATCGCGGACGTCCAATTGCCCGGATACCACGGTCGCCCCGGCCTGCCGACACTGCTCTGCGCAGGTCTGCAGCCGTGCCGCATCGCGCGCCACCAGCCCGAGCGTGACACCAGGCGCTGCATAGGCGCGGGCCAGCGCTTGGCCGATACCCGCGCTGGCGCCGGTGATGACGATGCTACGTGGGCGGCGATCAGGCATGGGTTCCAGCCTCCAGTCGCGTCACCGCACCCGCCGTGGCCATCGCGATGCCGGTACGTGTATAGAAATCGCCGTTGATCTGCGTGTGGTGCACCAGGTAGTCCAGGAACGCCTGGTACAAGTCCATGTCCGGCCCTTCCGCTTCTCGCCAGAAGGTATCCAGGCCGCCTTGCCAGGTCATGCCTTCCATGTCGTAGATCGCCGTCCCCAATGCCTTCAGTGGCCGACGGTGGTGCAGGGCGGACAGCCCGACCGTGCTGTTGACCACCACCACGCCACGCGCATGGTCGAGCAAGGTCGGCAGATGGCCGGCATCGATGAACTCAAGACGGTCTGCCATGCCCAGCGTCTTTGCCGCCTTCTTTGCGTACTGGCGATACTCGATCAGCCCGGTGTCAAGCGGATGATTCTTGATGACCAGCAGCGCACCAGTGGGCGCATGCGCCGCGAACGAGGCGAGCACATGGTCAATCGCCTGCCGGATGCCATCGAACGGTGAATGGACCTGGATCTGGGAGTCCGAATTCAGCTGCAGCGGAAACAGGTAGTAGGGCAGCTTCTTTGCCAGCAGGCGCTCAGTGACTCGTTCCGCTTCGGTCCGGTACTGGCGCTCCAGGAGCAGGCGCCGGGCCAGCCCTGCGTATTCGCGGTAGCCGTTGTTGGGGCGATGGCTCTCATAGTGCGGGAAGCGGCTGGCGTACAGGGCATTTGCCATGCGGTAGCGGATGTCGTGGTAAGCGCGTTCGTAGAGGTTGTAGCCGGTGGTTTGGCCGGGAGGGTGGGGCGGCGTCTCGGCGCGGTGCGCGCGATACCACGCGGGGTCGCGCGGCAGCCGCGAGCGGCCATTTACGCCGTGCACTTCCATCGTAAACCAGTGCGGCCGGACATAACCCTCTTCAAACACATTCACACGAACATTATTTTGTTGGGCGTTCGGATATATCGGCTCGTGAATCTTTCTGCAATCCCCAAAGAGTAGGGTGTCAGTGAAATTACCTGATTTAAGTGTGTCGGAATACCAGCCAGATAGGGCCTGCAGTTCGTCCGCGTAATTGCACCCAGCCTCGGGGCCCGCGTACGCGAGATCGCCTCCGCAGAAGTTCACCCGTTGCACATGGTGTCCGCGCGCGCTCAGGGCGGATAACAGCTGGCGGAAGAAAGGGGAGGCCGTGCCTTGCAGGGCGAGAAACGATCGGCGCATCAGTTGGGGCGGGCGGCAGGCTGAGTATTAGAGAAAAAGGCGGAGCAGTCAGATCCGCACGGCATGGCAAGGCCTGCGACGGTGACCCTTCGGGCAGGGTGGGAGGATACCGTAGGCGGCGATGCCTCGTAAGGGGAAGGCCCAGAGCCGTTGTTAAACCGATGCGTTTGGCGGCGGCGCGCAATAGCGGTGCCATGAAGCGCTGGCTATAATCGGTGCCCCCATTCGCTGGTTTGCGGCTGCCGACATGCGGTCGCGTCATGCGGTCGTCATATTGGGGTGGTATGGCGCAGGTGAATCTGCGTTCCTTGATCGATCGCCCGGCGTTGAGCGCTTGCCCAGGAGCTGGGCACCAGTCCCCTGCGCGGCACCGGGCCGCACTGCTTTGGAAAATACGTTGGATACGGTACTGAGGGAAGACACGGCCGCCGAGGCGACCAGAAGCAGGAATGGGCTTTGGCAGCGTTTGAAGCGCGTCAACCGGCTCTTTCTTGGCGCCGTCGTGGTGCCAACTGTCCTCGCGACGCTCTATTTTGGCGTTGTTGCTTCGGACGTCTATGTCTCCGAAGCGCGCTTTGTGGTGCGCAGCCCCGATCGGCAATCGGCTTCAGCATTTGGATTGTTCCTCAAAGGGGCCGGCTTCTCGCGCTCTCAAGACGACGCCTATACGGTGCAGGATTTCATGCGCTCCCGAGATGCGCTGCGGGAACTAGACAAGAAAATGAGCATCGGCAAGGCTTTTGCAAGCGACAAGGTTGATCGCTTCAGCCGTTTCGCTGGTATGGACTGGGATGATAGTTTTGAAGCCCTACACCGCTATTACCAGAAGATGGTTGGAATCCAATTGGATTCGTCTTCGTCTATTGCCGTGCTCACCACGCGAGCGTTTACCGCAGAAGATGCTTTTCGTGCCAATCAGTACTTGCTTGAAATGGGGGAGGCCCTTGTTAACCGACTCAATGAGCGGGGGCGCCAGGATCTAATTAACTTTGCGGCAAGCGAAGTTTCCAAGGCCGAAACGAAGGCGAAGGCCGCGGCGCTTGCGCTATCATCCTACCGCAATCAGAAGGGCGTTATCGATCCGGAGCGGCAATCAACCATTCAACTCCAGCAAATTGCCAAGCTCCAAGATGAATTGATAGCTACCAAGACGCAGTTGGTGCAACTGAAAGGTTTCACGAAAGATAATCCGCAGATTCCGGCGCTGGAGAAGCACAGGGATGCTCTTCAAGCGGAAATTGATGCAGAGAGCAGTAAGGTAGCGGGTAGCCCCCTCTCGCTGGCGAACAAGGCCGCAGAGTATCAACGTCTGCAGTTGGAGCGCGAATTTGCGGACAAGCAGCTTGCCACTGCGCTTGCTTCGCTGGAGCAGGCAAGGAACGATGCACTTCGCAAGCAGCTTTACCTAGAGCGTATCGCCCAACCCAGCAAGCCAGATATAGCGATGGAGCCGCGGCGTGTGCGCGGAATCATTGCGACATTCATCTTGAGCCTAATCGTCTACGGCGTTCTAACCATCCTTATCGCTGGGATTCGTGAGCATAAGGATTAGGCGATGAAATTCGATGGTGCAACGTCCTTTCGGGGCTCTTTGCGCATACAGCAGCGCGTAATTTGGGCGCTACTGATGCGTGAGATCATCACGCGCTACGGCCGGCACAACATCGGCTTTATGTGGATGTTCGTCGAGCCAATGCTTTTTACGCTCGGCATCGCGGCATTGTGGTCGTTCTCTGGTTTGCATGGTGATGCGCAAATGCCAATTGTTGCCTTTGCCGTGACAGGTTATTCATCGGTTCTTCTTTGGAGAAACATGCCTGGTCGCTGTGCGAAGGCGGTGGAGCCGAACTTGGCTCTCATGTATCACCGTAACGTGAGGGTTATCGATATCTTTGTTTCGCGCATCATTCTCGAGGCAGCCGGCGCCACCATTTCATTTGTAATTCTTAGTACTGTTTTCGTCGCGGTAGGCTGGATGTCGGTTCCAGAGGACATTCTGAAGGTCTTGACCGGGTGGTTCATGCTGGCCTGGTTCGGGGCGGCCTTGGCGATGACGGTCGGTGCGATGAGTGAAATTTCGGAGGTGGTAGAGAAGGTTTGGCATCCTGTTACCTATCTGACATTTCCATTGTCCGGCGCTATGTTTATGGTTGGCTGGCTCCCTGAGGAGGCTAGGCGTCTTGTTCTTTATCTACCCATGGTTCATGGGGTTGAAATTTTGCGCGAAGGATACTTCGGTTCATCGGTGCAGGCGCATTACGACATTCCCTACATGGCCATGATCTGTCTGTTTCTCACGTTGTTGGGCCTGTCCTTGTCCAGAGAGGTCGGCCGAAGGGTAACACCAGAGTGATTATTCTAGAGGACGTAACCAAGCGTTACAGCACGCGGCGCGGTTCAAGGGTGGTATTGAATAAGCTGAATTTCACCATTAACCCTGGTGAAAAGATAGGTATTCTGGGCCGGAATGGTGCCGGGAAATCGACGCTAATTCGTCTAATCAGCGGCGCCGAACTACCTTCGTCCGGTCGTATCAGCCGGAGAATGAGTATTTCATGGCCGCTGGCTTTTGCTGGGGGTTTTCAAGGTTCATTGACGGGCCTCGATAACATTCGGTTCATCTGCCGAATTTACGGCGTGGATGCTGCTCCAGTGATTCCTCAAGTGGAAGATTTTTCCGAACTGGGCGTATATTTGGGTGAGCCTGTAAAGAAATATTCGTCAGGAATGCGGGCACGCCTTGCATTTGCACTCTCTCTGGCAATCGATTTCGATTGTTTTTTGATTGATGAGGTCGTGGCGGTTGGTGATAGCAGATTTCACGCTAAATGCAATACCGAGCTGTTCGAGAAGCGCAAAGATCGCGCCATGATTATTGTGTCCCATCAGCATGAGCAAATTGTAGCTCATTGCGATAAAGCGGCGGTTCTCCATAAAGGAGAGTTGGCTTGTTTTGATAATGTTGCTGACGCATACGAGTATTATCAGGCCGCCGCATGAAAGCGACCGTGAGCAGCCCGGATGGGGAAGAAATCAAGTCGCGGCTTTTGCCGCTTTCAGCATTCGAGAATCTTCTGGAGAGATTCGTCGAGCTTCTTCCTCGATGGAACACCCGCACTGCGATTGCACCTGCAAAAGACGTAGTGGTCTTGTCTCAAGAAAAGGGCGAGTACCGGGCAGCAAGCAATGCGCCCAGGTTCACCATGACGATGCCCTCGGTACCGGCATCTGGCTGGTACTATCTCGAAGCAGCGTTAACGCGCAATACTGGCAGCCGGGACGCCTACATTGAGTTTGTGGCTTCCGGAGCAAGCTACAAGATACCCATCCCAACCAACCTGCGCGGAAGCGCTCGGGAAGTCTTCTTCTTGCCCGAGGGTGTGACTCACCTATCTTGGACTCCCACAGCTGCGCCGGGCTTCTTTTCGCAGAGCCCTCTGCATATCCACAAGATAAGCGGGACCGAAAGCTTTCTCCGCCGTGCGCATCGGGTGATCTTTGATCTATGGCGTTTCAGGCATCGGGCACCTGCAGCCCGGGCTGGTTTAACTTGGGCAAGCGCCGTCCGCGATCTGAGCGACGCCTATGAGCGCACGGTGAAGCTGCGCGCGCAGCGCCTTGCCGGTAACGACTATCCGACGTTCATCGAGGTTCACGACACGCTTCGGAAGTCGGACCTTAGAGCGTTGCGGCAACAGCTATCCCAATTGCCGTCGCGACCGGTTTTCTCTTTGGTGATGCCTTTGTACGCAGCAGACCCGAACCTGCTGTGCGCCTCGCTGCAGGCTCTGAGAGATCAAATCTACGCTGATTGGGAACTCCTGGTGGTGAGTGCACGGCCAGCGTCCGGCACCAAGCTGGAGCCGGTACGAGCACTGGCTCTCAAAGACCAGCGCATCAAGATTATCGAAACGGAGCTTGCTAACGGTTCCGATGTCGATATTGCACGTCTGCTGAATGCTGGATTGTCCGCCGCGAGTGGTCAGTTTGTTGGGCGGCTCAATCCGTATGATCGTCTCTCATTGCATGCTTTATATCATTGCGCCAAGGAGGTTTGCGATCGTCCGAACGTGGAGTTCATTTATTCGGATGATGATGAAATAGATTCGGAGGATCGGAGGTTGAACCCTCGCTTCAAGCCGGACTGGAATCCAGATCTACTTACGTCGCACAACTATATCGGAAATCTAGGTATCTTTCGGCGTGATCGGATGGAACGAATTGGGGGATACAGAGAAGGCTTCGAGGGTGCCGAGGATTACGATTTGTTGTTGCGATACCTAAAGAATATATCGTCAAAAAGTATTATTCATATTCCAAAGGTTCTTTATCATCGACACGCCGATGGCTCAAATGAGCGGGACGGTGTTAAGCGCGGGGGTATGCGGGCGTTGCAAAACTATTTCCACGCATCCGGTGTGGTTGTTGAGGAGGGGTGCGAGGTATGCCTGTATAGAGTCAAGTATCCCGTTCCGGCGGAACCCCCGCTGGTAAGTGTAATTATACCCACGCGCGATAAAATTGAATTGCTTCGGCCGTGTGTCGAAAGCATTGTTGGGAAGACAACTTATAAGAATTGGGAGTTGTTGGTTGTTGATAATGGCTCAACGGATCAAGAGGCGCTTGAATATCTGTCGCTCATACAGCAAGACAGTCGTATTAAAGTAATTTGCTACGCGAAGCCCTTCAATTATTCGGCCATCAATAACTTTGCTGTGAGGGCTTCGAAGGGGGAGATTCTTGCACTTGTTAACAATGATGTTGAAGTGATTGCTCCTGATTGGCTGGATGAGATGGTTGGTCACGTGCTGCGCACGGAGGTTGGGGCAGTTGGTGCAAAGTTGCTATATTCGAACGGCACTGTACAGCATGCGGGTGTGATTGTCGGCCTCGGAGGTGTGGCTGGGCACGGCCATCGATTCATCGGAGACGATGATGCGGGCTATTGCTATCGCGCGGTTCTCACGCAGAACGTAACAGCAGTCACGGGCGCATGTCTCGTCGTAAAACGCGACGACTACCTGGGCGTCGGCGGGTTGGATGAAGAGAATCTAGCGGTTGCATTCAATGACGTCGACTTTTGCTTGGAGCTGGTCCGAAAGGGCAGGAGGAACGTCTACACGCCCTATGCAAAACTATTCCATCATGAGTCGGTCAGTCGTGGACGTGACGATACCCCAGCCAAGCAAGAGGTGTTCGCGCGGGAATTCGAATACATGAAGCAGAAGTGGGGTGATCGCTTGAAGAGTGACGAAGCATACAACGCAAATCTGTCGTACGAGAATGAGGGGTTCCATCTCATCTGATTCGGGTGGCAACTAACTCGATGTTGTGCCGAGGATAGTGTGGTAGAGCCAGGCTGCAATTACAGCTATTCGCTGCGATTTTAATAAAGCGGAATGTAAATATGGGTGAATTGATTGGTGGGTCCGGGGAACAGATGACGGCTGAGGCTGAACGCTTCTTGCCGGGCGAGATGGAAGGCGTTATCGAGTTGGAGCACTACCATAGATATATCTTTGCTGGTCAGCTCGCCTCAAAGAAGACCGTGCTGGATATAGCCAGTGGGGAAGGGTATGGCAGTGCCTACTTGGCGGGAATCGCTGCTAAGGTCATTGGCGTGGATATTTCTCAAGCGGCCGTCCGGCACGCCAGCATGAAATATCCACGAGAGAATCTAGAGTACCGCTTGGGTTCGTGCGCCAATATGCCGGTTGACGACGGGTCTGTCGATCTCGTTGTGAGCTTTGAGACGATCGAACATCATGACGAGCATGAAGCCATGATGTCGGAGATCAGACGAGTGCTTCGGCCAGGTGGGGTTCTGGTTATCTCAAGCCCGGATAAGTTTGAGTATTCTGAGAAACCTGGGTATGCTAATCCGTTCCATGTGAAGGAACTATATCGGGAAGAGTTTCAGGAGTTGTTGGTTTCAAATTTTGCGAACGTCAGGTTATACGGACAGAGAGTGCTTCTCGGCTCCGCACTTTTTGCTCAGGATAGTGCGGAAGCTCTTGCGTTTCAAGAAATGGGAGATGACACCAAAAGTTCCGATAATCTGCCTTCAGCGCTGTACTGGGTCGCGGTTGCCTCCAATGCGGATCTGCCGAGTACGCGAGGTGGCATATTTGAGCAGCCTATGTCAGATATTTGGCGAGATATCGATGCTCAGAGAAATCCATTGATTTCAACGATTGTTAATATCGTCGCCAAGCCCGATTCAAGGGTGCTTGAAGATAAGGTTAGAGGTAAGTGGTATTTTGAAAACAATCAAGATTTAATTGGCGCAGGGGTAGATCCGCTCATTCACTGGAAGACTTGCGGAGTGGATGAGGGGCGTCTGCCAGCTTCAGACTTGACGGCGTTGATAAGCGAGTTGCTAGCGGAGCGCGAAGCTTCGCTCCACTTGAGTCTAGAGTTCATGGACGCCCAGTTAAGTCGAGAGAGAGAGGATGGCCGAGTGCGTCAAGGCGCGTTTGAGGCAGAAGTCTCCGAATTGCGGTTGAATGTTCGAGATGCAGTGGAGAAGGGGTTGCACGCTCTTGCAGAAAGGGAGCGTGATTTTTCGAAGCAGCTCGCTGCATTGCACGAAAACCTCGACGGCGAGCGAGTGAATCGATTTGAAGTGCTCAGGCAGCACAAGCAGCGCGAAGAGGAGTTGCTCGCCGAGATTAAGGCAGTTCAGGCCGAATTCCGCCAAGCTGAGCGTCAATTTCACGACAGCCGTTCGAAAGTGGAAGCCGAGCTGGAGCGCGTAAACCTGCAGGCGCAACGGGATGTTCAGGAGCATCTCCGGGTACTGGCAGATAGGGAGCGCTCAATTGGCGAGCAGTTGGTTCAACGGCAGAAAGAGTTCGGACAATTGTTGGAGAAGCAGATCGAATCCGCTCGCTGTCAGTTGGACGCCCTTGGCGCACAGCACTCTGGTCGCGAGGATTCGTTGCGGCAGGAGATTGGTGCTGCGCAAGTCAGGCTGCTTCAGGCCGAGCAAGCATTCGAGAAGCATCGGGAAATTCTTGAGGCAGAAGTTGCACGGGTCAAGCTTCAAACGCGTGGCGAAATGGAAGCAATGGCGCGGCTTCATGAAGAGAATCTAAAAAATCTCGATACGCAGCGAGAAGCGGAGGCCCAGATGATTTTGACACTGGAAAGCGAATTGAATAGAGTGCAGCGTGACTGGACTTGGCGTCTGACTGCGCCATTACGTACATGCGCGAAGTTCTTTCGTTCTCGATGAAATGGGGCCGACACGATCCTTGGGTTTGTGTCGTGAGGTCCAAAATTATAAGATTGTGATGGGGTCTAGATAAATGAATTTCTCCAATAGTATCGCCAAGGCTAGCTCATTCCGTGTAATCAATTCGGTTGAGGAGTTGCTGGATTTGCATGATGAGGAATTCATTCATGCGGCATTTCTTTGTGTTTTGGGGAGAAATCCGGATCCCGAAGGTCTTACATACTATTTGAAGCGTATAAGAAGTGGCGTTGGTAAGCAAGAGATTCTGGGGCAGATTGCACTGTCGAGTGAGGGTCTGCAAAATCGACCCACTCTGCCCGGCTTGCCGAAGGTGATGCGTACGGAACGATGGAAGAAATTTCCCTTTGTTGGGCGTTTTTTTCACCAGCGCGGGGCCGCTGACATGTCCTTGCGATCGATTGAGAATCGAATTTGTGTTGAAGGCGAAAAGCATTCTCGTCGATTGCTGCAATTGGAGAACGCTGTCACGGGTCTCCGGGAGCTGATGATTGAGTGCGCTAATCAAGCGTCAATCGTAGATGATGGTGCGGGGAAGATATCCATTGAACCGCAGGTTGACTTGCAGAATGGCATCTTCTCAAGGGGGCATTTTGACGGGAAGTGGTATCTCGAGCGGAATCCCGACGTGCTGCAGGGGAACGTAGATCCGTTTGCGCATTATGTGACGTATGGAAAGCACGAAGGGCGCGCGGCTAGGTATTTCAATGCGCGCTGGTACACCGAGAACAATCCCGATGTTGAAGGCAGCAAGATCGATGGCTATGTGCACTATCTGAAGCACGGGCAATCCGAGGGGCGTTCAGCTAGGGATGGTGTTCAGAACTCATTCCGCAGCACCGAGACATCGACGCAGCGTCAATGCGAAGCAGACGATGCGAAGTCTGGCGCGATTGCAGCGGCGTGTGCGGCATGAAGAGGAGCGCTTG
>Ga0114930_10000882_pt1 | contig 30484 bp, 20 predicted proteins | sample AnhtaG_FD_87300 | JGI IMG/M metagenome (GOLD analysis project Ga0114930, IMG submission 87300) | Deep subsurface microbial communities from Anholt, Denmark to uncover new lineages of life (NeLLi) - Anholt_01485 metaG | ecosystem: Environmental > Aquatic > Marine > Oceanic > Sediment | place... | reverse complement strand
TTCAAGAATTTCTAATTGTTTATATCCCAAATCCAATTTCTCTCCTATTTCCCTTGCTAACATACTGCTTTCCCTATAGTGTTGTCGAGAATATCTATCTCTTGATGCTAAAGAATCAATCAAGCGAGCGATAGTATCAAAGGTATAACCAGATACATTTACAAACCTAATCAAAAACGTCAAAGATGCCAAAAATAATCCAACTATCAAAAAAACCACCCTGTAATTAAGAGAATCGATAAGAAATCCACCTAAAGGGGGTGCTATGAACCAAGCAATATTAGTAAAGATATTCTTTAATCCCCAAAATTCCCCTTTTTGAGAAGACGGTATAATATTTGAAAATACAGTCTCTACTAAAACACTACTCCCACTGAATAGAGCAGCAAAAATCATAAGAGCGATTGCTTGAGTAGCATTTTTAACAAAGGCGAAACCTGATATGATAATAATCTGGAAAATCATACTAATATAAAGGATTTTCTTGGCATCAAATTTATCGACTAAATGTCCGTATACGATTGTTGCTGGCAAGCCGAACAAAATAGGTATAGCTAACAACAACGGAATCTTAGACTCTGGAACGTTCAAAACATCTTTAAAAAAAAGGGGTATAAAGGGTAAAATTAAACCAAACGCAATCATAAATAAGAACATCAAAGCTATAAATTTTATTGGTTCTTTTTCCACAAGCAATTCTGCGAGATGGGTGCGTAATTTCATCTTAAATCTAATTTTTTCTATGCGTTTAGCTTTAACTTTCTCTTTAAAATCTACACTCCAAGAGGGTTCTTTTATATTCAAGATAACAATACCTGTAAGCAATAAAAGCAGAGCAGCAAAATAGAATACAAACGATTTATTTACACCATACAATATCCCGCCCACTGAGTTTATTAATAAAGCACCGATAATCCAGAAAAATGCTGAAAAAGCGAACGCTTTCCCTCTCTGGTCAACTCCTACAATATCGGATACGAGAGGGAGCATCGGGCCTACAATTAGATTCATCCCAATCCAAATCCCTACTAAATAAAATATAATTGAGCTTAATTTAGTGGACTGACCACCTAATAGAAGGGAAAAGATAGTAATAATAATCCCTGTTAGTATGAACGGTGTCCTTTTCCCTAATGATGTTGAAACCTTATCACTATAAGAAGCCACTAACGGGCATACCACTATCCCCGCTAAAGGACCCAAAGCCATTATCATACCGATGGTGGTCTTGCTTTCAGTGAATAATGAAAGAAATAAGGGAATTATAACTGCAATAAAAGTAAAAGTTGCACTAATCCCTATACTTGATGAGCCTATGAGGATTAATCTACCATTGGATAATTTTCTCATTTTCTATTTCTCAATAAAAAGTCTCTTATCTTTATCAACTGAATATTCAAGAGATTTTAAAATGCCAATGAATGTCCATAGTAATAACTTATAAATACCAAATATACAAAATAAACATTTATCCAATTTGCTTTTCAAAAAACTCAAGAGCGATTTAGATTTAGATACAAATTTGGCTGACCAAACTAATTCATAAAATTTCATCCAAGTCGTGCCTATTAACACTAACAGGGCAATAAAATCACCACATCTTAAATTTTTCACAAAAAAGGCTGTTGTAGAAATTTGATATCTTTTCCATAATCCTTCAGCTTCTTTAAAATTCCTTAAACCATTATGTTGCACCTTCACTAAATTTGTATCATATATTGAATAGCCATTAGCTAATGTTCTATATGCAAAATCCCAATCATCAGAAGGTCCTAACCGAGTACCCGGACCCATACTCTCATCAAAATATCCAACTTTCTCAAAAACCCACCTTTTAACAGATATATTAGCACCCATCCCTATTCCTTTTTTCATCGCTAGAGCACCCAAATATTTTCTGTTTCTTGAGCGACACCCAGGTATAAGTTCCTTCGATGGGTCGTGTTCTCCTGGAATAACATCACCCAATACTATAGCAGCATCGGGATGCAATTCAAAAACTGATACAATCTTTTCAATCCAATCTGACGCCACTACACAATCATCATCTGTAATGGCAATAATTTCTCCCATAGTTTGTCTTATCGCAAAATTTAAAGCTTTGCATTTGCCTTTTTTTGAATAAAGATATTTTATTCTATTATCGTAGCCTGCATATTTATTTACTAAATTTTTCGTCTCATAATTTTCACTTTGATCAGCAATTGTCAAATCGAAATTAGGATAAGTATTGGATAAGACACTCCCTATTGCAGATTTCAATGATCCGGAGTGATTGTATGTGGCTATGATTACAGATACCTTCATCTTTTAAAACATCCTTGTTAGCGCCAAATTATGCTTATACTACTTTTTACATAATAAACTTTTATAAATCTCTACCAATCTTGTATTTAATTTCTTTATATCAAAATTTTCTTCGACAAATTTTCTTCCCAACCTCCCCATTTCCGGCCATATCTCTGGATGTTCAATAAGATATAATATCTTCTTTACCAAAGCATCTATATTTTTTTCAGGAACAAGAAAACCGGATTTCCCATTAACAACCAACTCAGATATTCCACCGTGATGTGTAGAAATAGCTGGCAAGCCTACTGCCAGGGCCTCCGTTAAAACAACAGGAGTTGCTTCTGTATCACCATCAGATGCTGTAACGCTGGGTAAAATAAAGATATGCGCTTGTTGATAAAGTTTTACAGCCTTATCCTGATTAACTGCACCTAAAAACTTTACGCAATTACTAATTCCTAATTGTAAAACCAATTTTTCTAACTCTTCTCTTAATAGACCTTCGCCAGCAATTATATATTCAATATCCTTATATCTTTTCGCTACTTCCGCCATCGCTTTGATTGCATATTTGTGTCCCTTTACCTCAGCTAATCTTCCTATTGTTAATATTCTTATAGGTCGTCCCGCTTGGATTTTTCTTTCAGAATACATAAATTTCTCTAAATTAATACCCGCGTGATGAACTACTATCTTGTTCTCATCACAATTTAACTTAACTAATTTTCTTTTAATGTGGTCACAAGCTGGTAAAAACAAATCGCCGTTTAGAAATAAATCTTTGTATACATCATTTCCATTAGCCAAAATAAATGATGAGATGTCAAATCCATGAAAACTGGTTACATATTTCCCAGGAACTCCAATTTTTTTTAGGCATACCCCAATAATTCCATTTTGACCAAAGCTACAATGGATAATATCAAATTTTTTATTTAGTAATAATATTCTCAAGGATAATAATTTTAGTAAAGGTGGTGCAGTTCTACTGTCCTTTAGTTTATTGAGTGATTTTAATAATCTGATTGGAATTTTAGGAAAAGATATAATTATTACCCATATCCCTTTTAATATATACTGAATAAATTGGGTTATATTTTGAGGTAGACAATAATGAACCCGTTCCATCAAGTTATATCTTTCTACATCTGAATGTACCGCCCCCCTTTTAGGATCACATTCAGCAAATATCTCTACATCATGTCCCATCTCTAAAAGTCCAGTGATGCGGTTTAGAATAAAAGTTTCTGATAATTCTGGAAATGAGTTAACAATATATGCTATTTTCATTGTTTACTACCCTAATCTCTAATTTCAAAACTAATTATTTTTAGAAACAAAGAGACATCTCTTTTTGTCTACTTTATATCTCATTGCTTCATAAATACCCAGGAGATACTGAAGATATTGTCCGTAGATGACATAAAAGCAGATGATTTTAAAAACGAATATTATTCTGGGTGTTTCGGACAATTTTAGACACAAAGCAAATTTTACCCGCCTAAAAGTCTTTAGAATAGCAATGCTTAGTCCTACCCAAGCAGCGGCAACATCTCCACAACGAAAATTTTTGCAGAAAAAGGCTGCGGTGGTCAATTCGTAACCTTTAAGGAGTTTGATTGATTCTTTAGAACTGCGAAACCCGTAATGCACTACACCAAAAGAAGGAGAATCAAATATCTTTAACCCATTCCTCAAAGCCCTATAAGCAAAATCCCAATCCTCGGAAGCTGGAAGAGCGGTCCCTGGCCCAAGGTACTCATCAAACCCCCAAATCTTCCCAAATGCCTCTCTCCTAAATGCCATATTGGCGCCAATTCCCAAAAGCCGCCTTCCCATTGACCACTGGCCGATAAACCACGAATTTTTTGCATAGTGATAAGGAGTAATTCCCTTTAAGGAATTAGCTCCATCTGGTACTAGAACATTGCCAAAAATGATGTCAGCATTCCTATATTTTTCAAATAATGATACAATATTTTCAATCCAATTTGGGAAAACTCTACAGTCATCATCGGTTATAACAATAAACTCTCCATCGGAATTTCTTATCCCTTTATTTGCTGCCCTTGCTTTCCCTCTTTCTGAACGAAGATATTTTATTTTATTATCATGTCTTGCATATTCATTTACTAAATTTTTAGTCTCATCATTTTCGCTCTGATCAACAATTACCAAATCAAAATCAGTATAGGTGTTGGATAAAACGCTATCTATCGTAGATTTCAGAGATATTGGACGTTCATATGTCGGTATAATTACAGATACTTTCATTTTTGTTGATGGTTCTATTTTATTACTTCCACATAAAGACTTTCAAGAGCTCTTTGTGAGGTTAATTGCTATTTCGCACTTGAAGTGTCCTATTATAAAATATAATCTTCTGGCCTTTTTATGAATTTGCAAAGCTTGCTGGCTAATCTCAAGTCACCTTACTATTAGTCATTTTCTAATAAAGAGGTTCTCTTCAGGTTAATACTGCGAACTTCTCCTCTCTTTTATTACCGAGAGAGGCATTTTGTGTTAATTTACTAAAAAAACAGTTGCTTCACGAAACCGTTACCAGAGGACAGTTTTTAAAATACTTTCCCAAGAAACTTTGCAATTCTGCATCGGTGACAGAAAACGATTTCATATTTTTCGGATCACTATATTTACTCACGGCGTAACCATATAACATCAGTAAACCCGGAATGAGAAAATATTTGAATGGAATGTTGCTTACCCTCTCAAAATATTCTTTCGTAAATCCACCGGCGTAAAAAATATCGAAAGCGTACAGATCTCCAAAATTACCCTCCACGTCCTTATCTTCGCCAACTAGAAATGTATTCTTTAGAGCTCGGTCAGCAATTAACTGTTCATAGGCATACTCTTTTAAGCCAATCATCTTTTTCTTTAGAGATTGTATACTTTTCGGCTGAAAATAGAATTTTGGCTGCTTACGCAAAGACGAATGATTTAGCCATTTTCTCATACTCATTTCTCTAAATTTTAATTTCTGACCCATTTATTTATTCAATTGCCCTGCAGCAAACTGTTCGTTTTCCTTCATTACTCTAATAATATTCTCCCCTAAAATCTTGATTACGTTTTCTTCCGAATAACCTCTTTCTAAAAGCAAATAAGTAATTATCGGTAGCTTGCTTACATCTTCAATACCCTTGGGCAACCAAACTGTCCCGTCAAAATCGCTTCCCAAACCTACATGATTTACTCCCACTAGCTTTATAATATGTTCTATATGGTCCACAATAATAGAGGCCCCTGGGAGATGAAAACCTTGGTTCACCACCAACCGAGTGAGCGCATCCACGTAAGCACCTTCATCATTACTGTATTTCTCCCGCAACACCCTTATTTGAGACAGTAAATTCGACATCGACATACTCTCCAGACACTCATCCCGAAGGGCTTGATCTAAATAATGAGGACAAAAAGTAACATGAATAACCCCTCCATTTTTTGCTATAGCATGAATAAATTCATCAGACAAGTTCCTGGTAATTGTTTTACAGAGAACGTTACAAGCTGTATGCGAAACAATCACTGGAGTACGAGAAACTTCCAATACCTCCCATCTGGCGGGCTCAGAAAGATGGGATAAATCAATTACCATACCAAGTGCATTCATTTCATATATTGCTTCCTTGCCGAATGTACTCAGTCCTTTTCGTGCCCATTCCTTATAGGAACTAAGATCCTCAGCGGCATAATCAGTAGCAACATTACCAGGGACAAGATATCGTACTCCTAATCGATAGAAATTTCGCAATAAAGCCATATTAACTCCGATAGGATTGCTATTTTCCATTCCCATTAGTATGGCTAGTTTACCTTCCTGAGATAGACGCACAATATCCTGGGAGGTTAAGGCTAAGAAAGCACAATCGGCGTTGCTTTCTACAGCTCGATAAATAGCATCTATCTGCTCCAAAGCAGATCTGCGGGCTTCCAGGGTATTTTTATAATCGGGAACAAAGATAGAAAAAAACACAGCATTTAATCCTCCTTCGAAAGCGCGAGGCAAATCAAAATGGCCTGTCTCATGCCGCATGCCTATGTCGAAGTTATTATTCACAAGCTTCAATGTCACATCGCAATGCGCATCAATCACGATGGCCTTTTTATGAATTTGTAAAGCTTGCGGGCTAATCTGAGTTACCTTACTATCAATCATTTTCCAATAAAGCGATTCTCATCAGATTAATACTGGGAATTTCTCCTCTCTTTTATTATCGAGAGAGACATTTTGTGTTAATTTACTTAAAAAACATTACTTCACGAAACCGTTACCAGAGGGCAGTCTTTAAAATACTTTTCCAAGAAACTTTGCAACTCTGCATCGGTGACAGAAAACGATCTTATATTTTTCAGATCACTATATTTACTCACGGCGTAACCATATAACATCAGTAAACCCGGAATGAGAAAATATTTGAATGGAATGGTGCTTACCTTCTCAAAATATTGTTTCGTAAATCCACCGGCATAAAAAATATCGAAAGCGTGCAGGTCTCCAAAGTTACCCTCCTCATTCTTACCTTTACATATTGATACGAAGACCATACCATCCAACAGTAGCTCTGCAGCTAGTTCAGCATCATGTGGAAAATCGTCCTGTAAAATGTTAATGATTCGTTTCCTCATCGTGGTCAGATATTCGAACGAAGCCTGTCCGGTAAATGGTTTCATGCCCATATAAAAAAGAGTAAGAGCAAATTTCAGAAACATCCCGGGCAACAATTTCTTCGATCGGAGCGCAGAAACAAGAGCGTCTTCAGTAAAAGGTATTCGGCAGTCATTGTTTTTTGCAATAAGACAACCTTTTCTCAGTCGAAGATGTATCCTTTCATTATTCTCATCTAAGGCCCAGAAAAAATGCGTACCAACATCTTTTTTTTCGTCCCATGCCCCAACCACTCCTTCAAACTCATCCAGGACTTTTCTACGGAACACATCATCAAACAACATTTGATAAATGAAACTTTCCTTTTCGTTCTCCAAAACATAGATGAGATAGTCAATGACTATACCATCATATTCAACTGATATAAGATTAGGAACATCTTTTCTAATTTTTTCTTCAAAAAGCAAAGGCCACAAATAAAAATTTATCTTTGTAAGTTGGTCACCAAGATACTCACACGTTGAGAAGTCTATCTGTTGAATTATATGAGTTATCTCTTCAAGGAACTTTTGTTCCTCTGGTGTGTATGTATGCCACTGATGGTTTCTTTTCAATATCTTAACAATATCAAAATCGTATGTGGGCAACCCATAAATAACCTTATTCTTATCGGCTTTTGGATAGAGATTTATCTTTCTCCCATGAAATAATATACCTCTTCTTCTAAAGTATTCATTAAGGGACACATTCCCGCTCGCGAAAGATACAATATCATTTTTTTCTTTCTCGGCAAAAAGCTTATAGAAATTAGCCACCAAAGGTACGGATAGAAACCCCGGTGGATCCAATATTCCATGGTGTTCAATAATGCCACCAGCTACCCCCTGATCTTCTGCGATTTGAATTTTGATATTTTTACGCTCCGCTTCAGTGAAGAGAGAATGAATCTTTTCAACCAGTTTTCTCTTAAAGAAACTCTGCCGTCTTAAATAAATCGGATTTGGCTGGTAAATGTTTATTCTCCTTGAATAGTCAGGAAGAGTTTCAGTATTTGCAAAAAAAGGGGCAAGTGAGGGCATCAATGTAACAATCTCATTGGCGATTTCATTGATTTCTTTTTCCGGATAAAAATTTTTCATAATTATAGATCCTTTATTTTCCTTGATTATGAAATTCCCTTAAGATACCACCTATGCCTTCAGGCACACCCCCTGTGTGCCAAAAAACTATTGGCCTTCTAAATTCATTTTTATGCTTGCGAACCAATGTTAAAAGCCCACCAAAACATTTACCCGTATAGGTGTGATCCAAAAGCAAACCTTCGATTCTAAATGCTACATCAATTGCTTCTTTCGACACTTCTGTGGGTTGTCCATACCCCTCCCCAACAAAATCATCAACTATGTTAAGTTGTTGCAAGTCCGGCAATGAAAGCCCTATATCATTACAAAGCTCTGTAGTAGCGTTAACAACCATCTCTCGACAAACAGGATTGTGAGCTGCACAGCTAATCCCATAGATGTGGACGTCGCACTGTCTTTTGTGTACACCGGCCAAAAGCCCTGCGAATGTGGCACCCGTCCCAACTGGGATGAAAATGTCATATGAATCAACTCCTTTAGATATCATCTGAGCGTGCAATTCATCAAAGGCTTCTATCATGGCGTAACAACCTGTAGGACAACAACTACCAAATGGTATATAAAACGGACGATGTCCCTTTTCTTGGAGTTGAGTCCATAGAATCCCCATTCGTTCACGCACCTGTTTTTCGGTAGCCTCATTTACAAGCCCTGTATTCCCGTGCATCTGGTTTTCGGTATCATCAGGAATTTCTTCCACAAAATGTAACTCAGCTCCTAGCTTCTTTGTCATAATGTCATTTAGAGCAACCTCTCTATGATTCTGGTGTGGCCGTTTTCTATGTTTTGATACCAAAAAAATAATTGCCCGCAGGCCAAACATCTTAGCAAAGAAAGCTGTGAAACAGGCATGATTCGAATCAACCGCTCCCACAGTAACCAGGATATCTGCATTATCTGACAGCGCAGCTGAGATAATATATTCAAGTTTACGAAGTTTATGCCCTCCTAATATGCGTCCCAGCAAATCATCACGCTTAACAAATAACGGTGGGCCTTGCACAAACTTCTCCATCTGAGACATCCGATGAAGTGGAGTTGGTTTAAGAGTAATGGATACCTTGTTATATGCTTTCATATCACCTCACCTTTGCAAAGTTTTAAAAAAGTTAGCGTAATAAAAGGATGCATCGCGCTACCAGTAAGAAGTCTTTTGATAGACTGCCATCCTCTGTTTTAAACCTTTATACAAAAACACTAACTTCTAACGTATCTTATACAACCATTGCCCTTCAAAGTGACTATGGCATACACCATCCCAACTGTTATCTATAATACCTTTATTGAGAGGAGTTATCTCGCAGAAACTCTAAAGAGAAGAACCTGTCACGCCATCGAACCCCTCCCTGTCTAATTGTAATGACTGCAGACCTCCACCACGCCCATAAAAGCAAGGTCACGCAGAAGGGAAAAGCTAAAGAACTTCTCCAACCGCTCTGTAATCTGAATCCAACGTATCCAAAAAGACCATGGATTATAAGAACTGACAGGGCGTATCCCAGTATTCTCGCATCACGTAAAATAAACAACATCACGTAGGGCAAGATTGCTTTCAGAATGAAGTTTACCGTGATCGAGAACAATCTTTTTAGAGAATAACCATGTGCAGCAAAGGCATTCTTCTTCACAATATTCATAAAACCCTTAAGCCCTATGCCCCATGTAAATCTTAGCAGATCATTGCCCAAGAGCATATCTTGACGCGCACCAGAATGTTTTAAGAGTCTAGCCAAAGCGAAATCTTCGACTATTCTCCTACGGATTGCGTTTAAACCGCCGGCCTTTTCGTAGGCAGTCCTTTTTACTAAAATAAACTGCCCCATCCCCCCATAGGCTTTACTTGAAGAATTAGAAATCTTCTTTGGATTACTCCAGACCAGATACATCATCACAAAGAAATCGGTCATAGCATTTCCCCAATAATTACTTCGTATTGGTTGAGGATATAGATTTATATTATCAAACTTATTGTGAATCATATATCTCATAGCTAATTGTAATGTCTCTGGCTCAAAAAACACATTTCCATCTGTAAATAAAATAAATTCTCCTTTTGCCAATTGCGTTCCCTTAAACATTGCATGTGTCTTTCCTAGCCATCCTTCTGGTAGCTCTTTTAAGTGAATAACCTTCAATCGCTCATCTTGCCTGGCTAAACGCTCCATAATAACCCCGGTCTGATCGCTGGAGTCATCATCAACTGCAATTATTTCTAAAACCGGATAATCCATACCGAGGAGTGAACGTAAACAACGCTCAATTTCTTCCTCCTCATTCCGTGCTGGCACTACTACAGAAACAAGAGGCCATTCTGAAGGTTCCGGCAACGAACGAGCCTTCTTAGTCAGCCGGTGTTCGTTAAGAAACCATATGACCGTCGATGCCCTCCCAATCCATATCACCGAAATCCAGCACCCAATTAAAAAAATACCCCACCAGATTATGTCAATTCTTCCAAACATTATTTCAAACACCCCATTAACAATTTTCTCAGTGTAAATTATCTGATGATTCAATAAACCAGCTTTTCTACTCAATCAAGGCTGCAATTGTAGAAGTTCTTTTATAGCTCTTTTAACCTCTGCAATAGGATATGCATAATTCTTTAGCTTTTTATCTAAAAATTTCTCATAGGCAGCAAGGTCGAAAAACCCATGTCCACTAAAGTTTATCACAATACACTTACTTTTTTTAGTACTCTTAGCTATATCTATCGCTGCCTTAATTGCATGAGTAGTCTCGGGAGCAGGAAGAATCCTTTCTGCCTTAGCAAATAGCACACCGGCTGTTAAAACCTCAATTTGGTGGTATGCCCTGGCCTCAATGATTTTTTTGTTATACAGAAGACTAATTAGCGGTGAACAACCATGGTAACGTAAACCCGTAGTATGTACCGGAGGAGGAACAAACGAATGACCCAATGTATACATTTTTTGGAGCGATGAGAATTTACCCGCGTCGGCAAAATCATATATATATGCACCTTTTGTCAATGAAGGACATGATGCAGGTTCAACAGCTATCATTCTCATATTACTACCTTTCAGTCTATCCCTAAGAAAAGGAAAAACTAGTCCAGCAAAATTACTTCCTCCGCCCACGCATCCGATCAAATAATCGGGCTTTTCACCAATAAGCTTCAGTTGTTTTTTCGTCTCCAATCCAATAACAGTTTGATGTAAATTCACGTAATCAAATAGGCTTGCTGCTGCATACTTGGTATTTTTATGTACAAACGCATCTTCCACCGCTTCGGATGCAGAAATACCTATGCTCCCTGTTGTGTTGGGAGTCTTTTTGAGAATCTTTCGTCCATAGACAGTTCGCTTAGAAGGTGAAGGAATAACCTCTGCCCCCCACAGTCTCATCAAAGTCCTTCTAAAAGGCTTCAGCTCATAACTTAGTCTTACCATGTAAACTCTACATTTAAGACCAAAGAGATTGCAGGCAAAACTTAATGCACTTCCCCATTGGCCAGCACCAGTTTCCGTAGTAAGGCAAGTAATCCCTTCTTTCTTATTATAATATGCTTGCGCAACAGCTGTATTTTGTTTAAAGCTTCCTGCCGAGGCGACACTTTCATCTTTGTAATATATCCGGCATTTAGTCTTTAGAACTTTTTCTAGATACACCGCTCTTCTTAAAGGAGTTGGCCGCCAGATACTCAGAGCTTTTATTACTGGCTCAGGAATAGCAATCCAACGCTCCAAACTTTCTTCCTGCTCTAAAAGTGATCCGCAGAATACAGATTTACCTTTATCAATCCGAACTGGCTCTTTTGTCACTGGATCAATTGGGGCAGGCACGGAAAAAGGTAAATCAACTTTCACATTATACCATCGCCTAGGTATATCCTTCTCCGATAGTAAGATCTTTATTTTATCCATACAATACACCTTCTCTGAAAGTCAGTTGGAGTTTAAGTATTTCAAAACACATCCTGTTAAAACCGCAACACCAATGGGCAAAGCATCTTCATCTATGTCGAACAAAGGACTGTGGAAAGGATACACTATCCCCTTTTTCCTATTCCCCACTCCTATTGAAAAAAGTACTCCCGGCACTTGTTGGAAAAAGAAACTAACATCGTCTCCTTCTAAAAAAGGATATTTGTAGCTATAAACGTTTTTGGGGCCGAGAAGTTGTGCTCCAATGTTAGCTATTATATCGTTCAATTCAGTGTCATTTTTTAAAGCTGGATAAGAAGAAATGTGCTGGATTTGATACTGCGCCCTGTAAGTACGACAAATACAAGCGACGGTGCTCTTTATCTTAGTCAATACATTCCTTCTCGTTTCATTGTCAAAGGTTCTTATCGTACCTTTCAATGTGACACGAACCGGAACTACGTTACTGGCGGTTCCGCCGTGAATTTCCCCAATTGAAATAGCAACTGGTATACACGGATGTTGTTGCCGAGGAATAATATAGTGAAGAGCTTCGATAACCCTAGCAGTCACCATCACTACGTCAATTGCTCTATCCAATCGCGCACCATGTCCACCTTTGCCAATAACTGAGATTTCGAAGCCATCTATATTTGCCGTAGTCACCCCATCACGCATTCCTATTTTTCCAGTATTAAGTAACGGATCTAGGTCAACACAAAACATACAATTGACCTTCGGATTCTGCAATACTCCTTCTGCAATCATCGCCCGTGCACCTCCTGAGCCTTCTTCATCTGGTTGAAAAATAAACTTAACATTACCTTTTAGCTCATTACGGATTCTACTCAACAGTGAAGCAACTCCCAGAGCAATTGCCATCTTTCCATCATGACCACAAGCGTGCATAAGGCCGGGAATCTTAGACCTATATTTCTTCCGGTTTTGTTCTTGAATAGGCAATGCATCCATGTCAGCTCTAATGGCAACTGTTTTCCCTTTTTGATTCCCTCTTAGTAAGCCAACGACTCCTGTTTTGGCCACTTTTTCTTGGATAGCCAAACCAAGTTTTTTTAAGGTATTTGAGATGAGCTTTGCTGTTTTTACTTCTTGAAATCCTAATTCCGGATAAGCATGAATGTGCCTCCGCATTTTAATAAGTTCTGGTCTAAGCTTTAAAGATTCTACCAATAAAGTCTTTCTCTCCATATTAATCACCTCATGCTTTAGCTATATTCTCTTTTTTGTCCTAAATTTCTTTTTTAGTCCCATTATGAATTCGAAGAAGCGATAGTGTATAAGAAAGAAGTTGCTAATAAAGGATATTTTCGAACGATTTCTGAAAGCACGTAAATCTGATTCTCCAACAACTTTCTCCATCTCTTTTGATGTATATCTTATCCTTTCACTATACATTGTTTAGGTAATTTTAGATTTTCTTTATTTGCAAGAAAGGTTTTCTTGTTTTTTGCCCCCTTGCATTCATGGAAACCTATTCCCGAAAATTCTATTATCTCAGGAGCTTTTCTAGTATACTTCTTTGCGATGGTCCCTTTTACTTTTATAAAATCAAAATATGGAGCATAACCTCGTTTTATCGAGTGGCTAGCAATTCTTCTATTAACTATTTCTACTTCTGCTTGGTTATTACAAGCAGTCACAGTAACGATTTCAGGATATGCGATGTCTTGTTTCCACTGATATTCAAGAATAAATTGATCTTCTGAGAACATCAATATATCCCTTCCCATTTTAATCCAGATTAATTGACATGAAGGAACTAAACCTGTTGCGATTAGAAATGTGATTCTCTCATTATTGAAAAAAGTCCAATTCCACACATGATTAGTATTTATATTGCGAAGAGAAGTCTTATCAGTGTATGGTATGAATGAATTAGTGATAGTACCGGTTCCTTTTATCTGTTTTGTAAAACTACCCATTCTTATTTTGCCAATAACTTTCGCTATCGGAAAAGGCGTCCACCAGTACTGCCCCTTATACATAGAGGGTGGTATAGGAGCTATTTTAGGAAATTTCAAAAACTCTAGGGATAGGTTGATTTTACCACTGCTATTTGGATAGTCCAAACAAATATTGCTAACATTAAACAATTCTAAATCCATTAGTCTATAAGGAATTTCTCCTGTAAAGTAGGTCTTAACAATTTTATTTAGTTTTGTCCGATATAAGATAAAACAATCTCCAGACGCAGCTGGTTGTTTATCCTTATAATGATGGCATACAAATGAGATTTTACCTCGGATATTATTATCATCCATAAAACCAAAGGCTTTCCATTCAAAAACTGGCATTTTACCTTTAAGAAGCTTTTTCCTTATATTCAACATTTTGTCTCTCTCCGTTTTCTTAAACACACCTTTATGTTGGGGGTAATTTAATAATTCAAGCTACCCAAAAATATTCTAATCTTCATAACACAAAAATCAGGCCATAATCTTCTTAATCGTATACTCTAATTGCCCTATTCCCAACTCTTGGGCATACTCTATTTGTCGCCTCCAATCACATTGGGGATGAATTTCTTTCCAGATATCTCTTCCTGCTCGTTCGAGCACTAAATCATTCGTAGCTTTATCCAAAGCCAAGGGATCTGCCGAAGCTAAAATTCCCACGTCTGGCACAACAATCGGATTCTTACCTTGCATGCAATCGCAGAACTGTGTTATTGTATAGGCAAAGTTAATGAAGTAGGCTTTCTTAAACATGTTCAATATCCCATGAGCGTATTCCATCATTTTTTCTTCAAGTGGGATAACCCCTTCCCGCCAATTGAATCCTACTGCTAAGTTCGGACACACGGCAACACAATCCCCGCATCCGATACAAACATCTTGATCTATAACTGCTTTCTTGTCACGTTCTGTAATAGCATTAACCGAACATTTTTGTATGCATTTTTGGCAGAAAATGCATCTCTCTTGCACAACATGAGGTTTCACATTCATATGCTGTCGAACCTTTCCTACTCGGCTCGCCAATCCCATCGCGATGTTTTTCAATGCACCTCCAAAACCAACAAGTTCTTGGCCCTTAAAATGCGCTATCCCCACAAGCCCATCTACCTCTCGTATTCCTCCAGCAACGTAAATTTCCTTAAAGTGTTTTTTGTCTATTTGGACCGAAGCTGAATATTCACCCCGTAATCCATCAACAATGATTGTGGGAGCTCCAACCTGACCAAAGTCAAATCCGTGCATTGAAACAACCTCAAGATGCTCCACAGCGTCCTTTCTCATCCCAATATAAACCGCTGTTGTTTCTGCCAAAAAAGGGCGAGCCTTCTGTTCCTTAATTATATCGATAAGTACCTTTACCACAGGCGGCTTAATGTATCCAGACGTATTTATCTCTCCAAAGTGCATCTTGACTGCGATGCTCTCTCTCTCTTGCAGAGACATCACCTGCTGAAAATCACTTTTTTGAAGTAAAATGCCGAATTTCTGCTTTGTTTCCTCAATATCCTCTCCATTCTCTACAGGAACCATCCATACAACACTTGGTTTACCCATATATCTCCTTTCATTAATCCTTTGTATTATCCTGCGTGGGGAATTTTCTATCGATAACTTGGGAAAGAAATTTGAGACTCGCGTAGGTCAAATCAAGTTCTTTGTAAAATTGTCTTAGGAGCTCTAATGTCTCCTTTTGTGACAGTCCCTCAGAAACCTCGTAGTCAAGATCGAGTTTAAGATCATCTCCTCGATCCACTGATCTTATTTTGTACTTTCCTGGGTTTTTCATGATGCGTGTGTCCAATTGCAAATAAAAGGGAGCCAAAGAGATCTCTCCGGTTAAATATTTCCTATTTTCGATAATAAAATCACGCGTTGCATATGCCTCTTCTCTTGTCTCACCAGGAAACCCTATTATGCAAAACAGATTCGCAATAATACCTGCTTCCTTAAAATTCCTTAAAATACGCCTAACATCGTTAACATCTATGCCTTTATCCATCAAATCATTCATTCGTTGACTGGCACTCTCTAATCCGAAATGTCCTCCCACAAATCCGGCTTTGGCTAACTTCCGACAGAGCTCAAGTGACAAGAAGTCCTTTTCTGCCCTAATAAAAGCCCAAAAGGAGATTTTTAGACTTCTTTCAATAATTTTCTCAGCAATCTTCTCCAGCCTCCTTGCGGGTACACTTGTATCAGAAAAACAAAAAAGTAACGGCTTATATTTCTCATTGAGCTTTTGGATATCATCAATTACCAAATCAAGCGAACGCTCTTGATAACACAATGGTCGGTCTGTCCATTCTTCCATCTGTAAAAAGGGGTAATGGCAAAAAGCACATCTCCCATAAGGACACCCTACTGAGGTTTCAATTGGGATAAACGGATACGGCCGATCCTCCATAAACTCTGGAGTTACTACATCATCAATCGAAAACTTTCTTGTGACCTTGCTTTGTTTAATCTCTCCGTTATATTTATAAATTAAGTTAGGAACATCATCTAGCCCCCCACCTTTTTCACCCTCAAGATAGGTAATCAGAGCATCTAACGAATACTCTCCTCTCCCCACTACAACACTATCGAACAAATCCCATAATGAGTTTTTCCTCAACAAGAATTTACTTACATCAGTAACTGCGGTACCACCAACAGTAATATGTGCTGACAGTCCACTCTGCCTGATGAGGTTCATAAGGGTAAAACCTGGGATAAACTGAGAGAAGTGGCACATAGAGATCCCGATCAATCCGGCACCTTCCTTCACCAACCAAGGCACAGTCTCTTTTTGATAATAATCAATGAGAAAATTTTCCTCTCGATCGTTGATTGCCATCATGATATCCTTAATCACTTGAGGGCTATACCTCATAGATATTCCCAAACCGATGCTAAACGTTGTTGGAAAATAAGCTAAGGAAATAAGCCATGCACCGAATTTCAATTTGTCAGTACACGCTATAAAACCTTCTTTTCCTGATGTAGTATAGTATTTTTCAGCATTATCGTATGCTTTACGAATTATCCCTTTTATTATCTCTTGATTTTCCAAAATCCAGTCAAATGAGATATGCTCATTATCACCGAACTTTTTCAAAGAACATACCTCTGCATAATATAATGCTTTTTTATCTATCGCTTGTTTCAATTCCTTATCTTTTTCTAGCAATATTTTCCTTTTCTGCATGATCCTCTCAAATACTTTATCCAACTCTTTTTTAGAAAAAAGGTAATTATGGATTTCTCTATCTATCATTTTAGGTATAACTTTATGGCCCTTTTTACGCACATAAGATACAAGTGTTGGTATGCCTAATGATTGATAATAATAAAAATGGGTCGGGTCAATAAGAATCGTCTCCATAACTCCTCTTTTTATTCTTTTTCACTTGGGATACGAATGCCTCAAGGCGAGTCTGTATATTCGTCACTTCCAAGCCATCGAACGGTATAACTAAACAAGGAAAATTATCATAATCTTGCTTCACTCTTTTTAATATTGCATCTATGGTATTTCCTGAGGCACAGGTAAATGACATCGGAGAAACGATACCATCCACTCCCTTTGTAATATAATCTATTGTTTTACCAATATCCATGGGAACTTCAGTTTTAATTGAGTACATATCTATATATGGCGCGCAATTTTTTTTAATCTTTTCCATTCCAAATTGGTCGTAATTTCTTAAGTACCCCTTAAATGTATTCATTATCCTTCGCACAGAAAATTCCTCTCGCTTGAAGTCAATTAATTTCCTTAAATATAGTGAATATTTTTTGTTATTCAATAAATAATTAAAAAAGTGAAACATTGTGTAATAACTCCATTCAAACATTGGACACATCCACACCTCAACTCCTAAACTCTCCAATCTTCTTACGAGGTTATTATTAGCAAATCTATTTGTTCTTACATAGACATCTCCTAAAAGTCCAATGAGACTTTTTTCTCTGCTGTGATCAACTGGGATTTTTTCGAATAACTCTCTAGCCTTTTTCATAACGTCAATTATATCGGCATCTTTCTCTATAGCTTCCAAAACGTTTTCTAAACATTTTTTGTATATTTTATCTGTTTCTCCCTTTTTTTGTTCATAGGGTCTGGTTTCATGTAATGCTTTAATTAAAACATCTACAGCAACAAACCCTTTAAATACAAGGTGATTATATTTCTTGTTATCTTTTATTCGTATATCCCTAAATCCCCCTCCGCCAAATTTTGTAAACACAGGGATATCAGAATACCCTAATTCATTAAGAAATATTTTGCCCAATAAACTACCATGCAAAGCTATACAGGGACCAAGAATTCCAAATGTGCAAAAAGCCGACTTTAGAGGATCGAATTCCTTGCTTTGCGTCTTCTTTATTATTTCCGACATCATTAAATTACAGGCAAAACACTCCTTACCCGAACAAAATTGTTTTCCCCAGAAAATGTTCTCCTTATCAGGTTCAGGCAAAAACTCAGCTTTAATACCAACGGCTCGTAACGCACTCACGACCACTGAGACAGTATCCGACATATTAGAGACATATATAGTGCGAGGCCAGGAATGATCGACTAACTCTGGGCCAGATTTTTTTTTCAAAGTATATTCTGACTTCTTAATCCACTGTTCAGATTTGCTATGTGATAAGCTATCCAAAAAAGCTTCTATTCTTGTAATAACTCCTACATCCGCCCCATGTTCATCGGTTTCAATTTCTAAATAAGGTTTACCCGACATCGCCTTATTGAAAAACTGAAGGAGAACAGAATCTGGATTACATCCAAAATTAGTAAGATAGAGTGCCTGAAGTTTTTCGTTTCTTACAATAAATTTTGCCGTTCTTAATATCGTTCTGCCAATTTCCCAATATACCTGTCCCCATTCATCAGTAATATCTATTGAAGCAAGTGACAGATAATCCATGGGAATAGGAATAACATTTCTTTCCCTTAATCGTTCAAGAATTCCTAAATTGATAAAATTGTCATAAATATTATATGTTCGCCCAATAATAACTATTACCTGCTGATTCTCTTTAAGATTACTGAGAAGTTCTTCTCCGCGGCTTCGTAGAGCTGTTAAAAATTTCTCTTGACTCTTAGAGGCTGTTTGGAAAGCCTTTTTTATATCATTCCTATTTTTATGAAATTCCTTACACATCTTAATTAACACTTTTTCAATATGCGTTTTTCCCTTTCTATATTCCAGAATTGGTTGAAGTATTTTTATATTAATTTCTCTAAAATTGTTCATTGATTTTATGATGTATGGTATTACCTGAATATAGAGGCAATTAACTGCAGGGATATTTTCTTGATATTTATCAGGCAAATCTATAATGCTCGGAAAAAAAATATAATCAACCCCCTTTTCAATGAGATTTAACACATGGCCATGCAAGAGTTTCATTGGAAAACAAAACTCTGCCGTAGAATTTTCCAAACCCTGTTGGATAATTATTCTGTTGGTTCTATCTGAGAGAACCACATCAAACCCTAACTCAGTAAAAAACGTCTGCCAAAAGGGGAAAAAATCATAAAACGCCATCATGCTTCGAGGTATACCAACTTTAGGCGTGGATTTGGAACTTCTGTTTTTTGAGTGCAGACATAAATTGAATAGCGACTCTTCTCGTTCAGCAAAGAGATCCGGAATATCTATTCCAGTATCTTTTTCTTGGACATCATATTTCCCGCATTTCGAACCATAAGACAACGGTTTCCCTTCTCCCACAAATACTTTGCTAATCTCACATTGATTTGGACAATCCGTGCATATAAAAGATTCGATTTTGTATTCTTTTTTAACAAGGTCAAATCCCTTAAATTTACTCTTTCCATTCTTGGCATTTTCTTTTGCAATCAACGCACAACCAATGGCTCCAGTCATCTCATGATCTGGCGGCACAATTATCGTTTTACCCAATACTTTCTCAAATGCAGAACATACACTTTTGTTAAAAGCAACTCCACCTTGAAAAAATATCTTATTGCCGATCTTTTTTTTATGAACTACTCGATGGAGATAATTTTGCACTACGGAATAACAAAGCCCCGCGGCAACATCACAACGGTTTACTCCTTGCACTAGATAATGTCCAACATCAGACCCCATAAATACTGTACACCGTTCTCCTAAGGAGACAGGGTTCTTTGCTTCAAAGGCACATTGGTCGAATTCTCCATTTTTTATGTCTAAATTTAATTTTTTTGCCTGCTCTTCAAGAAATGAGCCAGTACCGGCAGCACACACCTTATTCATTTCAAAATCCGTAATAACACCATTATTAATGCATATATACTTTGAATCCTGTCCACCGATTTCAAAAATTGTATCAACAGTTCTATCAATCTCAATAGCAGCTCTTGCTTGAGTAGTGATTTCATTCTTAACTATATCAGCTCCAATAATGTCGCCAATCATATATCTTCCAGAGCCAGTAGTACAGACGCCTTTTATTATAACCTTATCTCCGATCTCCTCGGCAATCTCCTTTAATCCTTGCATTACTGATTCAATTGGTCTTCCCGCAGTTCTCAGATACTTTTTAGCCAGTAAATCTCCTTTATCATTCAATACTGCCAAATTAGTGCTCACCGAACCTACATCTACTCCCAGATATGCATCTTTTTTATGTTGAATATTTAAAGAAGAAGTTGAAGAAATAGATTGATCCTCTACAATGTGATAATCAATTCCTAGTGGTTTAAGATTCGTTCTTTTGACTCCCTTTGGCTTTAGACGCCTTTCTATGTCAGCAAGATCAGTAAAAGCACTTCTCCTTTTTTCTCTTTTTGTACCTACCAATGCTGCCCCAATCGCTCCTAACGTCATAAAATGGGGAGGAATAAATAATTCTCCTTTCTTAAACCCCAAAACATCCTCAAATGCATTTACAACTCCAATATTTGCTGCTACCCCTCCTTGAAAAGATATTGGTCTTGGGAATTTTTTTCCCCTTGCGATAACACTTTTGAAATTCCTCGCTAATGAATAACACATACCTGCAATGACATCACAAACTGGAACACCTCTTTGCTCCAGATGAATCATATCTGTTTTAGCAAATACACCACATCTGCCAGCAATTCTTGCAGGATTTCTAGATTGAAGAGCTATCTTGCCAAATTCCTCTATTGGAATGTTTAATCGAGAAGATTGCTCGTCTAAAAAGGAACCTGTACCTGCTGCACAAATTGTATTCATAGAAAAATCAGAAAGTGTGGTTTTTCCTAACGACGGATCAAATCTCAATGAAATAAATCGAGCATCTTCTCCGCCAATTTCAATCACTGTTCTAATTTCTGGATAATAAAAACTGTTCGCCTCTGCTCTAGCGATTATTTCATTTATAAAATCCAATTCAAGTAACTCAGCTATTAGTTTCCCCCCTACACCAGTGACTGAAACATTGTTGACTTCATCAAGATGAATACCTTTATTCAGAACCGATCTGAAAAAACCTGCCAAAGATTGTATTGGTAGCCCTTTATGACGGATGTAATAATCTTGTAATACGTTTCCTTGCTTATCTAACACTGCCATTTTGATACTAATGGAACCACTATCAATGCCAATCCAATAATTTCCCATTCTATTATGCTCCTCACTTTAAAACATCATGGATGTTGATAATAGGGTCGTTGAGTCAACTAGTTCCATACTCCCAAGAAATTCCCCTTGTTGCCTGGAGTTGGTTTTTAATAAAGCTCTCTGTTTCTAAAAGGGGAATCTTATAGTTTGTTCTATGTTTGTTATTTTGTGTTTTTCTATATCGAGTACTTCCTCCCAGACCGACACGTTCAATTCTCTTCAGTCGCAAAAATCTGTTTAAAGCTTGATTCATTGTAGTTCGTGCTACTCTCGTTTCCAGTGCTCTCTCGCGAGGTGAAGCTTCATCCACAGATTACAAGTAATACTATATAGCCAGTTGCTTCGCAGACAAAAGCTTTTGAATATTCTCCTTAGAGAGTAACTCTACAGCCATCTCAGACTTGATCATAATAGAAATAAAGCGAATCGATAAAAATAGTTTTTATAATAATTGTTTTTTTTCTATCCCGAGCTGGTCATATATTTTTTGGGCTTCTGCTAAGCTGCTCTCAGCTTTGCTTGATTGCATCAAATCCGTGTAAATCTTTGTCATCATCTCATGAAACCATGCTCTAAGCAAAGGATTTTCTGTTTCCTCAGCTATGTGTAGAATCTTTTGTAACGTATCTTGGCACTGTTCAAATTCTCTTTTTCTTCTCATAATCTCTGCATTTAATAGACGTATCCTTGCTTTAGTAACTTTCTGCGGGTCTTCAAAACTGTTATTAAACTCTTCTGCCTTAGAAAGCATCATCTTGGCTTGCTCATAATCCTCCATTTCCAAATACATTTCAGCTAAATAGGTCATTGCCAGAGGAGTACAAATGTAATTCTGCTTAGCAGCGGATTCAATAACTTTCTTTATGAGACTTGTGCTTTCTTCTTTTTCGCCTCGTTTAAACATCACATACGCCTTATACGCTTTCGCTAGACAGATTTGATAATGGCAGTTGATCCGCTGTGCCAAACTGAGGTGTTTCTCGACAGATTCCATGGCTTTTTCATAATTGCCACATATTATTTCTATTCCAGCGACATATCCATGATAGTAAGTCTCTAAGGTCGGTGACCTTCCTGTTTTTCTTAGCATCTCTTTAGCTTTTTCACAGTCTTCTTGAAAATCCTTATACATTCCCCTGTACATCTTATATTCCATTGATAGCGTATGGTGCCAGAATACGTGATCAAAGAACTTATCGTCTGAAACAGACTTTAATCCTCTCTTCCACAAATCCCAGTTAATCTTGTTCCCCATAAAAACATTGTAGCAGATACACGCGTAGGAGACGGCTCCAAAGACATATCTATCAAAACCTTTTAGTAACCCATGTGTATCTAATTCATCTAAAATGTCGTATGAACGCAGAAATCTCTTTGCCCCGGTTTTTGTTCTTCCGGTATATACCCATACGACAAAACTTCCCGCATGCAACATAGCATAGCCAGTACCATTAAAATCAGGAAGATATTGAAAGGCCTGTTCTATAAAAGAGGATGCCTTACGCATATCACCTGCAAAAAATGCAGATATGCTACCAGCTGCACAAAGCTTAACCAAGTAATAAATGATTGTAGAAAAATCTCCGCGTATATTTTTTTTAGGAGGCTGGTTGACTAATTTATCCTTGATTTTCATCTGTATTTTCAAAGGGAGCATGTTAATGAACGTAAAAAGCACTCGCATTATTTTTACCACTGGACGAATATTCGTCAAACGATGCAACTCTTCAGCCTGGCGTTCGCATATTTCTACACCGTAGGGAGGATCGGTAAAAAAATTTATTTCCACCAACCTATCCCGGAGCTGAAACAATAGTGTCTCTTTGTTGGGATAGTCGATTGCTTCAAGTATTTCCAGCGCTTGACGCCATAAAATATTTGCAGCAGGAAGATCGCGGTTACTCTTGAGAATATCACCAGCTTGTATGAGGTATTGCACAGACTTGGACCTGTCTCTACCTCGGCTAAAATGATACGCTAACTCGATAATAACAGGACTTTTGTCTTTTGCAAACCGTTCTTCTATAATAGTACCTGTCTTTTCATGGATTTCTCTTCTCTTATCTTCTTCTAATTGAGCATACAGGGTTTCACGAACTCTATCATGGGTAAAGACATATTGTTTATCTTCGGTCTTAATAAATTGTCGTTCAAGCAATTCATCGATTATTTCAAATAATTTTTCTTCTTCCACTCCGCTTAATGACTTTAGAAAAGATAAATCTAAACCTCTTCCCACAACCGCTGCTATGCGAGCTAATTCTAAAGATTCTGAACCAAGAAGGTTCAAACGCCTCAGAATAGTTGCTTCAATAGAAGTTGGTAAGTCTAATGTGCTTATATCTACAGGTAAAATCCAATAGCCGTGCTCTAACTTTAATTGTTCTTCTTCTATCAATGTACGCATTGATTCGCTGACAAAAAAGGCATTGCCACCGGTAGCAGTGAAGATATGTACGGTAAATTCATCCGTTAATTCTATACGGCCTAACATGCCCTTAATTAATAACCCAACATCATCTTCACTGAGAGTTGAAAGTCTCATAAGATGTGTCAATTCTTCTTCTTCAGTTTGAAAAATGATGCTTGTTGGCTCTACTTCATCATCGCGGAATGCTCCTAATATCACCACAGAGGAGTCTTTTAACTCACGGATACAGGCATTGAGCAATTCTAAACTAGCACCGTCTGCCCAATGTAAGTCTTCAATGCATATGACGAAAGGAGTAATTCTTGCCATTTCTTTTAACCAACCACCCACCTGTTCAAAGAAACGGACTCTCTCCGCAACCTCATCTAATGCTGGAGCAGGTTTATAGCCTTTTTCTTCGAGTTCCGGGATTATTTTGACAAGCACTGGGCCATAGGTATCAAGAACCTCTTTTTTAGCTAATGGTAAAAGGGATCTAAAGGCATCGGCTAAAGGCTGATATGGGGTCATTCCTTGTTCTAAACATTGTCCTTCTAAATAGGGGACTTCTGCTAATTGGACTTTCAGCTTAAATTCTTGGATTAATCTGGATTTCCCCACCCCAGCTGGTGCAGCGACGAAAACAGACTGCCCCTTTCCCTGAGTTGCCGAACTAAAGGTATCTTTTAACTTTTGCATTTCGTTCTCTCGACCAATGAGCTCGCTGCAGTTTAGATAACTTTTCCTTTGTTCTAGTGTTTCAACGACAATTTTTTCACTACTGAGTGGAATTAAGTCATTAAGTAATCCTGCTGTTATTTGATAGCGCTCATTTTGATTTTTAGCAAGGAGTTTTAATATTATCTTTTCTAACTCTGCAGGTGTATCTTTTCTAATTTCTTTAAGTGATTTTGGTAATTCGTTTATATGTTGCTTAATTACTTCAGTAATTTTTGGGGCGGTAAATGGGGGATGCCCCACTACTAATTCATAGGCTAAACATCCTAGAGAGTAGAGGTCGGAGCGGGCATCAATAATTCCTCCTTGAGCGACTTCCGGAGGAAGATAAGCTATAGTGCCTGTTATTTGTCCATTGCTTGGTAGCCCCATTTGGTCCATTAACCCAAAGTCCATCATTTTGACATTCCCTTCAGGAGTAATGCGGATATTTTCTGGCTTTATATCCCTGTGTACTAATAGACGAGAATGAATGAAGTTCAATACTTGGCAAATCTGGATTAAGACTCGATAAATTTGGGGAAAGGTTAGTTGTCTTTTTTTAATAATATCGCTTAATTCTTCTCCAGAAACTATTTCCATAGTTATATAATCATCCCCGTTTTCTAAGACCCCATAATCAAATACATTAACCGTATTTGGATGCTTTAATTTAACCATAGTACGGAATTCCTGTTTAAAACGAAGGTCTGCTTCAGTTGAATCTGATTTAATTGTAGATAGAGTTATTCTCTGACTACGTGTAGTAGGAGCTTTCGAACCTGATATGCCTGAATCCCTTCGGTAATATTGTTTTAAAGCCACTTCTTGCTTCTCTACGGTATCATAGACTTGCCAGATTTTTCCCATTCCACCTTCGCCTAGTTTCTTGATTATTCTATAACGATTTACCAATAGAACGTCTCTCATCTTCCCCTCTTTGTTACTAAAATCACTTTTACAAAACTATAAAACACCACTTAAATCTTTTCTAACCTTATATCTTTTACTGATATGCCGATTTTTTTGAGTAACTCCGGAGCAAACGGAGGCAATTTCGTGTTTTGTTTTTTTGCCATAGATTCTCTTTTCAAAGCCGCTGCTCTTATCTTTTCTCCTTTTCTTATGGCAATACTATTCGCCATAGTCAACCTATCGAATCCCCCTGATTGCCATCTGAAATAACAATCCATGGGAAACCAGTCACAGTCTGTATGGTGCAGTCGTTGATATCCTTTCTGGGCTAAGCGCTTGGTAGGATTTTCCCATCCTAATTCTCTCTGAATAGTTGACACAACCTTATCCACATCCCGCTCCACAAATTGATCAAGATGATAATATTGGTAATCTTTGCCTTCTGGAATCAAGAATTCCTCAATCTCTCGAGAGTTCATTTCTTTAGATAAAACTTCCTTTAACACGTCATTGGTATAGGCGCCGTAATCCACTGAACCAGAGTCATATCTTGACACACCACTAAAAATTATCTTAATTCCAAATGTCAGAGCAGCGGTTTTTATTGCCCGTATCTTTTGGGTATTACACGGCACACATAATCCTCCCGTATATCTCAAGAATATCGAATAAATACGTCTCAATTTCTCCCAGTTGATTCGTAACGCGAACATATCAATACCGAGCCTATCTATCGCCTTCAAGACATTCGCCTGAGCTGTCAATGAATTGAAGCCAACGCTGAAATTGGCTGCCAACACTCTTAATTTTAGCACTTTTGCCAGATAATAAATGACGTATGTGCTATCTTTACCTCCGCTTACCCCTACCACACAATCATACCTACATTTTTCGTTTTCTTTTCTATACCTCTCAACTATTCTCCTTAATTCCTCCTCTGCCTGAGTATAATCAATTTTTCTTCTCTTCTCCCACTCTAAACATACACTGCAAACGCCTTCCCCGTTGAACATAATTCCAGGATACGTATCAGGGAGCACACATCGGGCGCACCTCTTTGTAACTCTTACTTTACTGGTTTTCTTGGGCATCATTACTCTCCCTATCAGGCTCGTTTCTTAAGCACATTCCGCGCATTACTTGCCTTATGGCCGGGTTTTCACTGTACGTTGAATAGGAGCCATTATCATTTCGGTTAAGCTTTTCTCAAAACTTTTCCAAGTCACTATCTTTCATGTTGGTTAGATAGGACTCAATAATCCGGCTCTCCTTACCGCTCATCTTTGAGATACGCTTAGGCAACTTCGCTAACAGGTTCCTATTATAGTCCCTGATACTCATACACTTCTGGCAATGCTTAGAATAATGGGGATATGAAACTTCGTATGGTCTATGCCCTTGCTCCAATTGCCTTCTCGTTTTATTGTTATAAATATACCGACGAAAAACTTCTTTTCGGGGAATTTTATTAGGAAATTTAAGACGGTGTTCGTGTGCTTTTTGCGCTTGGGTATATATGTACTCAGATAATATTTTTTGTTCAATTGTTAAGTCTCCAAAGTACTCCTTATATCTCCCCAAAGCATCATCGGCCTTTTTTACAACCAGCCCGTTGGGAGCAAATGTTCTAACAGCCTTCATCATCACAATAGCGTTCTTGCAGACATCTTCATGATACTGAGCTTTATCGCGACTTAATAAAGGATTCTTTGACTTTTTACAGAATTCATATCCATTTAACGAAACATTCAGTATTCGCAATACTGCCGGTCCTCCAAATTCGTAAAGTTCCCTATATATTTTCTCTACAAAGTCGAGTAGTTCATATCTCTCAAAATTAGGATGTCTTAGATGCGTTCCATATGAATGTATTTCCTTATAACTGCTATCTTCATAAATACAACCCTCTTTCTTCAACCTTTCCCATAATGTAGTTCCAGGCCCTGCAACAAATAAGCATACCTGAGACCACATCGGTTCAAGTTCAATAAATGCTCTTTTCTCAGCATGAATGTTTTGTCTATCATGGTGATCAAACCCAAATATTATCGATCCCAAAGTATAAATGCCATGTCTGTGTAACTGCTTAAATGTATCCCTAATATCTCTCCCGCTCCTTTTTAAGGCAATATTCTTACTCACCAGGATATCGGGATAAAACGATTCTACCCCAATAAATAATACTTGCGCCCCCATCAAAATAAGCTCTTCAAAATCATATTGAGAGACTGAGCTGTTACTCGCAAAACAATAATAATTAATCTTTTTAAGTCCAAATTCCTTATCTTGACATATTAGATTACCCAATTTTTTGGCTTTATCTTTGTGTTTAAGGAAATCTTCATCATAAATTATAAAAGAATCTAGATTAGGATTATCTCTCAGAATCATTTTCATCGTTTGAAAAATCTCTTCAGCGTTGTAAATTTCAATATGTCTTCCTCTAAACACGTGAGAGGTATAGCAAAACTCGCACATATTAGTACATCCTAATCCGCTCAGTATCGCTGCAGAATTTCCTTTTTTGTAATAATCCAACCATGGAATTGCTGAACTAACCAATGGGAGATATTGTTGAATCGGTGCATTAACATCTTCACCAAACAGCTCCCTACAGAACCGAATACCTTCACCTTCACACAAATAATCGAAATACTTCTCTAAACCAGGGTCTTTTTGAATCGCATCTTTTATACAAGCAATACCATAGCCCCCCACAATAACCTTTATTTGGGGGGAAACTTCTTTCACAATTTTTGCCATTTTGATAACCTTGTCTGTAAGTAAAGCAAAACATTGAAGCGCTACATGGGTGTAGTCCTGTTTAACTTCTTCGATAAAAGCCTGTTCTGTAGGAGTTTCCAACACAGTACAAGGAATTTGCAAATTCTGGGCTATTATATGAATGCCCAGATGGTGGGTATGCGATGTTTCTGTAAAGATACCTTGTCCTTTCGTAAATCGATTTGCGCTTCCGTCAAGCAGAGGCTCATTATAACCATAGGTGGGTAGAGGACCTATTGGACAGCTCAAAAGGAGTTTATAATTTTTATTCATATAGATTTCATCCCTCGTATAATATGTTTGTTTTTACTACTTAGGTTTATATTGTAAATTAGGCAGAGACACTCTAAACTATCCTTTAGTTACCTTTGACACTGAAAACAGCAAAAATTTAGGCTACGCTTAACTACTATATACTACTCAGAATTAAAAATATTCTCATCGTATTCTGCAGGGTATCCTTGCGAACGTTTAAACATTTTCATCAATCTATCTCTCACATACGGATCATTCATGGGACAATCACATTTATTGATATTTGCTCTCTCAATCTTGAAATAGGAAGAAGCCCACATTCTTTCTACTATTTTCTTAAGCTCTTCATTCCGTACGTTACCAAAACTAAGAGGTATATAACAACAGGGTTGTACGTCACCATAAGGAGAAACAAAAAAGTACCATCGCACAATGCTCGAACATACAAATGGCACGGTACCATCACAGAATTGTTCCCAAAAAACAAAATTAGGTTCTAACAATGAGAAAAACTCCTTCATCTCTTCCGGTGAAAGTTTAACGTCTTGCTGATGCCACCGCCCTATCATGATGGGAGTAATACTCCTTACCCTTTTTACTCCTAGATCTTTTCCTAATTGAATAATCCTTTTATAATCTCCGTTTTTAAGATTTTGCTTTGAAACCACAGTTGAAATACCCACAGGTATATCCAACGCTACACAGTTTTTGATTGACTGAACAGCTTTCTCCCACGATCCTTTCATTCCTCGAAATCTATCATGAACTTTAGGATCAGCACTATCTAAACTCACCAGAATAAAAGTTAATTTAGGATTAAGATCCTTTATTTTCTTAACAAAATCTAAATCGCTCATTTTATGTCCATTTGTATCAATATGAATGTACAGACCTTTTTTGGTTGCGTATCGGACTAACTCAAAAAAATCTCTATGCAGGGTAGGCTCTCCTCCAAAAAGTAATAACACTTTAAATCCAATATCATCCATTTTATCGATTATTCTTTCTTTAAGTTCTGTCGTTGATAACGGTTGTTTATTTTTTCTTTTATAAATCTGTATCCCACAGTGCTTACAAAAACAATCACACGCAAGTGTCAATGTTATCATTATGCCTTTACCTATTTCAGCAAATTTTTTTATCCCTTGATAACTTTCAATTTCTTCAAGCTGCATATTTCTCCCCTTCTTCAACAAAAATTAATTCAGTTTAACTTAGAAATGTATTTACTATTTATACTAAAGGACTTTTTTGGAACAATTTCTAATTCAACCTAAACTACTAAACCTAAAAAATTTCTCTCTCGTTCGCTTCGCTCACTTCATCCCCTTTCACCTATCTAAAGTTGTTTTCCAAATATTTTATCGAACTCTGTTTTTTCAAACATAAACATGTTATTGCCTTCCTTGTTTTTAGTGAACACTGTTAGAGAATTTTCTTTAATGAGGTAAAACTCAAATCTTACGCTTATAAATTTTAAAGGCTTGAAAAAATCTTTTCTCAGACTCTTTCTCTGACCTTATGCCAGACACATCAGGCCTCAGAAGCATTGCTATTTTAGTAAAGGTCCTGACTATGGAACTCCGAGATGGTTTCCTTCCTCCAGAAAATCTTATTTCTCGGACTATCTTATCGATGAAGCTAATCTGTTTCCTGTTCAAGCCTATATTTGCCACAAGGGAATTTTTATTCTGATTTCTCATTTGTCAAATCCTGTGTGGTCCTGTTCATTCTTTTGAATATTCTTCTTTCCAACTCTACCTTACTTTTAATATTTTTGAAGTTTACATTCAGTCTTATAAAGGCGTTAATTAAACTTCGAATAATATATGACTTAGGAAGTTTATAACCCCCACTAAGCTTCATTGAAATACCCAGGTTATGAAG